>Ga0209589_1003187_pt1 | contig 28781 bp, 6 predicted proteins | sample CowpeawhiteBW_FD_187525 | JGI IMG/M metagenome (GOLD analysis project Ga0209589, IMG submission 187525) | Root nodule microbial communities of legume samples collected from California USA - Cow pea white BW (SPAdes) (version 2) | ecosystem: Host-associated > Plants > Roots > Nodule | place: USA...
CCTTTTTTTTTCATTGATCTTCCATTATTCTTTTCCTTTATCTTGCCTTTTTGTTCTTTATTTTTCTTCATTCATGACGGGACATGATGAGTGGTGATTTTTTTTTAATTAAGTGTGATCTTGCGAATATTTTACTTGATAAAAATTATAGACATTTTGCTTAGAAATAATATAGAAATGATATTTATTTGTGCGGTACGGGTTGGTAGGTGCATAAAATTGAAATTTGATATTTTTTGTGAAGTTTTTCACATTTAGTCGTTGCAAATTATAAGTATCAACCTTTGGAAATAACAAATTAAAAAGCTTTCTTAATTTTTATTTTGGTTCTGACGAGTCTTTTGAGAGAAAATCACTCTGGAGATAAAACATCAATGAGCCCAACCCATAGAGAAGGGATTCACATAAGAAAATACAATATCAGCGAGATATGAGCTCAACCCACACTTAACCCAAAACCTTAAGGTGAATGGTTTTATAGGTCTTCATCTTTATATGGTGCTCAACTTTTTCATTTTTACTCAATGTGGGACTTAGACTCACACTTGAATTTCCAACAATCTCTCCCTCAAGTGTGATTCCCTTCACATTGGTGATTCCTCCTCGAGCGGAAATATTTTAAGGCACGAGTATCCATTATTTATATTGTCGTTCATCTTAAAGAAACACGCATACCTGACCCACGTTTAAGCCGATCACCACACGAACCTTCAGTGACCCATGTCAAGAAAACTTTCGATACAGGTAGGGGTGTCAAAGTGAGCCAACCCGACTCACACGGTTGAGCTAAAAAAGGGTCAGTTCAACTCGGCTCACTTTTTAGTGAGCTAGAAATTTTGCAACCCGGTCCGATCCATCACAGGTTGGTGGGTTAGTGGGTTGACTCACTTACAAATTTTTGCAATTTATTTTATGTATTTATTGCATTACAATGAAAGTGAATCAACTTAATTTATTTTTTATAATAGTTAAATTAAAGTATTCACCTAATTCTCAAAATATTAATATAAAGATAATAGTTAAAAATTAAAATATCAGCGTATATAACTTGACAAACAAATTAATTAAACATTCAAACTATTCAAATGTAATTGAGCAACATTCTAACATTTTAAAATATAAATTTGTAAATTTATATAATTAGAAGTAGTAAATAATTATAACAAAAAAATTATATTTGTGAGATAAATGGGTCGGGTTCAATTTAATGGTTGAAACCCATTTTGACATTTATAGACACAAGGCATCGTTGAAGCCGGTCGCTACACAAATCAGGATTTGATACCACTGTTAGTGGTATTTTGAGAGAGGATCACTAGGGATATATAACACCAATGAGACATAAGTCTAACCCACACATAAGGGATTAATATCACTCTTAACCCAACACCTTAAAACGATGAGTTTATGAGACTTAAACTCATAATTGGGTTTCCAACAAATTCTAATATGAACTTATCGGTCTTTTAATTTCTTTGTTAATATCTAATTTAATATATACGGTGCTTTGGTGTTTCACCACCGAGCTGTGTCAACTTTCAACAACACCAGTTTGATAAACTAATACTCTGATAATGTAAAAATGTAAAAAGCCGGTTGAATATTTTAATTAAATGTGTTAAGAATATTATTTGTTTGAAATGGTTCATATTTCCAATAAGAAAAAACATATTTCTAAACCGCCAATTTGATTTCTAGTGAGATGGTAGTCATATGATAGACTTATTATTATAGCATGAGTTGTTAATTGACAATTAACAAAAATTAACAATGTTAGCTCTCTCTATCCACAAAAGGACTAATGTGATAGACATATTTTACTTACATTAGAGTTTTTTTTAATGTTTTGAAGGACTACAATCTATATTTTAAATATTTGAAATCTTATTTATAATACTAAGACTAGGTCTACTACAAATTAATGGAGTAAGTAATTACTCATATTTCAAAAATGAAGGCGATTTTGGCTTTGGTAAAATTTTTCCAAAATTAATCTGTGTTCTCACATTATAATACAAATGGAGCATTGATTTTTTTTTTTTTCATTTATCATGTTCTTTGCATTAATATGTCATGAAATTAATCATCTTCTCTCTCTTATTCAAAGTAATGCATTTATGGAAATACAGTGGGAATATTTCTGCATAACTATTTAAAAAGGTGGTATATTAACTCTTATTCTCAATGTGTGCAACTGAATTTGAAGATTAGTACAGCTGAATGCAAATGACCAGACTATGACTCTCTTTTCTTTTTTTATCATTGAACTTGTCCTTAAATATTTTTACTAATTAATTTAGTATTTAACATTCATTCATGCCAAAAAAACATCGTAAGTTTGTAATAAGTAGTTTTATATTTATCAAGACAACTTAACATTTCAAATAATTATAATAGTAAACTTCTCTGTGAAAAAAAAAATATAATAATCGATTTAAGATTTTGTGATTAAAAAATAAATTTTAAGTTCAACTCAACCTTATATTATCAACTAATAATATGAGATTTGCACCTATTTATACATTGTAAACTCATTTTATGTTTAGTCTATGTGAAATCTCGAACACACATCTCTCACACCAAGACACACACACACACACACATATATATATATATATATATATATATATATATCTCAAACGTTAAACCATACATTAATAGACAATCTAATATCGAGTGACATAATAGATCTAACAAATAACAAATCTCTTAATAGCAGATGACACAATAAACTCAACAAACAACATCTCGTTAGGATAAATTCTAATTCATAACTTTTATACAATGTTAAGAAATAAATAAATTCTACAAAATTGACTTATAAAATAAGATTTACATTCATTTATATACTTTTATATATGTAAATTCGTCTTTGATATAATGTTTTTACGTGTATATTAACAGAAATCCTGAATATAACTTTTTAAACGTTGAAATTGAATTACCCTTGAATTTATTTAAGGAAAGAATTTTCCATGGTAATGAAATGATATTTTTTGGAAACATGAATGGAAGGAATTGATGCCAGAGCAATTTTAGAAGTAAGAAAGTTAATATATGGTTCTAAATCTCTCTAATTATATGATCTAATTCCAATCTTTAGTCTTGTTGGATCAAATCAACACAGTTTGACCACGAAGTTGAAAAGATTGAGACGTATGAAAGTTTGGCAAAGATTATGGTGCACACGAGGTATGAGTCAAATCTTTGCCTACCATTTGTCTAACACCATTGCTTAAAAATGCATGATAACCCATTAACCCATGCTTCTTTTTCTACACTGCAGGTGGGATTGTCTCCTAAGAGGTTGTTTCGTCTAATCACCCATTGGGTTTAGCCCAAAAAATGTTTTTTCCTCACTTTTTTTTTTTAGCTTCTAGATCAATTAATTAATTCATTTGTGGGCCCAACCATTTTATGCACACACTAACTCAAGTGTTCCTAATAGCCTCTTTCTTGTTTTGGTTTGTTATATATTTGTTCTCCTCCCCACCTTAGTTCTCAAAAATGAAACTTACAAAAATATATACGAGTCATGTCAAAGTAACCATTAAGAGTAAGGCCTTCACACAATTCATTTTGATGATTAATGCTAATTAATTGCAATAATATTGATGTGACTGATATGAAGTGTTTATCTTAAGTTCATGCAATGGTTTCTCATAAACCTAATCCTCATATTCAAGGTATACTTTTCTCCAAAGACAATGTCATTCCATCACTCTCCTATATAACTCTTGCTCGATCTCAAAAGCCACAGTAATTGAACTTTTACATCATTTACAAAAATAGTGTTATTATTATTTTCTTCCTTTAATATAATAATGGCTTCCAAAAGTCAATGCATGAACAATAATTTATTGATAAAAAATACGAAATAAAATATAAATTAAATAAAATATAAGTTAAATTTTATTTTTAATTAAATTTAATCTAATAAAATATAAATTAAATTTTAATTTTAATTAAATTTAACTTAATAAAATACAAATTAATTTAAATTTAAATTTCTTGTGAGTAACGGATACTCGCAGGTACGAATAATATGATATCCAAATCTAATCGGTTTATAAACGGATATTAAAATATCTGCTACCTGCGGGTAATAAATACCCGCACATACTAACTATCCGCAGATACCCACAAACATAAGTTTTCTTGTGTACTTCCTGTGTGATTATGAATGTACTACTATATGTTCAACAATGCATGTATATGTGTAAAGGTTTTTAGTGTTGAGTTGTCAAATTAGTTATTTCCAAGAAAAAATGCTAATCTAAGATAAGTCCAAGTGTATTGGAGGGGACTTGTGATGTGAGATTATTCTGACTATACTATTATCTGACTCATATAGAGGATGATAACTAGGTGGTGAGAGTCGAAAGAGGTTTCACATGACAAACGATATGATGTAAAAGAGGATCATACTTAGCACCTAGTGAAGTTAACCCTGTCAGTACTGGATTACTTATATGATTGTTCAACATGAGTTATTATTGTCGAGGAGGAGGAGAAGAGGGACAATATAACATGTGTGAGTCTCACGAGTCCATGCAATACACTAATCTTTTGGGAGCAATGGTCTAAATGTATTATGGTAGTTCTGAGTTAAATCTTTGGTCTCTTATTTGATATTTTGTATATTCAAATATTTAAATTATACCGCCTTTCTAAAAAGATATATTTAGATTGATATTTATTATGGTAAAAATTAGTTTACCCTTGTATTTTGTGTGTTCTCTTGTTTTCTTTTCATCTATGATTATAGTATATTTTATATGTACGTGTGAGCATATATATGAGCTAATGTTAAAAGCTAACACTAGAACTGTGATGGAAGAAATAAATGATTAGGATAGAAATATTATATGGACGATAAATTGTAGTTTTGAAAAATAAAAATGAAAATTTGTATTAAGTTCTTTTTTTATATTTTGAAGTAATTATGAGTTTATTTTTTTGTAATATAAGAATTGTAAATGTGAATTTATTTTGAAATACCTTATCAATGCTATAGAGATAGTATGATAATTAGTAGTTACTAAAAGTTCTTTTAAATTTTTGGGTTGTTACAATACCTTGTTATGTCATCTTGTTCGATAGTCACCACATATGAATTTTATTATTTTAAAATTTTATAATTATAAGATTTAAAATTATAAATTTTATAATTTTATAAATATGACGATACGACAATATGATGATATAACAATAACACGATAAACAATAAGACGACATACAACGATATAACAATATGATAATATGACAATATAACAATATGATATAATGATATGACTATATAACATTATGACAATACAATGATATGATGATATAAATCTATGACGATATAACAATATGACTGTATAATGATAACATGATATAATGATAAGAGGATAAAATGATATAACAATATAACGATATAACAATATAACGATATGACGATATATGTTATGACAATATAACGATATGATAATATAACAATATAATATGACGATATAACAATATTATATTATGATATAACGATATGACGATACAACAATAACAAATATAACAATATGATGATATTATGATATGACAATATGACAAAATAACAATATGATAATATAACGTTATGAAAATATGATGATATGACGATATAATGATATAACGACAAAGTTATAAAATTTAAAAATAATAAAATTACATGTGTCCACGACTCAAATGACATGACAAGATAATAACCATGTCAGCCATTTAATAGCTACATTACTAAATTAACAGAAGTAGAAAGATTCAATTAAAAAATTTCAATCTATTGAATATTCAATATACCATAAAGATTTATTAAGAACTTAATTGAAAATCCTCCCAGTTATGAAAGACTTAAAACATAATTAATTATTTTCAAAATCACTATAATACAAAATATACTTTAAAAGATTAATATATATATATATATATATATATATATATATATCACTATATTTAGTACTAATAAAATTAATTATGATACAAATTATATATATTTTACTATACCAAACTATTATGTACAAAACAAGTTAGCCATTTTAGTAGTAATCGAATTGATTATATTTTTAAGTATAATGGAATCCATTATAATATGCATTATAAGATGCGTTAAATATGATGTAAGTTACTTTTGTAATAGTAAGATGGTTAACTTGATTTCTAGCAAAGGGAAAAATCCGATTATGATTAATTTAAGAATTAAACATCATTTTAGTCCCTAAATTTGACATAAAATTAAAGTTATTTTTTATCAAAATTTTGATATATTTTAGTTCCTAAAAATTAAAAAATATAATTTTTTTAACACATAAAACGCAGAAAATAATTAGTGACCAAAATACATCGACCTTTCGTGTAACATCCCGTTTTCATAGTTTTTAAACTATTAAACAAAACATTTAAATTTTTAATAATTCAGAAGCAAATGATGATGTGGGTCAGAAAATATGATACAGTCATCCTCAAAATAACCATACATACATGTTTCACTAAACAAGGGTTACAAAACACCCTAAGCACCTACTGGAGGAACATGTTACTAGCACTACTGGAAAACATCCGGGAAACCCAAATCAACGCCCGTCTGGGAAGGGTATATCTTCGCCTGTACTTTTTCCTGCTCACGCCATTCAGTATAGGACGATCATTGCAAAGGTAGTAACACACAGAACACAAAAGAACTAGAAGGGTAAGCTAACTTGAATAAAGAGCAAATCATACAATTTTATACTAAGACAGAAAACAAACTTCCATTCCACAATCCATTAACTCATCCAATTAATTCTAACCATAACACTACACATCATTCTAGACTCGATATCCGGATTATGTAAGTGGCATTGGAGCTCTTGGTGACTTGCACTTGAAGTGGCTCCTAAACTCTGCAGAGTCTTAGGCACAAGGGGTATTCACCCAACCACTCTCAAGGTAAATCCCATCACCTCTATGATGGATCGGAATCATAGACCAGGACCTCCTGCTACTTCCCCCGACGTAATCCATCACACTCTATTTGAGTCTTAATGGTTACTGGAAGCGTCAGGATATCACCAATCTGAGTCCTCATGCCCTTACATTCACTAAACCACATACCTTAGGATTTCCCTTGAAATCCTAACTCTAACATACACCATTCACATCACGTTCACACCCGATGTCTGCATACAGTTTAACATGCATAAAGATTTCATACATTATCAACCATCATCATCTTAAAGCAACCAATCAAGCATCAAGAAAGCAAAACAGTGGGAAAAACCAACCTTCTGCAGGGAATCTCGCTTAGGCTAGAGGGTCTCGCCTAAGCTAGAGAGCTTGTCTCGCTTAGGCGAGTTGATCTCGCCTGGGCGAGACCGCATACAGTGGTGAATTTCAATTCCTGGACGAACTCTCGCTTAGGCTAAACTGGCTCGCCTAGGCGAGATGTCATCTCGCTCAAGCGACTCCAGCTCGCCTAGGCGAGATTTCGCACAATGACAGGGGTGAGCTTCTGGTATTTTCGCTCAGGCGAGACTAACTCGCCTAGGCGAAACTACCAGAAAATCCTCCCTGTTCTGCACATGCAAGCTCGCTCAAGGACATTCCCCACTCAAATTCATACACCAGCGGTCTCAAACATCAATTAAACAAGCAATCATGCAATTAAAACATTCACAAACACAATTCACACCAAAATGAGTTACAGAGTTAGCTTCCCTTACCTAATTGTCAAGAATCCACTTGGTAGGGTCAAGAAATTGGCAAGGCAGCAGAATGTTCAGTTTATCCTATGAGAATCTATCACCACAACAGGGAGAATGAAGAATTACAAGATCAGAGGTTAATTTGCGAATCTAGCTGGACTTGAACCCAAAGGAGATATGACTTACCTAAGAGGATGGAAGCTAAGGGAGGAATTGTGGGGAGTCCTGTTGGCTGGTCCTTCTAGATTCTGAGTAGAGAAAAACGAAATTGTGAGATGGCAGCACAGAGAGAGAGGGAGAGAGTCTTGAGTTGCAGAGAAGAGTGGGAGAAATGAGGAAGAAGAGTGTTTCTGCTTTTGGAATGGAAACAAAAGAGGGGTATCACGTTTCAAACTGGAACAAAATTATAATTTTGCTTTAAAATTTAAGTTTGAATCTAAAAGACAATTTATATCATAATTATTTTGATCATTATCAAAGACAGCTCTTTTACAAAATAACCTGTACTGGGTTGAGAGTATTGTTGTTTATTTTAATAAATTGATAGTGAACTTAGCAAACGGGGTGAGAATAGCAACCTCCCAGTCTTTGAGGGACTGACTGGTCGAAAGCTCAATTTTTAATGCAGGATGCGTCACTGGGTTGGGCTTGGACTTATTATTTTGGGCTTTTTTTTCCATAGCATATGCATTTTCTAAAACCTTATTTCTTTTAAAATTCTCACATTTTCTAAATTATGCAAGTTGATGAATTTGTAATTATATAATCTAAAAGTATACTTTGAGTTATCCATTTTAGAATTAAAACAAATACAAAATCTAAATACAGTAATTTAAAATATATTTTCTAATTATGCCATTCAAAAACCTGACCCATGATCAGTATAAACTTTTTCAATACCTTAAAGAGGTGCATGAAGAGATTATGAGAGTGGAGGAAGAAAGAACCCAAAAAAGTGTGAATTAACAAAAATTCAAACTTTATTGATATAGTTTTATTTCTCTTGGAAAGATCATTTCAGAGAAAATGAACAGTCTTTCAAAAAGGTTATTATGGAAGCAATTTTAATACTATTAAAAAAAACATTTCAAATTTTTTGTTAGAAATGCAATACATTTTGTAATTTGAACTTGGGGGTGCGAGACAAGATACATACGCAATGCAGGAAGAAAAGGGCTGAATTTTGTCACCTGAGCCCGATAGGATGCGGTGGTGAACTTGGAGTTTTCTTTCTACACCTACTTAATATTCTTGGGTATCTCTGATTTATTGTTTATTATGGGCTAAAGCCCCTAAACTTTAATACGAAAATGAAATTAGTTTCACCTTCACACTTTTATTTATAAATAATATTTTGATCTATTTTTTTCATTTATTTTTAATTCATCATTTTAATTGTCCTTTAATTATTTATTTTAATTTTTTTAAGCAGTATAATATAATAATTTAAGGATGATTAAAATTGTAGGTTAAAAATGAATCAAACATATTATTATCTTTAAATATTTTGACCATCGAACCTTAAAAATATTAGACATAATTTTTTTAATCTAATAACAATTATTTTATTTGACTTGTCAAATAGCGTTCTGCATTGAAATATGTGAAATGATATAAAAGCTTAAATATCATTTTTATATTTAAATAGAGACTAAAAAATATATTTAATATTAATATTATGTAATTAAATTTTTAAAATGAAATAAAAAAATGTTCAAGAAACCTTACTTTGAAATAGACGGTAATTGTTCAAAAATTTTATGCCATGTTAGAAGAAATCTACTATTAACTTTTCTCATTAAAATAAAATGGATATTATATCCCACACAAATTTTACAGAATAAATAAGGTTGATTTTAAAATAAAAACAAAAATCGTGCTTTTTACTTTAAAATACGAGAGAAAGTTGGGATAGACGGACTTAAGAATGACAGAATGACAGGTTATTCCTGGTTACTTGGCGTGTTTCACGTAATTACAGGTCAATTAAGAAATTTATCACTAACTTTTTTCATGTATCTAATAGAAAAAGAATTTACGCTAGAGAAAATTAATAATTTATGAATAAACAATCTATGTGTAATAAGTTTTGACGTATAAATTATAATGGTTTTTAAATTTATAAATTAAAAAATAAAAAATTAAAACATTTCATTCAAATTTAATCATGTATTAACTTTTCTTTGATATTAATGACTAAACACATGTTGAATTAACTGAGTTTAAAAAATTAATAGAATATACGTTTTAACAAATATTAGAGTTCATCATAAAATAAAATCCAAAGTCAAACTTATACATTTGTGAAATAATAAGTAAAAAATATTTATTCATATTTGATAAACAAATAATTACATATAATTATAAAATATTGAAAAGATAAAAAACCTAAGTTCATCGTGAGGTGAGACGAGGTGTTTCACACTTTGCAAATTATACCAGAGGGGCCGTTGCACCCTAATTGGTTGAATTCCAACAAAATCCAAGTTTTTTATTATTGGAAAGTATGGTCAGCACACATTTTCATTTCTAAAAATTACATACACAACCTAAATATAAATCTTCTCGATAACTAAATCCATAAACTTATTTCCAAAGGCCAAGAAATAAGCTAAAAATTATCATTAGTTTTTTCTGAAAGTATTTTTTAAGAACCATAAATGAATCATAGACACCACTGTGACTTCCTATTTAAAAACATCACAAGCTGTTTATAAACTGAAAGAAGTTTTTTTTTTAACGAATCTCGGTAATTTTAGATTAGCCTTTTGGTGTTTTTGATGGAGACATATCCGGATCATAAAAAAATACGTCAGATAAATTTAATTTTAATAATAGAGAAAAAATCATATAAGAATTTAAAAAAAGGTGATTTTGGTGTTTAATTATGAGGAGTCTGTAGTGGAAATCCTGGTCCTCAAGGAAAGAAGGATAAAGGAATAGGAACCAGGATTTGTGCAAACCACGCCAGAATTTCATTATTTGCAAGCTTCCATTAACCAACGCTCAATCTTCCACGATTGTGCTGGTGGCACAACACAACGCCAATTTACGTGGGAATCAACAAACTAATCAAACATAAAACAAAACAAATAAAAGGTCTATTTTTTTTCTTTTTTTTTTAAATAACCCTTTCTTAATCATCTACCACCCCATCTGTGCCCACTTCGAAATCTTCTCCTCTCGCTATGGGTTGCGGCTCCTCCTTTCCTGGTAAACTTTGATTCATTGTTTGTTGATTTAGCTCTGGGCTCAAAAGGGTTTCGGAAAAGTTGTTATTTTTTTGACTGATTGTGGTTTTGATCTGTGATTTTGGGGGTGTGGTTTAATGGGGTTCCGTTGTTATGAATAATGATTGAGTTTTGATTCTGATGGGGTTTTGCGGGTGATTGATTTGTGTTTACAGATAGGGGTTCAAGGCATATGGGTCGACCCCATCCCGAGGATGGTGGAGGGCACGATGCCAGGAATATTAGGGTCAAGGTATTTGTGCAGAGTTCTTGGATTGCTCGTGTTTTGCCTAGTTATTTGTTTTTTTTTTAAAGAATTAAGAAAAAAGTTCCTTTATATATCAATTTATCAATATGGTGTCATGCAATTACCAGTTTCTTGTAAATGTTGGATTTTTTGTCGAGTGAGAAAGTCAATTGTTAAGAGATCCGTGGTCGATTACCCGGAGAAATTGTCTAAATAGAATTTATAAGGAGGGAACCTCTGGATGGAGCTTTCCGTTTTCTGTTGCAGATTAATTTCATGGTTTTTGTTGAAAGCCGCTGCATGCTGAAACAGAACATAACCCTGTTTTTAGTTATCTAAATGACTAAAAGCTTGAGAACCATTTATTTATCTTGATTCTGTCATACTAGCCTTGTTTTGATTGTGAATTGTTATTTCTTACTTGTTGCAAGTTTTGATACTTTAATTAGTGACAAAAGTTGAAATAACTTACTACCAGAAATTTGATTTGCTAAAAGAATGGATTGCATTTGTTGATAAGATTATGACCTTTAAGTATCAGGATGAATGAATGGGAAATGTATTGCAATGGATGAAAGTCATAATTAATTCTGTTGAAATTAATCATAATTAATTCTGTTATACTCTAGTATTTTCTTGTTTAACCTTTGAAGGAAACCATGACTAACCTTGAAATGTCACTGAAAACAGCTTGTTCTCTTAGGTGATTCTGGTGTTGGTAAAAGCTGTATTGTTCTACGATTTGTACGTGGTCAGTTTGATGCAACATCCAAAGTAAGAATATATGGCTTTTGTTTTGGTACTTTATTTTATTTTCTAATAATTTAAATTTTCTTAATAGTTTCTATGACTTGTTATTCCACGAGATTTTTCTTAAATGTTTTATACTTCTTGATATAAGGTGACTGTTGGAGCTTCTTTTTTGTCGCAAACAATAGCTCTGCAAGACTCTACAACAGTAAAATTTGAAATATGGGATACTGCTGGCCAAGAGAGGTGTCTGTCACAATTTCTTAATACATTCTGTTTCTCTTAACATTTTCCCTTTATTTTATTTCAAGGTCAAATTGTTTTTGAAGTAATATTTGTTTGCTAATAATTTATTTCAGGTATGCCGCATTAGCACCTCTCTATTACCGAGGTGCAGCAGTTGCAGTTATTGTCTATGATATAACAAGCCCAGAATCTTTTAGCAAAGCACAGTACTGGGTTAAGGTAGATTTGCAGTTATTGCTTTGTTCTATTTTGGCATTTCTTGTTTGGTTAGTTTCTTAAAGTTTTGAACAATATGAATAACAAACAATTCCCTTTATTATTTAGTCTGAACTGTACAATGATGAATAGAATACAGTCTTCTTTTAATCCATTTCTGATGGAGCTTGGTGGATCACATCAATTTCCTTCATTTAAAACATCTGTAGTTAAGTAATTAACCTGATGGATGTGCATCATGACTAGACTAGATTGCAATACCCCTGCCTAAAAGCAGTTAACAAGGAGGTTAAAGAAATTTATGTTTTGTCTTTGATCTGTAATTGGGTGATGATTATGTGAGCTAGGATGTGCAAATATTGAAAGCTTGCTTGTACTGCAAGGTTTTATCTGCCACTATCCACTATTGACTACTATGATTAATATGTACTTAATATTCCAATGGACTGTTTTCCCTCATTTTTCTTTTCACACGTGAGATTGTATTGATTGGATTTTGTTGCAGTTGGAAAAAAGAATCTAATCACTGTCATTATGGATTTAGTTGTTGGAAAAACTATCTGAAGAATAAAAAACACAGCAAATAGTTCTCTTTGATATACTAATATTTGACATCTCTTTGATGTACTACAATTATGCTGTTATATATATCTTAGGTATCATAAAATCATTAGATCATGAGCTGTTTTAGTAGGAGCTACATTTCTTTCTATTTTGTTTTAGCAACTGAAATAGTGATAATTTAGGAGCTACAAAAGCATGGAAGCCCTGATATAGTGATGGCACTGGTCGGTAATAAAGCTGATCTTCAAGAGAAGCGGGAAGTCGCTGTCCAGGTAGTGCAACCTTCCTCCATAACACAGTTATCTTTTGAACAAAATAATTTGTTTCTTACCTCATGTAGTTTATTTTAATGTTTTTATGAAGGATGGCACTGAATATGCTGAGAAGAATGGTATGTTTTTCATAGAGACATCTGCAAAGACAGCAGATAATATAAATGAACTGTTTGAGGTACGCTTGGTGTTTGCTTTCTTCCTGTTATTAGATTATAAAATTAATCATTTCATTTTGTATTTGTCAAGAATGAGAATGTATGAACAGTAGAAACTAGTTAGCTGTTTAATTGGTTTGGCAATTAGGATTTCATATCTTACTTGGGTATTCCTGCAATTACTTATGAGAATGAATGTCTCTTTGGATTGAGTATAAGGTGCCAAAATAATATATGTGATCTTGTTTTGGTGGTGGTCATCTGATCTGAAGTCTAACCTGTTTAATTTAGTTGTAGGGGCAACAATGCTTAAGTAATGATCAAGTGTTAGGAAGTATAGGAATACTGTTTGATATTGACTTGCAGATCTTTAGGATTTTCCAGAGGCTATTCTAGTAGTGAATTTTCGGCTTTAACTTTGATCTTTGGTCTCTTAGGACATTGTTGACTATGCCACTAGCAAGCTCCCCCCTGATGTTCTTGCTGCCTGAAGATAGTTGTACTTGTAGCAAACTCATATAGACCTATTGGAGGGGCTAAAGATGATCTTGAAATAGGAATTCCGTCCTACAAAAATCCAAGATTGCATCTTTTCCATCAAAGGTAATATCTTGGTCTTGGAATACATAAGGGAGTTAAGTTAACTACTAAAAAATATTTTAGGTTAGAGAAACCATAATAAAATGGCCAGGGTTATATTTTGAGGTTACACAAGATTGGTACTTGTAGAGAAGTTCAACAATCTTTCCAGAAAGCACTAACTTCTTCTAGGTAGCCTCCTATATACGAAAAGGATCACAGCCTCTGCTAACTATAAACTGAAGATATTAAGAGAAGATAAAAAGTTACAGTTTGCATTGAAATGAAAATAACAACACTATTAATACAAAAAAAAAAAAAATTGATGTGTTTTTCTAAAGTACTTGCAATCTCTGACCTATAGACAGTTTTCCTCCCTTTTGTTTTGGTGGATTGCTCTATTTATGATGATGTCTTAACTTGATCTGATGTTTTGTTCATCATTTGTGTACAACCTGTTATTTGTTTTAGATATGATTGTTAATATTATGATACATGGTTTTGTGCATTCCCAATTAGGCTTAACCATTAAAACCTTGGTTTTGACAGGAAATTGCGAAAAGACTGCCTCGCCCATCAGTAAGTTGAAGTAGCCACAGATAGCAGCTGAGTAAGGGTCTGCATTTGCTTTTCATCCTCCAAAACTGTAGTGTATGGATTGTGTTTATGTATATTGTGATTATTATTAGATATATCTGTTATCTTTTATCAACCTCTAATAATCTCTCATGTCATCATGTACATGATATATTTTAGGCTATACTCTGTGAGACCCACAAATATGATATCAAGGACCCATCATTTCTTTGCTTAACGTATTTGGATGTTGGTGTCTTGTATAAATTTTATTTTTGCCTAGTATAAATTGCTTCTTATCCAATTTATTTTATAACTTCTACTGCTGAAAACACACAACTCTTCACTTTTTTATAATAATAAAAAAATGATCAGTATAAATAAATTTTATATTTTTATTGTAAGTGGATGTTATTTATTTTGTAGCTTTTTTTTTAATTACAAATAGGTATTTTAGTTTAACAAAACTAATTAAATTTTAAAAAAAACGGTGTAATTAAATTTTAAAAAAGTATCGGTTAAAAGGTAAAATAGAAAAACAATTAATTCAATTTTAAAAAACTGTTATATAAAGGATAAAATAAGAAAGAAATGTAGAAAAAAAGAAGAATTTTCTATATATAATATTATAGATAATAATATACATAACTGATAAGTTTCAGTTTGACCTTACGAAAAAGCTTTTTATTTGAGTTCGGCTTACTAAATAAATACCGAATTTAAATGTTTGTTCAGATATGTCTTTATTATCTCCAGTTAAAGCTTGAAACTCGTAGGCTATGAATAAAATTAGAATATTTATAACTATATATAAAAAGATTTTTTTTTACATCTTAATATTTTAATTTTATCTTTTATAATATAATTATTTGTTAAATTTTTGAAAATTAATTATTATTTTTACTTATTTTTTATTAAATTATACATAAAAAGAATTTATTTATATTTCATAATTTTAGTTTTAACTTTTATATCATAATTATTTATTAAACTTTTAGTAAACTTTTAAAAATTAACTGATATTTCTTAATGTTTTTTATAAAAAAAATTATTTTTTTATTTATTAATAGTTTTTTTTATTTTATTTTTAATAAATATAATTTTTTGTTACATATTAATATTACAATATCATCCTCTATTAATATAATATTATATATTTTAAAAAATGCCATTCATTATATATGTTGTATATCTATTTACCTATTTAAAAAATGCCATTCATTATATATGTTATATATCTATTTACCTAATACCTCGCAAGGAGAAAGACAATTTGCATCATTTATTCAATTAAATTCATTAAATAAATTTTTTAAAATTATACGAAAAGTAATACGAACCTTCACACTTATTTATTTATTATGTTTCGAATATTTGTCGATCTGATTTGTCATATTTAGTTCTTCAAGTCAACCTAGTGAAATAAGGGTTGATTTTAGTGACTTGTAATCAAATTTGTCTTACATAAGAAATACATGATAAACAAAATTGATTAGTAAATTTAAAAAAAATATATGAAAAGTAATAAGCAGTTCCCACATATTTGTTCATTGTTAGGATGGCAACGGGGCGGGGACGGGTTTCGCTATCCCATACTCATCCCCGTAAAAAAAATTCATCCTCATACCCAAACCCAACGGGTATAAAAGTTTTATCCCATCCCCGCCGGGTAACGGGTATAATCTCGTACCCATACCTGTACCCGTTTTCTTACTACTTTAATATAAATTTTAATTAATTTTTATAAAATAATAAAAATTACGGTAAAGGAAACATAATATTATCAAATATTCAATAATAAGATAATAAATGTTTCTTCGATATCAAATACTTTGAAATAAATTATAATTGTTTATATTTTATATTAGAATACCAAATAAAATTTCATTAAAAATTCATGAGAACTAAAACATTTATTAAATTTGCAAACTGCAAACATTAATGAAACCTAGTTGATAAAATTAAAAAATATTTTTAAACAAATTTAAAGGAAAACAATATTCAAATTAAAATATATTTTAAATGTTTGTTTACTTCAATTTTTAAATTCTAATGAATCTCTTCTTTTATACACTAATAAAAATGATAATACATCATTTAATTAAAATGACGCAAATAACAAATAATACACATAATAATAAAATTTTAACATGGATATTGTATCTTTTGAACTCCAAAATATGTTGGATGGTGATAAAAAAAATTCATGGCAATTACATTAAATTTTGATATTGTAGTAAATAAAAGTTATTTATACAATTATAGTGAAAAATTATAGTATAATTGATATAATGAGTTAGAAAATAAAAAATAATTAGATAAAATATATTGAAATAGTATTCTACATGATGAAAATAAAAAAAATAAAAAAATAAAAAAATTAACAAATGTATGTCTTAGAAACAATTTGAGAAACTATTGAAAGAAATCGCACAAAAAAAAAACGAATGTATAATTAAGAGTATGATAAGATGAAAAATACCTTAGACATCTAAAAACACTTTTCAAATATCAACATATATAATCAATGGTTGAGAAATAATTGTTTTAGCAAAACAAAAAAGTTCTTCAAATGAAACAAAAATTAATAAAAATAAGTAAAGAATTTTTTTATATTACCTAGTAAATGAAAGGTTTATGCTATTGAACACTTAAATTGAGAGTATTAAACATACTCATGTGAAAAGAAAATATACAATAAATAAAAATATTAAAAAATAATATAAATATTCAAATATGAGACATAAAAAAATTTTAATTGACATACATCATTTTAACATAATTACATAAATGTTATGATAAGATGAAAAATATATTGGAGATGTGAATGACTTTCATGACAAACAATTTAAATGATGACAGAGATATGGTGGGGACGGGTATTATGGCGGAGATATGTACATCCCCATAACCATCCCCATACCCAATTGAAAAAGTCGGGGATTTCCCATACCTATACCCAGTCAATGCGGGGATTCCTCGTCAAAACGGGGACGGGTTCGGGCAATACCCACGGGGGCGGGTTTATTTGCCATCTTTATTCATTGTGCCCCACTTATCCACTTATTTGCATGTCTAGTTTGGCTTATATAAGTCACTAAAATCAACCCATAGAGTGCATTATGGAGGTGCCCCACTTATTTTCCTATCTAGAGGTGCCTATTTTGTTCTTCAAGCTAGAGACTTAGTGCAAGCAATAAGATAAAAAAAGATTGATTAGTAAATTTAAAAAAATTGTATGAAAAGTAATACGCAGTTCCACACTTATTTATTTATTATGCCCTAAATATTTGCCTATCTGGTTTGTCCTTTTTATTTCTTCAAGTCAACCACCTAGTGCACGAAATAAGGGTTGATTTTAGTGACTTGAAATCAAATTTGGGGTACATAAGAAATACATCCCTTTAGATAATAAAAAACAAGATTGATTAGTAAATTTTAAAAAATTGTACGAAAAGTAACAAACAGCTTCCACATATTTGTTCATTGTGCCCCACTTATATTTTCATATATAGTTTGACCTATATTTGATTACAAGTCACTAAAATCAACCCATAGAGTGTATTATGAAGGTGCCCCACTTATTTTCCTGTCTTGTGGTGTCTATTTTTTTTTCTTCAAGCCAGCCCCACTTATTTTTTTTTTCTTCAAGCCAGCCAACTTATAATCAAATTCGTGGTACATAAGAGGTACATACCACAACATGGATGATAAAAAAAGATTGATTAGTAAATCATAAAAAATTGTAAGAGAAGTAATACGTAAATTCACACTTATTTATTTCTTATGCCCCAAATATTTTCCTATCTGGTTTATCCTATTTATTTCTTTAAGTCAACCACCTAGTGCAAGAAATAAGAGTTGATTTTAGTGACTTGTAATAAAATTTGTGTTACATAAGAAATACATCACTTTAGATGATAAAAAAAAGATTGATTAGTAAATTTTAAAAAATTGTAGGAAAAGTAAAAAGCAGCTCTCACATATTTATTCATTGTGCCCCACTTATTTGCATATCTAGTTTGGACTATATTTGATTACAAGTCGCTAAAATCAACCCATAGAGTGCATTAGGGGTGGCAATTAAGGCCTGACCCATCGGGCCAGACCGCAGAAAAAACACGGGGCAGGCCATAGTAGTGAGCTCGCAGGCCCGCATAGGCCTGCGACCCACATAAAATTAAAAAAAAAAAAACTTGCACTTGTGTATATTAATTACTTTTATGGACTCTTACATTAACGTTTCAAATTCGTGTACATCCCTTTGGATGTGATAAAGTAAAGATTAATAAGTGAAATTTAAAAAATTGTACGCAAAGAAACAAACAACTTTTCACATATTTGTTCCTTTTCACATATTTGTTCAATGTGCCCCACTTATCTGCCTATCTTATTTATCCTATTTTTTCTTCAAGTCAGTCACCTAGTGCAAATAATAAGGGTTGATTTTTGTGACTTGTAATGAAATTTGTAGTACATAAGAAGTACATCCCATTGGATGATAAAGAAAAGATTAATTAATGAAATTTAAAAATTTGTACGCAAAGTAATAAACAATTTTTTGCATATTTGTTTAATGTGCCCCACTTATTTGCCTATCTTATTTATTCTATTTTTTTCTTCAAGCCAGACACCTAGTGCAAACAATAAGGGTTGATTTTTGTGACTTGTAATAAAATTTGTAGTACATAAGAAGTACATCTCATTAGATGATAAAGAAAAGATTAATTAATGAAATTTTAAAAAATTGTACGCAAAGTAACAAACAACTTTTCGCATATTTGTTTAATGTCCCCCACATATTTACCTATCTTATTTATCCTATTTTTTTCTTCAAGCCAGCCACCAAGTGAAAAAAATAAAGGGTGATTTTGTTGCCTTATAATCAAATTTGTGTGAAAAGCAGTACATCCAATTGGATGATAAAGAAAAGATTGATTTGTCAAATTTTAAAAATTGTACGTAAAGTAACAAGAAGTTTTTCGCATATTTGTTCAATGTGCCCCACTTATTTGCCTATCTTATTTATCCTATTTTTTTCTTCAAGCCAACTACCTAGTGCAAACAATAAGGGTTGATTTCTGTGACTTGTAATGAACTTTGTGGTACATAAGAAGTATATTCCTTTGGATGATAAAAAAAGATTAATTAGTGAAATTTAAAAAATATTATGCAAAGTAACAAACAACTTTTTGCAAATTATTTCAATGTGCCCCACTTATTTATTTCTCTTATTTTTTTTTTCTTCAAGCCACCCACCTAGTGCAAAAATAAGGGTTGATTTTTTTTTCCTTGTAATCAAATTTGTGGTAGAAAAGAAGTACACTCCATGGGTTGATAAAAAAAAAGATTAATTAGTAAAATTTAAAAAATTGTACGCAAAGAAACAAACAAATTTTTTCATATTTGTTCAACGTGTCCCACTTATTTCTCTATCTTATTTATCCTATTTTTTCTTCAAGCCAACCACCTAGTGCAAACAATAAAGGTTGATTTTTGTGACTTGTAATGAAATTTGTAGTACATAAGAAGTTCATCCCATTGGATGATGAAGAAAATATTAATTAATGAAATTTAAAAAATTGTACGCAAAGTAACATACAACTTTTCGCATATTTGTTCAATGTGCCCCACTTATTTGCCTATCTTATTTATCCTATTTTTTTCTCCAAGCCAGCCACCTAGTGAAAAAAATAAGGGGTTATTTTGTTGCCTTATAATTAAATTTTTGTTTGAAAAGCAGTACATCCAGTTGGATGATAAAGAAGAGATTGATTTGTCAAATTTAAAAAATTGTATGTAAAGTAACAAGCAGTTTTTCACATATTTGTTCAATGTGCCACACTTATTTGGCTATCTTATTTATCCTATTTTTTTCTTCAAGCCAGCCACCTAGTGCAAACAATAAGGGTTGATTTTTCTGACATGTAATGAAATTTTGTAGTACATAAGAAGTACATCCCATTGGATGATAAGAAAAAGATTAAAAAGTGAAATTTAAAAAATTGTACGCAAAGAAACAAACAACTTTTCACATATTTAATCAATGTGCCCCACTTATTTGCCAATCTTATTTATCCGATTTTTTTCTTCGAGCCAAGCACCTAGTGCAAACGATAAGAGTTGATTTCTGTGACTTGTAATGAAATTTGTAATACATAAAAAGTACATCCCTTTGGATGATAAAGAAAAGATTTATTAGTGAAATTTAAAAAATTGTAGGCAAAGTAACAAACAAATTTTTGCATATTTGTTCAATGTGAACTACTTATTTTCTTATCTTATTTATCCTATTTCTTTGTTCGAGCCAGCCACCTAGTGCAAAAAATATGGGTTGATTTTTTTTCATGTAATCAAATTTGTGGTAGAAAAGAAGTACATCTCGTCGGATAAAAAAAAAGATTGATTAGTAAGAAACAACTTTTCACATTTTTGTTTAATGTGCCCCACTTATTTGCCTATCTTATTGATCCTATTTTTTTTCTTTAAGCTAGTCACCTAGTGCAAACAATAAGAGTTGATTTCTCTTACCTGTAATGAAATTTGTGGTACATAAGTAGTCATCCCTTTGAATAAGAAAGAAAAAATCGATTCGTGAAATTTAATAAATTGTACGCAAAATAACAAACAACTTTTCATATATTTGTTCAATGTGTCCAACTTATTTGTATATCTTATTTATCCTATTTTTTTCTTCAAGTCAGCCACCTAGTGAAAAAAATAAGGGGTGATTTTGTTGCCTTATAATCAAATTTGTGGTTGAAAAGCAGTACATCTCGTTGGATGATAAAGAAAAGATTGATTTGTCAAATTTAAAAAATTGTCCGTAAAATAATGAGAAGTTTTTTACATATTTATTCAATGTGTCCCACTTATTTGTCTATTTTAGTTATTCTATTTTTTTCTTCAAGCCAGCCACTTACAGCAAACAATAAAGGTTGATTTATGTGACTTGTAATGAAATTTGTGGTACATAAGAAATATACCCTTTGGATGTTAAAAAAAGATTAATTAGTGAAATTTAAAAAATTGTACACAAAGTAAAAAACAACTTTTGGCATATTTCAATGTGCCCCACTTATTTGCATATCTTATTTATCTTATTTTTTTCTTCAAGTCAGCCACCTAATGCAAAAATAAGAGTTAATTTTTGTGACCTGCAATGAAATTTGTGGTACATAAATAATACATCACTTTGGATAATAAAAAAAAGATTGATTCGTGAAATTTAAACAATTATACGCAAAGTAACAAGCAACTTTTCACATATTTGTTCAGTCTGCCCCACTTATTTGTATATCTTATTTATCCTATATTTTTCTTCTAGTCAGCCACCTAGTGCAAAAATAAGGGTTGATTTTTTACCTTGCAAACAAATTTGTTGTAGAAAAGAAGTACATCCATTTGGATGATAAAAAAAATTGATTAGTAAAATTTAAAAAATTGTATGCAAAGTAATAAGCAACTTTCCACATCTTTGTTCAATGTGTCCCTCTTATTTGCTTATCTTATTTATCCTATTTTTAGCTTGAAGTCATCCACCTAGTGCAAACAATAAGGCTTGATTTCTGTGACTTGTAATGAAATTTGTAATACATAAGAAGTACATCCTGTCGGATGATGAAAAAAAAAGATTGATTAGTAAAATTTAAAAAATTGTACGCAAAGAAACAAATTGCTTTTCACATATTTTTTCAATGTGCCCCACTTATTTGCCTATCTTATTGATCCTATTTTTTTCTTCAAGCCAGCCACCTAGTGACAATAAGAGTTGATTTCTGTAACCTGTAATGAAATTTGTGGTACATAAGTAGTACATCCCTGTGGATGATAAAGAAAAGATTGATTCGTGAAATTTAAAAAATTGTACGCAAAGTAACATGCAACTTTTTGCATATTTGTTCAATGTGCCCCACTTATTTGTATATCTTATTTATCCTATTTTTTTCTTCAAACCAGCCACCTGGTGAAAAAATAAGGGGTGATTTTGTTGCCTTATAATCAAATTTGGGGTTAAAAAGCAATACATCCCGTTGGATTATAAAGAAAAGATTGATTTGTCAAATTTTATAAATAGTACGTAAAGTAACAAGCAGTTTTTCACATATTTGTTCAATGTGCCCCACTTATTTGCCTATCTTCTTTATCCTATTTTTTTCTTCAAGCCAACCACCTAGTGAAAACAATAAGGGTTATGACTTCTAATCAAATTTGTGGTACATAAGAAGTACATCCTTTTGTATGATAAAGAAAAGATTGATTAGTGAAATTTAAAAAATTGTACGCAAAGTAACAAGCAGTTTTCCATATATTTGTTCAATGTGCCCCACTTATTTGCCTATTTTATTTGGCCGGTTTTTTTTCTTCCTAGGCACCTAGGGGAAACAATAAGGGTTGATTTTTATGACTTGTAACCAAAATTGTGGTACATAAAAAGTACATTCGTTTAGATGGTAAAGAAAAGATTGATTGGTGAAATGTAAAAAATTGTACGCAAAGTACCAAGCAATTTTTTACATATTTGTTGAATGTGCCCCTCTATTTGCCTATCTTATTTATCCTTTTTTTTTTTTCATTTACGCCAGGCACCTAGTGTAAAATATAAGGGTTGATTATTTTTGCCTTCTAATCAAATTTGTGGTAGAAAAGAAGTACATCTAGTTAAATGATAAAAAAAGAGATTGATTAGGTAAATTTAAAATATTGTACACAAAGTAACAAGCAAGTTTCCACATATTTGTTCAGTGTGCCCCACTTATTTGCCTATCTTTTTTATCCTATTTTTTCTTCACGCCAGCCACCTAGTGCAAAAAATAAGGGTTAATTTTTTACCTTGTAATCAAATTTGTTGTAGAAAAGAAGTACATCCCTTTGGATGATTAAAAAAATATTGATTAGTGAAATTTTAAAAAAAATTATGCAAAGTAACAAACAACTTTCCAAATATTTGTCCAATGTGCTATACTTATTTGTCTATCTTATTTATCCTATTTTTTTCTTCAAGCTAGCCACCTAATGCAAACAATAAGGGTTGATTTTTGTGACTTCTAATCAAATTTTTGGCACATAAGAAGTACATCCTTTGGATGATAAAAAAAAGATTAATTTATGAAATTTAAAAATTGTATGCAAAGTAACTAACAGCTTTTGACATGTTTGTTCAATGTGCCCCACTTATTTGTCTATCATATTTATCCTATTTTTTTCTTCAAGTCAGCCCACCTAGTGCAAATAATAAAGGGTTGATTTCTGTGCCTTGTTATCAAATTTGTGGTACATAAGAAGTACATCCCTTTGGATGATAAAGAAAAGATTGATTAGTGAAATTTAAAAAATTAGACGCAAAGTAACAAGCAGTTTTCGACATATTTGTTCAATGTGCTCCACTTATTTGCCTATCTTATTTATCTTTTTTTAATTAGCAAGGCACCTAGTGTAAAAAATAAGGGTTGATTTTTTTTTCCTTATAATCAATTTTTTGGTAGTAAAGAAGTGCATATCGTTGATGATAAAAAAAAGAGATTGATTAGGAAAATTTAAAAAATGAACACAAAGTAACAAGCAGGTTTCCACATATTTGTTTAGTGTGTCCCATTTATTTTTCTATCTTTTTTATTCTATTTTTTTCTTCAAGTCAGCCACCTAGTGAAAAAAATAAGGGTTAATTTTTCAAATTGTAATCAAATTTGTGGTAGAAAAGAAGTACATCCCTTTGGATGATAAAAAAAATTTGATTAGTAAAATTTTAAAAAATTATATGCAAAGTAACAAATAACTTCCCACATATTTGTTCAATGTGCCCCCTTATTTGCCTATCTTATTTATCCTATATTTATCTTCAAGTCAGTCACCTAGTGCAAACAATAAAGAGCTTATTTTTGTGTCTTGTAATCAAATTTGTGTTACATAAGAAGTACATCCTTTGGATGATCAATAAAAGATTGATTAGTGAAATTTAAAAAATTGTACGCAAAGAAACAAGTAGTTTTTCACATATTTTTTCAATCTGCCCCATTTATTTCCCTATCTTATTTATCCTATTTTTTTCTTCAAGTCAACCACCTAGTGCAAACAATAAGAGTTGATTTCTATGACTTGTAATCAAATTTGTGGTACATAAGAAGTACACCCCTTTGGATGATAAAAAAAATTGATTAGTAAAATTTAAAAAATTGTGCGCAAAGTAACAAACATCTTTCCACGTATTTGTTCACTGTTCCCCACTTATTTGCCTATATTATTTATCCTATTTTTTTCTTCAAGGCAGCCACCTAGTGCAAACAATAAGGGTTGATTTTTGTGACTTGTAATGAAATTTGTAGTACATAAGTAGTACATCCCTTTGTATGATAAAGAAAAGATTGATTAGTGAAATTTAAAAAATTGTAAGCAAAATAACAAGCAACATTTTGCATATTTGTTCAATGTGCCCCACTTATTTGTCTATCTTATTTATCCTATTTTTTTCTTCAAGTCAACCACCTATTGCAATCAATAAAGGTTGATTTTTGTGACTGTGACTTGTAATCAAATTTCTGGTACATAAGAAGTACATCCCTTTGGATGATAAAGAAAAGATTGATTTGTGAAATTTAAAAAATTATATGCAAAGTAACAAACAACTTTTCACATATTTGTTCAATATGCCCCACTTATTTATCTATCATATTTATCATATTTTTTTCTTCAAGCCAACCACCTAGTGAAAATAATAAAGGGTTGATTTATGTGCCTTGTAATCAAATTTGTGGTACATAAGAAGTACATCCCTTTGGATGATAAAAAAAAAATTGATTAGTGAAATTTAAAAAATTGTACGCAAAGTAATAAGCAGTTTTCCACATATTTGTTCAATGTGCCCCACTTATTTGCCTATCTTATTTATCCTATTTGTTTTCTTCAAGTAAACAATAAGGGTTGATTTATGTGACTTGTAATCAAATTTGTGGTACATATAGGAAGTACATCCTCTGAATGATGAAAAAAATTGATTAGTAAAATTTAAAAAATTGTACGAAAAGTAACTAGCAGCTCTCACATATTTGTTCATTGTGCCTCACTTGTTTTCATATTTAGTTTGGCCTATATTTGATTACAAGTCATAAAATCAACCCATATAATGCATTATGGAGTTGCTCCACCTATTTTCCTCTCTTATGGTGCCTATTTTTTTTTTTCTTCAAGTCAGCCACCTATTGCAATCAATAAGGGTTGATTTTTGTAACTATTAATTAAATTTGTGGTACTTAAGATGTAAATACCAGTTGGATGATAAAAAAAAAAGATTGATCAGTATATTTTTACAAATTGTACGAAAAATAATACGCAACTCCACACTTATTTATTTATTATCCCGAAATATTTGCCTATCTGGTTTGTCCTATTTATTTCTTCAAGCTAGCCACCTAGCGCAATAATTAAGGCTTGATTTTGGTGACTTGTAATCAAATTTGTGGTACATAAGAAATACATCCTTTTAGATAATAGAAAAAAAAGATTGATTAGTAAATTTTGAAAAATTGTACGAAAAGTAACAAGCAACTCCCACCTATTTGTTCATTGTGCCCCACTTATTTGCATATCTAGTTTGGCGTATATTTGATTACAAGTAGAGTTATCAAAATGTGTTAGAACCCGCGAGCCAACCGGCTCGCCACAAGTTCGGGTTGGGTTGAAATTTTTTTACAAATTTCAATACGGGTTGATTTTTGACCCGACTCATCTAGAACCCGGTTCACCCAGGTTGAACCTGTGGTGAGCCGGATTAGCTCACCAACCTCCAGATAAAAGAGTCACACATAAATAATTTGTATTTTTTTTATTTTGGTTTGTATTTGAATTGTATTAAAGTTTATTTAGATTTTAATTATAATTATAATTTAATTTTGAGTGAAAAAAATAAAAAAAATTATATTTTTTTAATTAAGTGAACCCATGAGTCAACTTGTTTAACCCGCCAACCCGTGATGAGGCAGACTGAGTTCAAATTTTTTTGACTCACTAAAAGGTGAATCAGGTTGGATTGACTCACTAAATCATTAACTCATGATGAGTCAAGTCAGATCGAGTCGGATTATCCGTTTTTACAACTTTAATTAAATCAACTTCAATATAACTGTAACCTGCAATATTGCATTTTTTTCATATCGTTTCAATTATGGGGTTTTACCAGATTTACATCATTACAGCTTTAGTTATATGTATTTTTTTTACCGAGGGTTTAATTTAATTATATAATTAAATACTAACTTAATGTGATTCTAATTATGCGAAAAATTAATATTATAAAATTTAGTTATTATAACTAAACTTTAATTTAATATCATTAATATAATAAATAGTATTTTTACATGTATAAAAAACTATTGTTCTTAATTTTTTGTTTTGTTTTTGTAATGTTACATTTGATGTTATTTTCTTCTCTCTCGAGTCGGTAGTTTAAATATATATTGTTTATTTATTTTTGAGGTCCAAAGTTCTATACGAGATCCAATTTTCAATTTTAAAACTCTACTTATCATATTAATATATTTTAATAATAATTTTTCACAAAATTTTATGATTATATCAATATATTTAACGAAACTTTGTTACAAAATCTATATCTTGAACTTAAGATCTTTATTACAATTTTTGCATGAAAAATTGTATAGTCTTTATTATACCTGATGCAAAACATATATTAAATAACATTAGAATTGATGAGTAGAGGTATGTTAATGGAAAATGACGTATAATAATCTTTAGTGTAATAATAAAAGACAAGAAAAGAAAAGCCAAGGCTGCTAAAGCAAAATTCTGTGTGGCAAATTTTTGGGTTATTTTATTTCACATTGTATAGCCACATATGTCTTTATTTAAAACGCGGTTTGCAGCATCGTCACATGTCGGCAGAGTTTATTTGAAAAGTTCTAAATGATTTTGCCCTTTTATAAAAAAAATCAAAAATCAAATTTCAAATAAAGGTCCCTCAAAAACTTTAAATATTTACATCTAATTATGATATGAACATTTTGAGTTGATTCAGTTTTCAAAGTAATAACTTATTGCCAAAAGATTGCTTCGCCAATCTACAATTGTAGGAATTACATTCATTTTCTACTCTTTAAGCATTAACTTCATGTTTTTTGTTTTTGTTTTTTTTGCTGTTGAGCATATTCTTAGTTAAAGTAATATTTTTAAGAAAAATATTTTAAAGTAATATTTTGAAGAAAAATATTTTATAGCTCCTTCTAGAACACGTAAATCAAATAATAGAACTGATTTGGCTTTTGTAAAAAAATATATACTATCTACATTCAACTATTATAATTTATATGTAATATATATTAGGAATTTTTGTATTTTAAATTAATGATAAGTGAAAAAATAATTTTAAAATCTATAAATAATATAATTTTTTTAATGCATTAGTAATATATTTTAAAATCAAATTAAAATAAATTAACTTATATAATTATGTTAGAAATGTCTTATATTAACTATTAAAATGAGTAATTTGTATCTACATACAACAAACATGTTAAATCTCAGTCATCAAAGTTAGTCCTAGATGACATATTTATCTTTGTCCACTTTAGTTGTTTTAATATTCCACATAATTTGATGAAAAGAAACATTTTTTCTACTAAACTAATAAAGTATATATTACGGATGGATTTTAAAAGATTATTTTAATACACAGAAGTCTTAATACTTTCAAAAATTATAAAATACAATGATTTATAAGTTTTTTTGTAAAGAGCTGTATAGTTAAAATATTGTAATTTTTTTATGAATATATAAAATTTGAAAGGACTCCATAATCCATAATTTTTATACAAACATTTAAACTTACTAAAGTTAATCTAAAAGAGACAAGTGGAAAAAAATTAATGTGACATCTCAATTTAATAGAATAATTATAGTAAATTAAGCATAACACATTTATAAATAATTAGAGTATGAGACATGTATAAATGATTAACTTTTATAGTTATCCCACATATATTGAATTAGTAGTACTGAGTCACAAAACAATGTCATTAAAAAATATTTAAACTAAACAATTGAACATGAAATCGCTGCCAGAAGGAATCACAATTAAAAAGGAAATGTTCTTTTGGTTCAACAGTGAGCCAAATCCAACACTCATACTAGACTACGCCATAGCATCTCCATCAATATGGTGATCACTAGGAATTTTCACATATTCTCACACCAAAGATTTGGTGATCATTGCAAAAAAAAAAAACCAAACAAAAAAAAGAAAA
>Ga0209589_1003189_pt1 | contig 28771 bp, 25 predicted proteins | sample CowpeawhiteBW_FD_187525 | JGI IMG/M metagenome (GOLD analysis project Ga0209589, IMG submission 187525) | Root nodule microbial communities of legume samples collected from California USA - Cow pea white BW (SPAdes) (version 2) | ecosystem: Host-associated > Plants > Roots > Nodule | place: USA...
TCCAAGTGATGCTGGAAAATTGCGCAAGGGTTTTGAGTTGCAATGAAATAAATTTCATGGAGATTCCACCTGATGGAAGTGACAAATAATTTTTAATTCAATTAAGTAGACATGTAGGATTTGGTATTCTCATGAATGTGATTACATTTGATTATTTATTTTGACCCTTGCCTGGTTGGAGATATGAAATGATGAAATGTTGTATGTACTTGCGTTTTTAGCTGTGATTGTGTAAGTTTTATCTTCGAAGGCCATAAAAACATTTTGAATACATTTGATGTGTTAATGCTTTATGTAATGAACTGAATTCCTTCATCCAATTCATTGATTTTGTCTTGGATCTTCTGATATTTGTTTTCTATTTATGCCTGGATTGTTTAGTCTTGATCTTCAGGAATTCTTTATTTGATCTAGTTTCAGATTAATAAATGAAGCATGTTGTGAAGGTTTTGGCATTGGTAGTAGCCAGTACGGTGTTATGGATTGGCCTTTTACAAACTTCGGTAATTTCACATAGCTACACTTGGATGGTAGGTTCATATTATTATATGCTTGAATTTTATTTTTTATTTGATTTAAGTGACAATGTTTAAGTGACAAGATAGTTTTTTGGCTGGGGAGGCTTTCTGTTTCCAAGGGTGGGGCATGCAATTGTGTATGTGGATTCCCTATTGAGGGGGATTATGGCAACTAAATTGAAACCTAACCTAAGGCTTTTTAACAAAGTACTATGATCTTTTCCAGCTTCCTCAATCGTGTTGTAGTTCTAATGTGTTGAAATTTAATTACATCATGGTGACTATTCCTTGTTCTGTCCTCTGTGCAGCTACCTATATATTTTGTTGTGTCTTTAGGATGTTACGGTCTATTAATGGTTGGAGTTGGTTTGATGAATTTCCCAACCTGTCCTCAAGAAGCTCTATTGTTGCAGAAGGTATTCTTCTATGTTTTTTGTTCATTAGATATTGCAATGTAATGAAATTTTCTTAGTTTGGGGTTGTATAGTGCCTATGTAACATGCATGTTACATGATGTGTGCATGAGTAATTCACTCATTTCACAGCCGTGTGTGTTTACATAAAGGTATCTGGACTCATTTCACAGTTGTGTGTGTTTACACATTGTGGATTGAGAATTAAATATTATTAATATTATCAAATTAGACGCTATTTAGGTTTAAAAATTTTATGATAAAAGGATGTGTTCTCTTATAATATTACATTGGACTACTAAAAAATGAGTGAAGTCTTAAAAATTAACAACCACACAAACAAGCCAGTCATATTCCTGAGTGTCAACAAAGTCATCTCAAAGCATGTGGTGTGTGTCTATGAACCATTATAACTTAGTAGTTTCTAATTGTCAACAAAGTCATCTCAAAGCATGTGGTGTGTGTCTATGAACCATTATAACTTAGTAGTTTCTAATTGCTTATATTATGTTTGAAATGTTTGAAGACTCTACTCTAGTTTAAAGCATGTGGTGTGTGTCTCACTTGTTCTAATTTCTTAGGGACTTAATGGTTGTGTCATCTACAACTAGAGTTAGTAGAATTCTATCACCAAGATCATTTCCTCAGATTTATCATTTTTATTCAAAAAGAAATTCTAGGTGCAAAATTTGTAACGTGCCATTTAGTAGAGATTAAATCCTATAAAGGAAACATCTCATAGAATATAATATAAAGAACAACGCCATGGAGTATAAGTGTCACCCATTACAGTCATCCAAAATACTCGAAGAGAAAACTAAGGCACACCACGATGTCATTAACAAAACAAAATGTAATAGTTTGACAGTTGACCAAAATACATAGGCAATAGTGTCTACAGAGAATACTTGAAGGAATGAGATCCAACCATAGCTTGGCTACACGGTAGAGTTTTGATTACCCTGGTGACCACTAGGAATTTCCATATCTGCTCATATCAATAAATTGATGCTCATTTTAAAAAGGAAAACCACGCCCAAAACACAAAAGCAAACATAAAGGGTAAGATAGAGTAGAAATTATTTTAAGATGTTATGGCATACAGATACTTAAAACAAATCATAAACATGCAACAAGATTATGCAAACAATCATGTGATAGCAAACAAGTAAGACTCTAAAGCTCAATTATCCGGATATATATAATCGGTCGAATTCACCAGATGTTTGCACTTGTGATGGTCTCTACTACTCTGCAGAGCCATTGTCAATGGATTTCACCCTACCACGCACAAGGTTAGTCTTTAAACATCTAAGGTCACCTGCCAAAGACTAGGGCCTCGTGCTATTCTCACCACTTGAGTTAGTCCGCTCTACGTGAGACTAACTGACTTTTTAGAGTTTCAGGATGCATTCCTTACTTGAATCCTTACTTAATTATATACACTACACCTCAATGAAACTTTACTAAGAGGTCCATGAAATTATGTCTACCACATAAGGCATCACCATGAGATCTCACCAAGAGGTTCATAAAATTATGTCCATCACATATGACACTACCATGAGATCTCATCAAGAAGTTTATGGAATTACGTCCAATTCATACCATAGTCATGTCTCACCAACCAACCATAAATTTATCATGCATAACAAACTCATACCAATATCCAACCACCCACCCCATCATGTTTCATGAATTCATTCATACCAATCTCATCAATTCAATTCCCAATATATCATATAGAGCATACATGGCATCATACTTGAATTGTTTAAAGCACAAATCATCCAATCATTTGAAACACACACGTATACAATCAACTCTGTAAATCTCGTTCAGGCTAAAGAGTTCTTGCTCAGGCGAGAGGAACCCCTTGCTCAAGCTACCAAATCTCGCCTGGGTGAGATTGCAAATAGAGGGCACATCGAGGTCTTGCTCAAGCTAGCCCATCTTGCTTAGGCGAGACTACTCTTGCTCAGGCGAGTGGCCTTTGCTTAGGCAAATCCTCAAAACAAAGAGGGGGCGAGTTTCTATTGTTCTCGCTAAGGCGAGAGATCCTCGCCTAAGCAAGAGCTTTTTGTTTTGAGTGACCACTCCGCTTGCCTGGGCGAGTTCAGCAGAACTCACTGCTCTCATGCGTGCAAAACCAGCAAAGTTCAACTCAAGCACCCACAGTTCATTCTCACAGAGGCACAAACATCATCTAATCATTTTAAACATAAAACAGATGTTAGCTAACAACATAGACAACCTGATGTGACCCCAACAAGGCTCATAGCTTGGGCCATTAGCTAGGCCCATTCTTTTTAATTTCTTTTATTTTCTTTTATTTTCAATTAAATAAAACTTGTTCTAATTGGGTTGGTTTACTAATTGCAGCCTATCTTTCATGATACCAAATTCTTTAAATGTTGCCATCGGGCCTGTGGCCCTATTCACAACCAATCTATTCAAGTATGTGATGATGTGTGGAATGGAGCGTGTATGTTGGATCAGCTAAAGCCAACATTTGCTTCTACATAGCAGCACTTTTAATTGGGCCTGAGCCCAATTATCCCATACCTCACGCGTCCAATTCCTTCACAACAGCCAACAATTTCCTTTGTTCAGCATCCACCAAGCCCACACATCACGGAAGCCTCTGCCAGGGTTTTCTTCACCACGCGTGGAACACCAGCCGCTAGGGTTCAACGTGTCCTTGTTTTGCTTGATCCCTCCTTGTCTCCTTTCACGTGTTCCTTCCATCACGATAGCACCGTTAGGTTTCAACGTTGCTGCCCCAACCCATTTTCCCGTTAGGACTTGTACACGGCCTCGCTGCCATTAGATCATTTCCTTCCCTCCATTCTTTTCTGGTTGCCTTTCTTCTATAAAAGGTTAACCTTTGTTTGTAATCAACAGCATTTGATGAATGATAAATTTAGTAGAGATCACTGCCACCGTTCGTCTTAGCTCCCCTTTCCCTTTAGACGAGGATTTCCCCTCCTAGGGTTACCAAACCAGTAAGATACGAGAGCAATCTGAGTGTTAAACTCCAAATCCAAGTCTTCCGCTGCGTTTCCCTCGCACTCTGCGAGTTTCAATCGGTAGAACGCTGATTGGAGAGGCTTTCCGGCGATTACCGCGACAGAGGAGTCTCATCAAGTGGTATTCAGAGCCACTCGTGCTTGGATCGCGCTGAGATAAGTTTCTTCTTTATCTCTGGTTTTTCTTCTTAGATGTTTGCTTCTGTCTTGTTCTCTATTCGATTGCATTTTTGCTTATCTGTGTTGAATCTGTGCTGAAAATTTTCTCGCTGATATTGATTCAAATTCCTTGTTTTGATTGCCTTGGATCAATACAGATTATATCATGTCATAGCTCTCTGCTCCTGCGCTCCAATGCATGTCCGTAGGTTTATTTCAATTTTTATACCTAGCTTTACATTTTTCTGATCTATGTTTTGTCTTAGGAATTGTTTAGTTCCTTTATATGTCACTGATTCCATAGCAGTTGTGCCTAAAATGTGTTTTGTTCACTGTTTTGTATTTGTTTCGGTCTTTGTTCTGTATTGAATGATTAATTTCTGTGTTTTGTGGAGTTCTTTAATTGCTATTAGATCACTAGCAATTTTCTGCAGTTCATGATTCTAGTTTCAGTTTAATTTGTGCTTGTTGTTCCATTCGCTGTTTTGCGATACTTACTGCTGTGTAACAAATTCAATTTTGCCATATAATTTTGTGCTGGTGCATTCTGGATTAACTATCTTTGTGGATACAATTTGTTATGCAGAGTTGTACCTTGACCGTTCTGTTTTGGCTAAATCATATCTATCTGTTATGGTTGAGTGACTTAGTTTTTGGCCATTTCTGTTTATCTGATATGTGTTGAAAAAGTATTTCAGTTTGTTAATTGGAAAAATCTTGGCTGATTTGCTATGTGTTGTTCCTGTTTGAATAGTTTCCAATTATTTGACATTAAATCTGGTTTGATCACTTCTATTTGCTATATCACAATTTTTTTTGTATATGTGATTGGCCTAGTATCTGCAGTTTCATTTTTTTGCTTTGATTGTGTTGGCCAATTTCTTGGTTTGGTTCACATCTGTGTGCATTGACCGTGGGCTTACTTGTGAGTTACAACTTGCTTTTATTTCTATGCAGTAGCACTTTGTGGTGCCATGATTTTCGTAGTCTATAGCCAGCATCAGTGTTTTAAAATCTGTTGCATCTGTCTGTGTTATTACACTGTTGACTTTGTTTAGTGTAACTGTATCATCTGTGTGATTCACCAAATCAGTTTTGGTTGTGTGAAACAGTTTTGTTAATTGGTTACTGCACTGCCATGCCAAGATTTGTTTCTTTTGTTTCCTTGTGTGATACTTTCAAAATTGATTTTTGAGTTGAATTAATTGCTTCTACTCTGTCATATGCACTTGTTAGTTGAATTGGAATGGGAAGACTGAACTTGCTGTGACCTATGGCTTCAAATGCTAATAAGTGAAAACCACTTTGAGCGTTGAAAGAAAAGAAAAGAATCCCTGGAAAAGCACATCTGCTTAGAAAAATCTACCACGGAATGTTATGGAATGAATTAAGTGTTTGTGTAAAAGTGGCCTAGTCACCACAACATATTTGTACTGTCCATTTCAACTCTTGTTTGCATATGTTCTCATTGTTAATTCAACTTATTTTGAGTCTTGTTTGATTTTAGTTTTCTTCATCTTATTCTAGACTTATTCTTTAGGTTCTTTTTTGTGTGCCATATTTTCTTGCTTTGCTTGTTTTGCTTGCTTATTCCATTGAGTTTGTCCTTTAATCTTTCAATTGATGTTGTCCCATTCTTTCATTTGAGCTTTTATTGATTTTCTGCCTTGCTATTCTTAAGTGGAAGCACTTGCTTTTCTTGGATTTTCTTTGCTCTGGACACTCACTATTGTTTGGCAGCCCTTGTAGGTGCAATTTCATCTTGAAGGTTGAGTTGTTATGAGTGACTCAGCTGTGAGAGTATACTGTCGAGAGGAAACAGGAGTGAGTGGGACTTTTGAGCACTACCGTGACATTGGAAGGAGTGTACCACGAGAGACTTCATAGGAGTGAGCTGGGACACATTTACACACTGGACCGAGAGGGAGAATAGCTAGAAAACTGCATCCAGAAGCGTAGTTCTTTTTGTATTACTTCTGTTTTCATACTTGTGTAGTTTTTTTCAATTTCAGTTTTTCCTTTCATTTGGCTTAGGTGGGAAAATGCTTTAGAGCAATTCCATCCTTAGCAAAGTTGTAATAGTTAAGCGTGTAGTGTGAGGTTCAAGGGATTCCAAAGGCCACTTGAATTTTCACTTAGGATTTTTCGTCTAGTTTATGTTTTCAGTCTTTATGTTTTTTGCTTTTATGTTTTCTGCCTTTATGTTTTAAATGTCCAGGTTTTGTGTGAATTGTATGTGTCCTTCTCTGTTTTAGGTCACCGTAATATCTAGGTGTGATGTTTAACACCTAGTTGACTTTTCTTTTGTCATAAGTTTTTACACACTATTTCACACACACTGTTTCACTTTGAATTTTTATTAAGAATTTTTGTGAAAGAAATTTAGAGATCTCTGACTAGGAAAGGCTTGGTTCTTAAATTTGTCCAGACTCACCTCCCTTTCTTGGGAGTATATTTAGAAATCTTTTCCATTATTTTTTCTTTAGAAATTCTTCAAGTTTCTTTGTGAACAATTGTTTTGATAAAAACTTTGTCTAGTCGTATGCATGTAGATAAGCATAGTAGTGTGCATTTAGGTAGGCATAATAGTAATGAGTTGTATCACACCATTCATAGTAACATTCCATTCTTTGGAGAAGATATAAGATCAATATCATTTAGGGATTGGATGTGGGATACAAAGAAATTGGTGCAATCCTTGTTTAGTAAATATAGGCAAATAGATATTCCTAGACATGTTACTTCTAGGTTTGTAGGACATGCCTTTGAGTGGTGGCAAACTAGAGAGTATAAAGTGAAAAAGGGGAGAAAATCATGCGTCAATACATTTTATGAATTAAAAACATGCATGTGGAAACATTTCATTCCCCCTTCATTTAGAATCACTAAAGAGCAACAAGTTAGGATAGAAGAATTAATTGACATAGGGGATGTATTCATCCAAAACATTGGTAAGTTTTTTAGACTAGAAAAAGATTTCAAGAATAATTTGGACTTGCTTTTGAGTGAACAAAGAAATAGAGAAAAACATAAGAGAGAGAAAACAAAACTTAAAAAGCTTTGAGAGTATGAAAAGAATAGAGAAAAAGAAGAGCTTGAGAAGCTTTGTGCTGAAAGAGAACACGAGGAAAAAGAGATAAAAGAGAAGAAGAAAAGAGAGGAGAAGAAAAGGCAAAAGAGGAAAGTCTAAGAAAAGTTAAAGAGAATGAGAGGAAAGACAAAAAATAAGACAAGAGAGTGAGCTTGAAATATAATCACAAGTGGTAGAGTTCAAGATCATTTTAAAAGCAAAAAGGGAATTCATTGTTAAGGATTTGGTGTTCAATCCTTCACCAATCCCTTCAATTAAGTTCCAACTTTCAAAGGGAGTTCTCCCCTCTTTAAACTCTATTCACTTTATCATTAAAATTTTTAAGTTGTTTTCCTCTCAAACATTTTGTTCTTCATTTCATTTCCTTATTTCATCCTTCTTAACATCTTGTACAAATACACACTTTGACTCTAAAATTCTTTTCAAAAATCATCTTATTCAAAGTGTAAGATACTGTTTTTGTGAAGTGGGTATAATATTGGCTTTTTCCAAATTTACAAGTCCATTATCACACATTTTTCAATCAATTAATATCATTTTGTTTGATGACTATTGCATATTAGCTTTTTATCCTGGTAGAATCTTAAATTTTGGTTGTTGTGAACTTTATCACCCTCTTTGATCTGAGGACAAATACTCTTCAAGAGGGAGGGGATGATGTGATCCCAATGTGATCCCAATAAGGCTCATAGCTTGAACCAATGGCCAGGTCCATTCTTTTTAATTTTTTTAATTTTCTTTTATTTTTAATTAAATAAACTTGTTCCACCTGCTATCCTGGGCTTCGATCGTCTGGGTGAGTTCAACAGAATTCACTGCTCTCATGCGTGCAAAACCAGTAAAGTTCAACTCAAGCACCCACAGTTCATTCTCATATAGGCACAAACATCATCCAATCATTTTAAACATAAAATAGAGGCAAATGCAAGCAATATACTCAAAAACGTGAAAAACCCTAGGTTCCCTTATCTGGATAGATGCTAGCTAACAACATAGACAACCTACAGGGGAGCACTACAACATTTGTGAGCTGAAAATACCAACACCAGAACACAAACGGTGTTACTACGATGGATCCTAGTTGGAACCGCGAAAGTAAAGCTAGAAAAGAGAAGGTATGGGTTGAGGACCAACTTATGTGAAATAAAAATGGAGCTTACTAGCTCAACGAAGAACGGGAGCCAAACTCTAGCAGAGCTCTGTTAGAGAGAAAGAAAAAGTGAGTGAAAGAGTTGCTTTTGGCAAAGTGAGCAGAATGAAAGGAAACAAGTGGCTATAAGGGGTCTTGGGTACCTTATGGGTTGATTTTAAGTCCAACAGTTAAGGGCAAGTCCAACATTTTAGGACAGAAAATTAAAGGGCTTACAATCTTCCAATAACAAAAATTTTCATCCTCAAAAATTAAGATTTACAAGAAAATAGATGTGGATGTGACTTCCTCATCCTTCTCTAATTCCCAAGTAAAGTCACTGGTTTTCCGATCCTTGATGACCTTGACAAGACTGACTGATTTTTCCTGGTGTTCCTCCACCCGACGATCCTCAATAGCAACTGGTGGTACTTCCTTCATAACATCCTCTCAGAACTGTACCTCCTCGGCTTCCAACACATGTGATGGGTCAAATACATACTTCCTCAACTGTGAGACATGGAATACCGGGTAGAGATTGGCTAACTGAGGAGGCAAGACAATCTCATAAGTCACAGGCTCAATCCTCCCCGAGATTTGATAAGGGCCAAAAAACTTAGGAGAAAATTTCCTTGAGCGAAGAGCCCTTCCCACGCTAGTGGTTCGGGTCACCCTCAAGAACACGTGATCTTCAGCCATGAATTCCAAAGGTCTCTTCATGCAGTCTGCATAGGCCTTCTGCCTACTCTGAGAGGCTTATAACCTATCCCTCACCATCTTCACTTTCTTTGTAATTTATTCCAACAATTCTGGCCTAATCAGCACTGCTTCTCCATCTTGATATCAACACTTCCTGCCATAAAGGGCTTCATATGGCGTCATGTCGATGCTTGCATGAAAACTATTGATGTATGTGAGCTTTATCAGAGGGAAAACATCCCAAGCACCCAAATGATCTAGCACGTATGTCCTTAATAGATCCTCAAGCAATTGAATTGTTCTTTCAGATTGACCATCAGTTTGGGGATGATAGGCTGAACTCATGGTTAACTTGCTACTCAAAACACTTTATAATGTCTGTCAGAATTGGGAAGTGAACCGTGAATCTCTATATGAAACTATACTCGACGATACACCATGCAATCTCATTATTTCCTTGATGTACAATTTGCTAGCTTTTAAATGGTTGAAATGCTAAGAAGGGGGTTGAATTGGCTAGTTAAAAATTTAGGCTATCTTTGAAAGTTAAAAATCAACTTTAATTGAATCAATTAGATTACCAAGTTAGGATGCAAACAATACTGAAATGTACACTTTGAATCGATCAAAAATAGAGTTAGTCGATTGATTTTACTAAACAGATTCTGTTTTGGTATAATCAACCGATTGAAATAGGAAAACATTTGACTGAAATACTGGGAAAAATGCAGAAATACAAATTCAAGTTTTAAACCAGTAACAATGCACAAGATTGATCAAGACAGGTTCCAAATGATTATGTAAGCATGCTCAATGTTGCAGATGCCATGAAAACATGCAAGAACATGAAAAGGATGATTGAAGTTCTTGAAACTTTAAAAAGAAAATGCAAGAGAGAAAGGTTAAAGAAGGAGACCACGAGATTTTTATACTGGTTCACTCAAACCTGAGCTACATTCAGTTTGTCAAGGCAACCTGAGTTTGACTTTGCATTATTTCAAAAGATTTACAAAGTATCCATTCTTACACTTTCAAAATATGCAAAAACACCACAAAAGACTCTTGGATCACACAAGAATCACACTAGTACAACAAGAATCCTTTTGCAGACTTAGAAAACTTTCAGGTACACACACAAAGCTTGAGAAAGATCAAACCTCAATGGTAGCACATCCCAGCCAAAAGCTCCAAGAATTGATCCAAGATCAATCTTCAACTGTATGATCACGAAGGAGAGAGTTTCCACATGTTTCTAGACTAAATTCGCGCTCCAAAATGATCAACTTACCTCTCTTTCGAAAATCACAGCTTTTATAGTCAATCAATTGATTTCACTTGACTTAAGTGAAATCAGTCAATTAAAAAATAAATCAATTGATTGAATTTGTTGCAGTTTAAGACTACTATAGCCAACCTTATAACTTGTTAAAAAAATCATTCAACAGATTAAAAGAGACATCTTAACTTATTGAAAAATCATTCAACAGATTAAAAGACACACCTAAGACCAAATGCATCTAATTAATGCTACAAGGTCTACAATATGAATGACAAACTTCAAATACACTTTCTTAATGATGTAACTACATAGAGAGCACACGTTCGAGCCTTGATCAACATGGATATCATCAAATCTCCTTTCATTCATTAATGTAGGCTTCATTTCAATGGTAATGGTTTCAAGATAGTTTAAAAGAGCTTCATTCAATCTTCATCAAATCTTCATGAAAGATAACCACCTTTGCTTCTCATGTCAACATAGCTGAGCCAACTTGATAGACATTCTCAGGTTCATTTCCAAGAAATGAGCACTCTTAGTCAATCGGTCCACCATAACCTAGATCATATGTGACCTCTCACGGTTCGTGGCAAATGGGTCAAAAAATCCATAGCTATGCTATTCCATTTCCACTCTGATATGTCCAAAGGCTGTAGAGTTCCACCAGGTCTCTAATACTCTACCTTCGCCTTCTGACATGTCAAACAAGCGGGTACAAACTGTGCCACATTCTTCTTCATACCCTGTCACCAGAAGGTTTCCTTGAGATCTTGGTACATCTTAGTCATGCCAGGATGCAAGCTAAGATGACTCTTGTGTCTTTCCTCAAGGACCAACCTCTTCACCTCAGCATCTTCAGGTATACACATCCTGCCTCTAAATCTCAGTACACTATCACTACCCAAGGTAAACTCCTTTACTTCATCTGTTCCAAGTAACTCTTTCACTCCTTTTAATCTAACATGCACCAATTGTTTTTCCTTAACTAGGCTCAAGAAGTCACTAAATATAGTCAAGGTACTATACCTAATGAACTCCGACCCCACTCAACTTGCAGCTTCATATCTCTGAATCTCTCTAGCAATTCCAACTCCTTGATCATAAGATGTGTCGCATGCATCGTCTTCCTACTCAAGACATTTGCCACCATGTTCACCTTTCTTGGATGATATAAAAGTTCAAAATCATAGTCCTTCAAGAACTCTATCCACTCCTCTACCTCATGTTCAGTTCTTTCTAATCAAACAAATATTTGAGGCTCTTGTGATCACTGAATACGCGAAACTGGGCACTATAGAGATAGTGCCTCTAGATCTTTAAAGCAAACATCACTATCGCCAACTCCAGGTCATGAGTGGGGTAGTTATTCTCACGCACCTTAAGTTGCCTCGAAGCATACATCACTGCCTTCTTATCCTGCATCAACACACAACCAAGACCCTAATGTGAGGCATCACAGTAAACCTCAAAGGTTTTAGCAACATCAGGGGTCACCAACACTGGAGCACTCGTCAACCTTTGCTTAAGCTCTCGAAAGCTTTCCTCACACCTATTTGTCCAAGCAAAATGTTTGTCATTCTTGGTAAGCTGTGTCAGAGGCACCACTATTTTGGAGAATACTTCTATGAATCTCCTATAGTAGCTAAATAAACCCACGAAGCTTCTAATCTGTATTGCTAACTTGGGACTTTTCCACTTTATCACCACTTCTACTTTTGCTGGATCCACATCTATGCCCTATGCAGATATCACATGTCCCAAGAATTGCACTTCTCCTATCCAAAATTCGCACTTGGACAACTTAGCATATAATTGCTTCTCCCTCAGAATACCAAACACTAATCTCAGATGCTCGACGTGTTTCTCTTGAGTCCTAGAATACATGAATATATCATCTATGAAGACCACGACAAACTTATTTAAGAATGGCTTGAGATCATGTTCATGTAGTCCATAAATACAACTAGAGCATTGGTCACACCAAAAGGCATAATCATGTATTCGTAGTGCTCGTACTTGGATCAAAAGGTTGTCTTTTGGACGTCTTCTACTTTCACTAAGATCTGGTGATATCCCGACTGTAGATCAATCTTGGAAAACACTAACGCACAATGCAACTGATCCATTGGATATATATTCTTGGAAGGGGTACTTATTCTTGATGGTCATCTTATTCAACTGTTTGTAGTCCATACACAAGTGTGAGCTCCCATCTTTCTTCACCAACAACACTGGTGTTCCCCATGGTGAAGTACTGGGTCGTATAAACTGTTTCATCAACAACTCCTCTATCTTTTTGAGTTCTACCAACTCTGCCGGATCCATGCGGTAAGGGGCCATTGATATTGGACCGGTTCTTGGTACCAATCAATAGAGAATTCGACTTCTCTACTTGGAGGCAACCCTGGTACTTCCTCTGAAAACATATCCTCAAATTCGTGCACCATTGGTATAACTGACGTCCTTTCCTCTTTCTCCACCTCTAGATGTGGTGAAGATGATGAAGCATTGCGCGTCGTCTTGGATCTCCTTCATAACTCCTTGGGAAGACAACAACTCAAACTCTTCTGAGTTGGAGAACAACCTTTTCTCTCGACAATCTATAAGAACGTGATTGGCAGAGAGTGAATCCATCCCCAAGATTACCTTGAATATGCGCCCTTCTACCTCTAGTGGATACCTAGCACACAAAGATGATGTCCTAACCAAACCCGATGTCGAAGTAGATACCACAAGGTCATGTTGCATCTCACAAACTGGCAACCCAACCTTTGCACACAAGTTTCTGACACAAAAGAGTGTGTCGCTCCAGAGTCATACAACACACAAAAGGGTTTACCAGTAATCATACAATGACCCATAACAAGGTTACCTGAGCCTGCTGCCTCTGTCCCAGTCGTCGCATACACTCTGCCTGCTGCCTAAGGCATGCTGCCTCCTCTCCTCTATTGGTTCTGGGCTGGAGTCTGAATTGGGGTCCGTGCCACTGTCGAAGTGACCATCCTTGCCATAATTGTTGCACCTCCTGAAACCTGCTAATTTAGGGCAAACACTACTCATGTGTGATCCTCCACACTTATAGCACTATATCTTGCCTGGTTGGGAGGAAGACCCTATAGGCCCTTGAGATTGGAGGTGAGGCCAACCATATGGTTTCCTCTTTTCTTCATATCTAGGTTTGGACCTAGATGATCCACCAAATCTCTATTGTTGGGCGTGTTGAGCTTCCACCTCAATCTTCATCCTCTCCATGATCCTAGCCTTCTCCACCAAGGCTGCAAAATCCTTGATGGAGAATGGGGCCACCATCAAGCAGATGTCTCTTCTGAGATCGTTCTCAAATTTTTCTACATTGCCACTCCTCATCCAGTGGCATGGTGTAGAAACGTCCGAAGTGTTTGAAGCTCTCTGCATATTTCGCCACAAACTTGTTCCCCTGGGTCAGTTGGAGGAATTCCATCTCCTTAGCGTATCTCACGCTATCAGGGAAGTACTCGGAGAGGAACTTCCTACTAAAAGCTTCCCATGTGACTAACTTCTATTTCTCTTCCATAATAGACTTCATGCTGGCCCACTAGTGTTCTGCCTCTCCAGTGAACATGTATATTGCGAAGACAAGCTTGCTCTCCTTTGGGCACATCTTGACATCAAAGATCCTCTCCATGTTCGTCATCCATTGGTCTACGACATTAGGACTGGTCTTGCCATTAAACTTGGTTGGGTGATGCTTCAGAAAATCCTCCAAGCTCCATTTCGGGATGGTAGGTCGAGGTTTAGGACCGTAGACAAGGGTAACAGTCCAGTTCTCCTCCAACTGTTGGAGGGTCTCCATATGTTGCCTCTGAGAAGCCTCAGAAGCCACCCTTGCAGCCTCCATCTGCTGCATAACCAGCCGTTGTTGCTCCAATGATGTTGCTTGTCGCTGCATGGAAGCTTCATGTTGTTGCATCATAGCCCCTCCTTGCTGAGTTAGGGGGTGCCATATCATTGGGCACACAAGAAAAACCATCAGTCAACATTGATTAGACAAGAGATTTAGCTAACAACACTAGGAAGACACAACGAAAATGAAGCAAGCATACAAGTTCACATATTCTAAGGAACGACCGCTCTGATACCATAAATGTAACGTCCCATTTAATAGAGAATAAATCCTATAAAGGAAACATAAAAAAATATATAATATAAAGAGCAACGTCATGGAGTATAAGTGTCACCCATTACAATCATCCAAAATACTCGAAGAGAAAACAAAGGCACACCACGATGTCATTAACAAAACATAATGTAATAGTTTGATAGTTGACCAAAATACATAGGCAATAGTGCCTACAGAGAATACTTGAAGGAATGAGATCCAACCATAGTTTGGCTACACAACAGAGTTTTCATCACCCTGGTGACCACTAGGGATTTTCACATCTGCTCACATCAATAAATTGATGATCATTGCAAAGAGGAAAACCACACCCAAAACACACAAGCAAACAGAAAGGGTAAGCTAGAGTACAAATCATTTTAACATGTTATGACACACAGATACTTAAAACAGATCATAAACATGCAACAAGATAGGCAAACAATCATGTGATAGCAAACAAGTAAGACTTTACAACTCAATTATCCGAATACATATAATCGGTCAGATTCACCGGATGCTTGCATTTGTTGTGGCCTCTATTGCTTTGCAGAGCCATTGCCAATGGGTTTCACCCTACCACGCACAAGGTTAGCCTTCAAACATCTAAGACCATTATCTTGCCAAAGTATAGGGGCTCCTACTACTCTCACCACTTGAGTCAGTCCGCTCTATGTGAGACTAACCGACTCTTTAGAGTTTCAGGATGCAATCTTTACTTGAATCCTTACCTAATTATATACACTACGGTACCACCATAAAACCTTACTAAGAGGTCCATGAAATTACATCCATCACATAAGGCACCACCATGAGATCTCACCAAGAGGTTATGAAATTACGTCCATCACATACGACACCACCATGAGATCTCATCAAGAGGTTCGTGGAATTACGTCCAACTCATACCATAGTTATGTCTCACTAATCAACCATAGATTTATCATGCATAACAAACTCATACCAATATCCAACCAACCACCCCATCATGTTTCATGAATTTATTCATACCAATCTCATCAATTCAATTCCCAATATATCATATAGAGCATACATGACATCATACTTGAACTGTTTAAAGTACAAATCATCCAATCATGTGAAACACACATGTATATAGTTAACTCTATCAATCTCGCTCAGGCGAGAGAAACCCCTCGCTCAAGCTACCAGCTCTTACCTGAGCGAGACTGCAAATAGAGGGCATGCCAAGGTCTCGCTCAAGCTAGTCCATCTCGCTCAGGCGAGACTACTCTCGCTCAAGCGAGTGGGCTTCGCTTAGGCGAGCCCTCAAAACAGATAAGGGGAAAGTTTCTGCTATGCTCGCTCAGGCGGGAGCTCCTCGCTTAAGCGAGAGCTTTTTGTTTTGAGTGACCACTCTGCTTGCTTGGGCGAGTTCAGCAGAACTCACTGCTCTCATGCGTGCAAAACTAGCAAAGTTCAACTCAAGCACCAACATTCATTATCACAAAGGCACAAACATCATCCAATCATTTTAAACATAATGCAAATGCAGGCAATATACTCAAAAATGTGAAAAACCCTAACTTCCCTTACCTGGACAGATGTTAGCTAACAACACGGACAGCCTATAGGGGAGCACCACAGCTCCAAGAACAACTTTGTGAACTGAAAATATCAACACCAGAACAAAAATAGGGTTACTACGATGAATCCTAGTTGGAACTATGGAAGTAAAGCTAGAAAAGAGAACATATGGGTTGAGGACCAACTTACGTGGAATAAAAATGGAGTTTACTAGCTCAACGAAGAACGGGAGCCAAACCTTAGGAGAGCTCTGTTGGAGAGAAAGAGAAAGTGAGTGAAGGAGCTGTTTTTGACAAAGTGAGCAGAATGAAAGGAAACAAGTGGTTTTAAGGGATCTTGGGTATACTATAGGCTGACATTAGGCCCAACAGTAAAGGGTATGTCCAATGTTTTAGGACAGAAAATAAAAGGATTTACAGAATCTGGAGTGGTCATAGAACTTGTAGAAGGATACTTTTGTAAATGCAAATGTAATTCCAAAAAATTTCTAATATTTCTTATATAGAAAATAGCAAACCTATAATATGAATTATATCCCTTTTTTTGCTGTATGGTGATCTAGATCACACCGTAAAAATCATCATCCTCTTTATCAGTGAACAACATCTGTCGCTAATATATATATAGAGTTTGCAACTGTTCCATATCAAACTTTCAATTATTCTATTTAAAATAATACAGGATTTGCTGTGTGGGTCATTAGCAGAACCAATCACCCAAAGCTTAAGCTGTCATTAGGTAGAATGTTTTTGCATATCCAACTTACATGATAATCAATGAATGTTATTTTAATGTTTCATGTGTTTGTGAATTTAGTTGACACTCATATTATATGATATATGCTAGTGAATAGTAGATGACATCAGCTCGGTAGAAAGTGATTTTTCTAACACAAGGAATGTCAGCTTCTAACACAAATTACGAGTGCTCTTCTGCTCTGCCCTCGCTTTTCCTTATTTGTTGCGATTACGAGTGCTTCTCTGCTCTCTCTCTTCCTTCTTTCTTATTTGCACTGCATCAAATTATTTTCTGTTACAAGAAAATGATTTTGCGTCCACAAATCTAAATTCTTCAAATTAAAGTGCAACTGTCATCATGATCGTGATGCACTTATTTTATTTTTACAGTTTTCCTCTTAAGAAATCCGGTAGAGCTAATCATTATGGCTTGATTATAGTAGATTGATGTTGGATTCATGATGTGAAAAAATTGAAGCCATTGTTCTTGTTAGAATTCAGATATGTTCTGTCTATTGTGGCATGTTGCAGAAGAATGCTGGTTATTTTGTTTTTTTTTTTCAGGACATTGTTGAGGCCAAGGAGTATTTGAAACAAAAAGGAGTTGATCTTCCTCTTGACTGATGTTTCAGATGTAACAGAGATGGTCTGAATAAGCGGCTGACAATTACCCGATTGAGTTGTGAAAGATTTTTGACATTTAACTTCATACACAAGTAAATACTAATGTAGAAACTATGTACATGAACTCTTTATTATAATCAATGAATAGTATTCTTTTATTTTTAATATTTTAATTTTGATTGCAAATTTGTAGCCTGAGAATATTGGAGTGATTGATATTTCTGAGAAATCGGAGAACATTGTGTATTTAAACCATGGTTACTCAGGATACGATGAAAAGATGAATTTTATGAGTGTATTTTTTGACAGATATTAAGGATTGTTGAATTGGTATCTTTTATAAAGATTAGTCACGAGGAAAGAATGATTAATATTTCACATTTATAAAACAGTAGCCTAATTAAAAATTATATTTCTTTAGAGTCTAAATTGAGACACTACAATATTGGAAACATGATGACAGAAACAAATTCCATTGAACATTCAATACCAAGAGAATTTCACATACTAACATGGTTAATAGTTGTGTAACTAGTTTTGTACCATGAATTCGGCTAAAAGAGTAATTGAAAATAGAGAATTACTAAAAATAAATCAACAGAAATTTGCTTAAAATGAGAATAGTAAAGATAAGTTGCTATTGTCATAAGATGTGCATGATGAAATTCTCAGATTAAGCATGCAAGATTGAAACTATTGTGAAATATGGAGAGAGAAAACATAATAAAATGTTATTAAAAAGTAATTATGAATGTGGTTACAAAAATTAGTTCTCTAGACCAGGAGATAATATTTGGTCCAAGAAAGAAGATACTATAAAGAGAGTCCAATTTTTTTTACTGATTTTTTAGATAATGTTTTTTTACTAAACTTTTAAAATATACTTGTATAATGACAAAATTTTCAATATATTTTAAATATTAAATCAATATAATTTAAAAGTACAACAAAAAGATAACATAAAAGATTTAGCGAAATATCCAAATTCCTCAAACAAAACTTATTGATACATCTTTATGCAGAACTAAAAGTGGGGATAAGTTGTAATCAAATAAAAATTTTAAATTAGAAGAATTGGGGATAGTGAATGAACAACCTAAACTTTTTAGGTTATGATGACTGATTTAGGATAAAATATTGGTATACTTTTTCCTGTCCATTACACATTTTAATTATTTGTTTTATTACCTTTACTAAAATTACATTAAGTTTTTGGGAATTTCAACAAACTCTTAAACTTTATATATGATAATGGGAATTAAAGATTGAACATAAAAATGTTTAAAAGAAATCAATTAAACCCCTTTCTTTAAGGCTACTTGACTATGCACTTAAGGTCATATTCCAATTACAACTATAGTTGCGGACTTTTTTAACCATTAATGCATTAACATTAATAAAATTTAGAGATGTTACATTTTACATTAAGATGTTATTTCTCCTTCAGATTTTCATAGTATTTTAGCTAGTTTGTTGAGATAATTGTTGAACTTGGTATTATTATCTCTCTATGTCAACATTTTAGTATTCTCATCCTTGTAGGCTTTGTATCCACTTGGCAAAAAAATAAAACTAAAACAAATCAAGTTTATATCGAAATTATGACATCACCAACTCCATTATATAACTCCATTATATAAGCTTTAATTTCTTAATCAAATGAGTCTACGTCATAAACTCAAATCCTTAACTCTAATAAAGTAATCAACTTCAATAACTCAAGAATTTACAAAGTACACAATTAAAATCCTAACATTAATTCTAATTAGGCGTCTTTGCAATCAAATAAAAAATATAAAAAAATAAAAGTACACTGCCTTAATTATTCAAATTTTAATTATTTAAGCAAATGAACCTAAAACGCCTTTACTATAATCACAATTATAATACATCAATCAGCTATATAAATCAAAGATTTAAGGATGCCTAATTAATATTGGCATATTCCTTCCACCAATCCCAATTGGATGTCTTTGCAATCAAAATTAAAATAAAAAAAGTAAAAGAGCTGTAAATTAATTATTCAAATTTTATTTTATTTTAATTTTTTGAGCAAATGAACATAAATCATTTTTATAGTACTCAGATTCCTCGACAAAAATAAAAATAAAAATACAGCCTTATAAATCAAGGATTTAAAAATGTCTAATTAATAACACAAACAGAAAAAACTATCTATTAATTGTAATGAAGAGTTCATATACATAAGCAAAATAGTTTCCACATCAGTATTTAGTGTATGAAGGCTAAATGCAAAAAGTCTTTTCAGAACAACTCGGGTAATTGTCAGCAGCCTATTCAGAAGATGTCGTTAGATTTCAGACCACATCAGTTGAGAGTGAGATCAACTCCTTTCTGTTTTAAATATTCCTTGGCCTCAACAATGTCCTGAAAAAAATTAAAATAAGCCACAATCAACAGAACATATCAGAATTCTAACTAGGAACAATAGCTTCAATTTTTTTCACATCATGAATCCAACATCAATCTACTATAGTCAGACCATAATGATCAACTCTACTGGATTCTTTAGAAGGACAATTAGGAAACAAGACCATAATGACAATTGGCTTCTAATTTGAATAGAGTTAAGATTTGTGGAGGCAATATCGATTCGTTACAGTAGTAGATGCAGTGCAAATACAGAAGAGGGAGAACAGAACAGTAAAGCACATGCAATTTGGTGCTGAGATCCTTTAAGTTGGCAAAATTAAGTATATATTTAGCTGATGACATTTATTACCTACCAGTATATGGAAAGAGTGCCAAATAAATTCACACACGTATGGAGATAAGTTAGAGATGAAAAAATATTCTATCTAATAATAGCTTAAGCTTTGGGTGGTTGGTTCTGTTAATGACCCAAACAAAAACCCTGTATCACTTTTTAACAGAATAATTGGAGCTTGACAAGAACACTGTTGCAGACTCTATATACCAGTGACAGTGTTGTTCATTGATAATGAGGATGATGATCCTTTACAGTGTGATATAGATTGCTGTACAACAAAGCAATTCATATTTTAGGTCTGCTGTATATCAGATAAGAAATATTGAAAGATTTTTGTGATTACATTTGATTTACATAAGTATCCCTCCACCGCTCCCATAACTACTCCAGATTCTGCACCTAGATTTCTTTTCAAATCAAAATGATAAATTTGAGGGAAAGAATCTTGGTCATAGAATCCCACCGACTCCAGTGATAAATGACACAGTTGTTAAGTCCCTAAAAATTAGAACAACTGAGACATACCACATGTTTTAAACCAGAGTGGAGTCTTCACACGTTCCAAACATAATAAGTCATTAGAAACCACAAAGTTATGAGGGCCCGAGGAGTAAAATTCAGGTGGGAAACAGGTTTTCTTCGAGATTACTTATTTGACACTTGGGAATATGATTGGTTTGTCTGTGTGGTCGTTAACTGTTAAGACTTCACACGCATTTTTATGACTGGCTTGGGAATATAAGAGAACATATCCTTTTCTTATAAAATTCTAAACCTAAATAGCGTCTATTTTTGATAAATATCAATATCTCATTTTCAATCCAGTGTGTGGAAATTAAACATAGTCATCTTTTCAGCCCAAATATTTTTATGTACACACACTTGTGACATGAGTAAACTACGCATGCACACATCAAGTAACATGCATATAGGCACCATAGAAGCACAAGGCAATGAAACAAAAGGCATAGAAGAATACCTTCTGCAACAACAGAGCTTCTTGAGGACAGGTTGGGAAATTCATCAGACCAACACCAACCATTAATAGACCGTAACATCCTAAAGACACAACAAAATATATAGGTAGCTGAACAGAGGACAAAACAAAGAAGTGTCAGCATTATGTAATTAGAATTCAACAAAATAGAGCTACAAGAAGATTGATGTTTAGCTGCCAGTAATCCCCCTTGATAGGGTATCCACGTGCAGAAGTTCATGCCCCATCCTTGGAAACAGAAAGCCTCCCCACCCAAAAATATCTTGTCCCAAAAGCCAGATAAAAAATATAAATCAAGCATATAATAACAACACCTACCAGCCAAGTATGGTTATATGGAATCACAGAAGTTTGTAAAAGGCCAATCCATAACACTGTAATGGCTACTACCAATGCCAAAATCTTCACAATGTGCTTCATTTATTACTCTGAAATTACATCAAATAAAGAATTCCTGAAGATCAAGACTAGACAATCCATAAGTAAATAGAAAATAAATATCAAATGATAACAGACAAAATAATTGAATTGGATGAAAGAATTCAATTCATTACATAAAGCATTCACACATCAAATGCATTCAAAATGCTAATATAGCCTTAAAAATTAAAACTTATTAACAACCAGTAAATCAATGCAATCACAGCTAAAAACGTAAATACATACAAAATTTCATCATTTCCAACCTCTAGGAAAGGGTCAAAACAAATAATCAAATGTAATCACATTCATGAGGATACCAAATCCTACATACTTAATTGAATTAAAAACTATTTGCCACTTCCATCAGATGGAATCTCCATGAAACTCATTTCATAGTTTAATGCAACTCAAAACCCTTGCGCAATTTTCCAGCATCATTTGGAAGTATCAGGTTCAAACTGACCAACTAAAAATCCATTTCACAAGATCAAGGAAATCAAGAACATAAAATTCATTGCACATCAAATGAATCAGTTCAAAACAGAGGTTTACATGAAATTTAGAATGGCCACAATTCCTAAACAAAGAAAACATTGATGATGGTTATTAGTTACGATGGCCTATCCTAGACCCTTAAATTCACTTAAAACCGTATGGTTTCCATCAAACATTACAGATCAAACTAAGTCACAAGAGGAAATTAAAAATATAATTGAATCACAAAGGCACCAAATAACAGTCCAATCATTATTGGATAGTTCACTAACAATCTAATAATATTCAAAGCTAAAGAAGTTTTAATTTCCATTGCATGACAACATTTTTGCTGCAGGTATACAACAAAACAAACTTTTCTTTTCAACAGAATCTTTATTGTCTTTTTCCATTCACATTTTTCCCCTTTCTCTATTATTCAAATCACAATCTGATTTAAAGCTTTATATGATATTAAGATACAAGAACATATCTTTCTAGTTTGTACAAGAAACTTTAGCAGCACAGTGAGAGAATACAATTTCATCTGTGATAGATAATAAGAATCAGAAATATATTTTACACGGTATCTTATATGTCTTCACCCATTTACAAATATGTAAGTATGATTATAGGGTAGGAAGTTAGAAAAGTACAGGAAGAATGTTAATCATGAAGGATTATACAATTCTTTAGTTATGACGATGAACAAACCTGTAACTTCTATCATTTTGAGTATTTTATCTTTCACATGCATGAGTGCAAGTAAATCATACATTAGACTAAGTATAGCTATCTTATCATTCTTTATCATCATTTCAAAATGTTTATGAAATTCTTTCTTTTAATCTGAGCAAGAATATATAATCAATTATGTTAAAATATAATTATCTTGTGATAGACAATTCTAAGGATTGATATTGCCTTGTACATAAGCAATTATCTAAAGAATATAATTGATTATCTAAGCACAGATAATCAATTATTTATTTAGATAATCCATTATATTGTTTGTAGTGAATTTACAGATTCAATCAAGAACAAAATAATCAATTATCACTTATAGTAATTGATTAACTCTTTTGTAATAAGCTTAGATACATGCTTTCTCTAGAAATTACATAAGCTCTCGCTAATACACACACATACCTTTACTCTCCAAGATCTGCTCCAAAAAATTTAAAAAAAAAAAAGTATTTTCCTAGAGCAAGAGCTGAAAGATTGATAAAGATCATCCTTATTAAACTTGCTTACATTTTCTTTCTTAACTTCATTAATTTTCTGGAATTCAATCATAAACAGGTAATATATGGGCAGATCCACAAATATAAAAGTTCTTAAAATATAATAAACATATAACTGCAATTATGCGAATCCAAATGAAGATCAAATTTCTTAGAAGTTACCAAAAATAAAATACAAATGATTGCCATCATAAAAGTATTTGTACTTCATAGGTTTGGATGCTTCATTGATAAGAACTAGTGAAGTATCCTTAACATATAGGTATCAGACACGAAACTAATTTAAGTATCGATGCTTCAAAGACAAGCTCTAACTCCACAACTGAGGATACTAAAATTTGTAAGATGGCAGGGTGAAATGATAGCCTGCCTGTTGTTTGCATTTATGTTTATGCTTCAATGCCCTAAATATAAAAAAGGATTCCCAGACGAAACTTTGGTACATATATCCTAATCCTGCCCGTAACATTTAATGTTATAAGTTAGTTATTAATGCATGTCAGGATTCTTCTCTCCAATATCCTAATTACAGCCCATCAAATGAACTTAATAAACAAATTTTCAATCTTCAGCACACACCTTTCTTCAGCTACTAGCTTCTCGCTTGAGAAAATAACATTCGACAAATACATTGTTTGACATTGAAATCCAGCATCAAGTCAAGCGCAAATGCGAAAACGAACTTCTTGGTAGCAAGTCAGTACCTCGTTTGCCTATATGTACATCCAAAATAAAAACTTAAACAACCCAATGGAATCCGCAATCAACACATACAAGAGAATTTAAAAGTCACATTTAACGAATCGAATGACTCTCAATGAACCTAAGTTCAATCTCCAATCGATCATATTAATCAATAAACCTAGCAGAAATACAAGCGTTTTTCGATTTTTAGTGGTCTGCAAAATCAACGCTAACTCACACCAAAAGATTGATCGATAAATCAGAATTCGAAAGCAAGAGAGAAGACGGAAGAAGAAGAACCTCGTGATCGAAGTTGCTGCTTATGCTCCTAGGGTACAGAGCACCACAGCCGAGAACTGAAGAATAAAAGAAAAAACAGTGATGCGTTGCCAACGAGATCGCGAAAGACAATGGAGGAGGGATCGCGAGAAGTGGCCGCAGAGGTTGTGGAATTTATCGATTAGGGTTGAAAGGGAGGAGAGGATACATTCGAGGTTGAGGAGTGTGTCAATGGCAGCACTGGAATCTGTTGGGAAGAGGAAGGAGAAAGGGTTGGTGTTGGTGTGAAGGGGTTAGGAGAGGGAGAGTTGGTGTTGGTATGGAAAAAGGGAATTTAGATAATAATCATTTGGAGTTTATGGATTTTATGGGACTGCATAAAGAAAAAAGTGAGGTCCAGAAAGAAACTGTCCATTAATGTGTTAAGATTATTAGCCTGTTTGAAGGTTCATTTCATATTAAATTTGAAATATTTAAAGGCGGTAATAAATTTTGGAGTGAATGAGGAATATAATGTTAAACAGGCGTGTGTTTTGCTTTTTTTATGTTTTTATTAGTATAATATTAAGAATAATTAATGATAATTTATTATGGGTATATGTAGATTAGTTGAAAAAGAGAGTACAAAATTACTAGTTAATAAATTGTATCAACTAATATTTAATATATTCGATCAAGATTTGAGATTAATAAACTATATGCGATGGAGTCAATGGTACTTATCTATAAATATACAAACTATTTTAGTAGGTGTCTAAAATTTAGTGTCCATCTATATAATAAATTCACATTCGTTAAAAAACTGAAATATATTTTTACTACATACATGGTGTAGAAAAAAATTAGTAAATAAAATTATCATAAATTACATCCTTAAATATTTCTTTAATTGGGAGGTCAAATAAAGATTGATGTCTAGGATGTGTTTCAGCTTCCCTGCATTTTATAAAAAGTAAATATTATTGTTAATATATATGCAAATAAAAGAAATATTATGTAGTAATTGAATTATGTATAAATAAAAAAAAATCATTATTTACCTATGAAGCAGTCTTCTTAATTCTTTGTAGAAGACATGGTCCATAAGTTGTTAAGTTTTAAAGAACTAAAAGATGTCATTGAATATTGTTATTTACTTATGAGACATTAAATGTATATGTAATGGTATACAAATATTGAGGAAATAGTAATAACCTCATTGATGCATATATTTTGATAATCACAAAGATTGTTGTTGTAGCGAGTATGGATTGATAATGATTTTTGTTGTTTTCTGGTAATGGAAAGAAGTAAAAAAAAAAAGAATAAAGATTTTGTGTGGTATAATAATAAAGATTTTGTGTGGTATAATAAAGGAATGCTTAAATACCTTTTTTTATCCTAATTTTCGTGAGTTTTGTTTCACTTGTCCTTATTTTTTCAAAATGTTCAAAATGGTCCTAATTTTTGTAATTTATCGTAGCAGTTATTGTTCACCTTCCGTTAACGATTTAAACAGCGTCTGCAAAAAGGATCAAATTGACCACAAATTACAAAAATTATGAACATTTTGAACATTTCGAAAAAATGAGGACCAAATGAAACAAAGCTCACAAAAATTGGGACAAAAAAGGTATTTAAGCCTAGAAGAATAATGGAAGAAAGTAGATAATTTTAAATGTGCATAATACTTGCATGTATTTTGAGAAAGTAATTCTCATTTGATTAAATTTGAAAGTTGTGTTTTATCAGTTATTATAGTGGATCCCCAACCAATAGAATAAATTTCTAAATGATGAATCTACAATTGAAGAACAATATATGTAAACATGATGTACAATATAGTTGTATTGATATATGTAAACATGACATATTATAGTTGAAATGAATTAATTTGATTACCTTGTTGTCTATTAGCCTAACCAATGAGAGTGAATATTCATCCTTCCAAGTGTTCCATTGGTTTAAAAATTTTGTATTATACAAAGAAAATGTCAACTATTGCTAGATTGGGAACTAAACTTTTAAAACTACACTTATTGGATATCACCTCTTGTGGTATGGTATTGTGAAAATGACTTACATGTATTTCTTCATTGAGGTGTAAGTTGTCCTTAGTTATTATCGTACCTGCAAGGTATCAAATAAATATGATGACTTTTATTATCGTAGTTGTAAATAGAAGTATAATTAAGTAGAATATGAAGATATAATCATTTTAATGACACAAATGAAGTAAAAAACGAATAATACCTAGTTTTGAGATAACAAAATTTCCTTATAAACAACATTCTTAGTGAAAATGCCTTGTTTTCCTTCAAGGTGTCCTTCCTTAATAAGGATTTTTGTGGAAGTTTGAGAGACACCTCTTGATAAAGCAACATATAACTGACCATGGCTGAAAACATGTCGTGGAAGGTAAATCCCAACGGTAGGTATAGTTTGTCCTTGTGATTTATTTATAATAATTGTAAAACTCAATCTCACAGGGAATTATTTCCTTATAAGCACAAAAAGGAAGATTTGCACTCTCTGTTATTTTGTGTTTAATTCTTGGTAAGAAAGCTCTCTTTCCTACATGGTGACATTGACCTCTTGGGTACCATTCCTTGTGTCTATTATTCCAACAATAATGCTCTGGAATTTCGCGATACAAAAATGTTTTAGATTCGGGATTTCTTTGATCGAGGGCAAAAAATTGTGTGAGCATGGTTTTGGAATTGTTATCATTATTCAACACGTCATTGATGTTTTGTTGCTTATAAAATCGCACTTGTTGTCGATTTGGTAAATGAATTTGCAATCTTCCAACAGCTAGATTCATTCAATAGATTGTAAATCTGAAGATTTTTCATAAAGCCTCGGGAGCACAAATCCATCTAACATCGCGATATTGCTGGACTTCATCTATAATAGGTCCTTTATGAATCTCCATTGCTACTCGATGAGTCCTTTGTAAACATACTTATACAAATATTTAATACTTTTGATGTTGCTGCAGACCTGAACATTTATATGACAGTCGTATTTTAAGAGTAACCAAGGATTATAGGGAACCACCCATCTATTGCCAATAGTCACATTTCTATTTATGAAAATTAGTTCATCAAAACGTCTTCTGTATTGAGGATATGAATCATTACCTTGTCGTGTTTCTTCCAAGAAATCTTTGGGAAATCTCTTTTGGCATTGATTACGCTTCATACATGGTGATCTAGGATTGAGAGTTCCGCAAGGACCATGTATCATATGTTTCAACACAACTTCATGCAATTGTGGTTCTTCTTCCATTTTGGTATTTCTGCCCTGACAATGCTATTATAATCTTGTGGATCATGTAACTTATCATTATTATCTAAGATCAATAGCATATGTACATGCGGTAACCCACGCTTTTGAAATTCAATAACATTCATATAACTAATAACTTTTTTGAGGAGTCCTTTATTAACAACATCTTCCTTCAATTGCTCAAATTTTGCTCGAAAGATTCTTGTGAGCAAGTCAAGGCGATCTTGTGGAGTTTGTTGATTTTGTAATTCAGATGAAATTTCACTTCAAGATGGATTGCATGTCATTGTAAGGAAAATATCAGGTTTTCCATTGTGAGAAACAATTTTCATACCATCTTGATATCATTGTGTCAAGTCTTGACGACTACCAGTAATGACAATGGTAGTATTGTCATCTTTCCAACAGTATCTTCAAAGAAATGAAAGTGTGAATGATAATATATTTAGATGTAATAAATGTCTTTTTAAATATATTTACCTGCGTGAGTTTGTCCTTCATGCAAAACATGTTGCAAACCTTGGTACACTTCAGCACAAATGTTGTTTTGATGATTACGAATCTATCGTAACCTCTCGGTCTCAATCTTAACGTAGTTATCTAGAACATATTGTTGTAAAAGTCGTCCCACTTGTAATATTACAGACTAATCATTTGGACGAATCTACATTAAATAATCATGTGTTTCTAAAAATATGTTAGCCTTCTTCATAAGTAATTTGATGAAATAGAGGTAATTATGATAGAAGTTACCTGAAGCATGAAACTATAATATTCTCGACATGAGATACTTTGACCATTATGATTATTTTGTGTTGGTGTCCCAGTCATATGTTCCAAAAGAAAATAATAAAGGATATTGTAAAGTGTCATAATATCCTATGGTCTCTTGTATGTTTATTAAATTTCCATCATGACTTACAATTTTAATATCTCGACCACATGCCATTGATTATGTGTCTGCAGTAACAATAACAATTGCTATTTGAGATGCACTTGGAAGATTATATTGTGATTGATTCATATGACACTCTTTAATAGGTAAAGAACATATTAAAAATATATCAATAGATTTGGAAATAGGGGTTTGAATACAAATTTTAAAAATATTTTGGAAAACTTGAGTAAGTTGGACCTTAACTAACTTTAAAGAGTTTTAAAATTAGTTTATGAACAATTTGTTAAAGCTTTTAAGACAATGCTTAAAAGAAGTAACTCAAACAATAAATAAATAAATATATAAATATATATATATATATATATATATATATATATATATATATATATATATAATTATATATATAT
>Ga0209589_1003192_pt1 | contig 28764 bp, 9 predicted proteins | sample CowpeawhiteBW_FD_187525 | JGI IMG/M metagenome (GOLD analysis project Ga0209589, IMG submission 187525) | Root nodule microbial communities of legume samples collected from California USA - Cow pea white BW (SPAdes) (version 2) | ecosystem: Host-associated > Plants > Roots > Nodule | place: USA...
CCTTTGAAACCTTTAAAAAACAAATTTAGCATTCTTGATAGAAAATTTTGAGGCTAATAATGACGAGGTTGAGCATGAGAATTATGATGCTGAGAATGACCATTGAGGGAGTTCGTGCACTTGAATTTTAGACCTAGGTTTCGGAGGAAAGAAGCTTCTCACACTATGGGTGGATAATTGAAAGGCTTCCCTTGTGCTTTTATGGCTATTCAATCTAGTTTTTTTATTTTTGTATTATTTCTTCTTCCTCTTTTATCCATGAGTAGCTAAAACCTTTTATGTTGAGATTGGGTGTTACTACACTAAACTCTCATGTATTATGCTAATATATATATATATATATATATATATATATATATATATATATATATTATATATATATATATTTTTTTGTGCTTCAACATTAATGTTTTACTTTTATGCTTCAAGTTTATTGCAGATACCACCCACAACTTTTTAAGGAAATTTTTTGTGATTGAAAAATACTTTCATTGTCTTGACTTGAGGAAAAACACCTAATGTGTGTAGGAATGGGTTATGGTTTTATTGGTCAACTTTTAATCATTGAGCTTAAAATAAATTGTTTTGTTGAGTCACATAAGGAATTCAGACATATAAGGAATTTAGGTTCATTTCACTTAAGAAATTTGAGTTTTGTATAAATTTGATGTATGATGTTAATGCTGATAGATAAAGTATATATTGAGTATCAGTGTTCATTAACTATAACCCCGACAATTCTACTCTTTTGCACAAACTAAACCTATTATACTTAAGAAATCCATAGTCATCTTTATATCAACATTTGGTTATTTAAGTAGTCTAAATTAGTAAGAAATTATATACTTTGCAATTATTATGCAAGTCTCCTGAAAAAATAATACTTGAACTTTCCATTTTACTACTTGTACGATTTGACACGTTTGTTAAGGATGTAACAACCTATCAAACAAAATTAATTTTCACACCGCAAGCTAAGTGACAAGAACCTCCATCGACTACCACTCCTTAATATCTTCCTCTATGTGAGTCTAATAGTAGCAGAGTCAAGATAACATCATTCTCAGAATCCCCATCCAGTACACAACTTACAACTTCTCAATGTTGTATTTCCTCCTTGGAAATAACTACATTCACATCACATATATCAAATCAACAACTCGCAATAGATTATGGCATATGCTTTATCTCTACTTGGCCTCTCTCATACCAAAAGTAGATTATGGATAAATCTTAACTCTACTAAATCACACACCCACACAAAAAGAGTAGTATACTAACACCCGACTCTACCAACCACAAAACCAAACATTTTAATTTCAAAATCTCAAACCATTGATTTTAAAAAACATAATATTCTCGTCTCGCTCAACGAGCATTTAAGATCACCTTGTGAAACAACTTTTAGAGTTATTAACTATTAAGGCTCGCCCAACGACTATCCTTACTCGCTCAATGAATCACCCCTAGAGGTATACTTGCCCAATGAGTCTTGTTGCACTTAACGACTGATCCCCTCTAAGCTCTCTGAATTTTTAATAAAATAATGTTTCTCAATGAGAAGATTGACTCGCTTAATGACTAAGCACTGAAAGCTCTTACCAAAATAATTTGTTCAGTGAGTTCAGACTTGCCCAACTACCCTAAGCTCTTTAGATTTTAATAAAATGAATTTTGCTTGGCGAGTAATTTACTTGCCCAGCAATCTAATCCTTGGGTGCCTTATCCAAAAGGCTCGCTTAGTAAGTAAAGTGATTTTAGCTTTCTGAATTTTTAAATTTAGAATTGTGCTCTGTGAATTGATGGTTGCCCAATGAGTCTACATAATTTTAGGAACCTCAACATAGATATATCATATTGATCACTTGGTCAAAGTGAGCAATTTCCAAACAATTATCATTCCAAAAGGATATTTTTTATTCAAAATGAGTTTAAAACAAACCAAACTAATTAAATTTATATATTTCAGATGTTCCAAAACTCAAATAATCAATACCACATAACATGCATCAAATCAGCAGAGATTTAATTAAAAACAGTTATCCAAAAATTTATCATCACATATCAAAGTAATTAAGCCAACTAGTTGTTTATATATTCATATTATCTAGCTAAATATGTTATTAGAAAACAAACTAGTTTCCCGTACCTAATATAGGCTTCTTTACTCTAAAAAATTCCAAAAGCTTCCATTCCAAAGACTACTATACTTGAACATAAAAAAACCCTTGATAAATAATTTGATCATACTCTAGTAATCTTAGATAAACACATATTCATCTTGAGCCCTTTTAAGTTACATGTAGTAACTCTATATACCCATGAATGCAAAATATCTAAATATTAACTCAGAGGACGAGTAAAGATGAACTTACATTGATGGAAATTCTAATTGGATATAATTTTTCTATTCCATTATAGAATCCTTATGACAATCTTTGATCATCAACAAGATGAACAAGTGGATCATGATGGGTCTTTCAAGAGAGGATTCATTAGGGAGAAATTACATAAATGTAACTTAAGTTTAACCCACATAAGGAATTGACACCACTTGCAATCCAAAATCTTAAAACAATGGATTATTGTTCTTCTTTCTTATATGGTGCTCAACTTTCTCATTTTTTACGTAATGTGAAACTTGGACTCATACTTGAATTCCTAAGATTTTATTAATTTATAAAGAAGTTTGAGAAAGAAAGAAAAAAATTTTTAGAGAAGTTGTGATTTTTGTAAAATAAAACTTGAATAATTGATTTTTTTTATTCATAAATTTTTATATTTTATAATAAAATATTCAAACTTTATCTATACGGTGTCGTTTTTATCCATAAATATTTTCTAGATTCTTACAAAATTGATTTAGATTACCCAAGTTATTGAGTAACAATTTTTTTTAATCTCTTAAATTTCTCCAATTTCATACCCCAAACTCAAACCCCCACCCTTTGTTAGTAAGTATAAGATATCTATATAATCATTATTTTTAAATTATTTTAATTAGGGTATTAGGCCTATTTGCGAACCTACAAGTCCAAAATGACGATGAAACAATTGTTTTTAATAATTTTAATTATTATAAACTTCTTAATATTATGATTTGATAATATAGTGAATAATAAAATAACATATATAACAAAATAGACAATCTGGTTTTGTCTGTAATATTTTGAGATTTAATCAAGTCAAATAAATATCATATGAAAATAGTTGCAATAAGGATAATAATTTAAGTCTCAAAAAGAACTCCTTGGTGTGTCAAAGGAATTTTATTTATATTGTATTCCCTTTCTAAGTTTCTTTTGGACTTTATTATGAATTTTAAAATGTTGACCTATAACAGCTCATCATTCTGCACCTCTCCAATAACATTGACAACTGTCAATTGTTTAAATATCATATAAATTATTTTAGCAAAAATTTTAAACTGAGATCCGTCATGGTCCATTGTAACTAAATAAAGAAAAATATAATAAAATATATTGCTCCTTGAGAACATGGAAGGAATATTCCGATTTCCTCTCATTATTGATAAATGAGGTGAAATTATAATTAATGCTGATAATTTCGAAACTAGTTATGATTTATTTTAATGAATATAAAACGAAGAAGAAACTTTTAACTACGGTGAAATATGATTATGTCTTCAGTAAATTCTCTTGTTCAATCCTTTCTTATTTAAGTTGACATATATTTTCTAATATTCCGTGTTTAATATTATTTTCGTTTGGTTTCATTTTTTTTTTAATTTTGAACGAAAATTAAGAAATGTAGCTATCTCTTAATTTGTATTACTTAATTAAGTATATTAGAAATTTACGTATTTTTTCAATTTAATTTTTATTAAAAATTTATTATATTGAATATGCAAAATATTTTGTATTTTTATCTAATTATAATGTTATTTGAGTCTTATGGTCAATAAGATGATATAATCATTATTTGTGTCTTTTAGTTTCTAATTTTTGATCAAATTACTTTTCTTTTTTCAATTTCATTCAATATCAACTTGTTTCTTTTATTCTCAAAAAGCGAATTCAAGATGGAAAAACAGAAAAATAGAAACAAGGATTGCATCATCTTATTAAGGACAAAATCGAACAAAAAATACTTAAAAAAGTACAAAAGAATATTTAAAAAACTTAATAAAACAATATTTTTTAACAAAAAATTAAATTAAAAACACTTAAATTTATAAGATATTTAAAATTTAATTATAGAAATAAAGTTTTCAATCCCTTTTGCAAAGATTATACACATCTTTATCTACAGTAGTACATACTATATAAATTCGTTTTCCCGAGTGTAAAAGTATTAATGATAGTTAATATTAACTTGGGTTCAACTTTTAGATTATATTTGATTAGAAAATTCAATTTAAACTTAATTTTTTGTTATCATCATGACATTGATGTAAAGTATCTACTATTTTTCTGGCAAGTGTCATTATTTGAATGGATCTTACTATTTTGAGGCTATGCATTTGGTAGGAAATAGCTTTACTCTTTCAGAAACTAGGCCAATTCAATTTATGAGCATAGGACAATTATGGGCCATAATCTAACGATTTTTAGAGGGTAGGGTAGTTGCACGCCCAAGGTACGAAACGAACCAAGCTACACAATTTGGAATTTGGATTTTTGTTTTTAATTTATGATTTTGACATATGGATTGAGTTTTGATTACCACAATAATAGATGTTAACATGTAATATGGGTTAGGACAAACAAATTGTGATTAAAACCTTAATCCGTTTGTGAACGAAATTAGTTGTGGTGTAGATTGGTACTAAGATTCATAGCCACTGGTTTTGTATATGAGGCCAAAAAATAAGAGTATTGATAGTTTCTATTAGTGGTGTCTTTTGCAATCATAGTTGAAAGGATGCATGCGATTATACGTTGTTTTGTAATACCAAACATCATTCGTATAAAGTACAAGTCACGTTGCTGTCACTTTGATGCAACTTTTGAGAAAACAAAGAAACAAAAATAGTGTCTGATAATCAAATTCAAACGTTGTATATCTTGTCAATCCAATTTGCAAACGTTTCGAGCGACTTAAATTGCCCAAGTTGTCATCAATCTTATCTAGGTGTAAAGGGTCATTGAAATCTAGTTTAGATATTGGAGATATCATGGTGGATTCTTTGCAATAATGCAAGTGTTAAAGAAAATGGATCATTGAAGAAAGTTGTTGGTTTGATTTTGGGAAGTGAAAACTTTGGTGGAATTGATTCGTAAGAGAGAATTGGTGTTGCGTTAAGAGTGTGTGATTTGAATAGGAATTGTTCCCTTGAAAGAGTGGGTTATGTTTGAGAGATGCGAAGCAGAAAGCATAGGCATGTGGGGCTTTTGTTTTTTGGGGAGAGGGATTTGACCCTATGGGATTCGGTCCTAGTAACTAAAATGGACCCGATTCCATTTACTTTTTTTATCAATCTTCTCTCTTCAATTTCAACATGTGAAGTTGTGACTAAACCAATGGAACAACAGTAATTATTGTACCTACACAATTCCTTATATTTGCTGAAATCAGACCTTATTTGACAAAATAAAAAAAAAAGGTAGGTTAAGTTGATTGAATATTTACTACTAGCAAGAAAGTTTTAACCAAAGAGACTTATTTGTAACGGTGGAAGATCGTTAAAATTTAAGTCTAACTCATTATAACCAAATAGACTTATATGTAAGTGGATAGATACAACATTAATTAATGAGACATAAAACCTTTAAACAAAATCTTAAGATAATGAGTTGGTATTCTTCTTTATATGTTACTCAACTTTATCATTTTTACTCAATGGGGGACTTAAACTCATACTTAGATATCCAACAATAAAACCTAGGTTCATTTTGGTGATCCGATTAGAGGAGTACATGGCTGAAGAATCCTAAATTTGAATTTCTTTTATTGAAAAACTTATTACCAGGAGTTTGAAGTAAGTGTATCACATTGTGGTATAAATAACAATATAAGTAAATGTGAAAATCTAGTAGGAGTAATATATAAGGAAGAAAACTAAAAAACTTATTGTTTTAAAAGTTTTCGGTAAGACATGGTATCATAATCTCTTGTATGATTTTTCTTATGGCTCATAGTGTCGAATCTTTTTAATATGGCTCCCTTGAAAAATCCAACAATGATTAATTAATAATTTGATTCCTATATTTAAGACTCTCATTCAACGTGTTTAGAAGATGTTACATGTTACTGTCAGAATCTATATTATCTTATACCTCTTGAACCTCCTCTATCTTTTTCTGGATTTTTTTCTCCCTCCATGTTCTTTCACATTTCGCCACCTCCCCCACCTCTCTTCACCTCCCTTTCCACCGTCTATAAGGAGCCATATCATCTCACTCCATCATCCTAAATACCCACAAAAAGCCTCCTTAAGCACCTCATGCACATCTCCCACAAACCCAAATTTCACGTAGGTAATAACCAATACACTATTAACAAATACATCCAATAAAATTGTGCAAAACTCCAAATTCAAAAGAGGATAATACCTTAGATGCGGTAATTGACCTTAATAATGTTATCTCATCATACCTGAAATCGAAACATTTGTCTACAATTAAATTTCATAACAAATATTAGATGAATATTCTTAATGGATATCCGTGGATAATGGATATGGGTATTTTAATTACCCTCTTGTTATTGGAATGAACGTGAATATCATAGTATCCAAACCTGCACATATTTGTTAATTTATTAATGAATTTTATTTGAGTATTTTAAAATAAAAAAATGAAGTTGTTAGTGAGAGAAATATTAGTGATCGAAGAATTGAGAGAAATATTAATGATTGAAGAATCGTAGAATTTGATTTTGTATATTCATATTTGTATTTAAATATATGAGATTGAAGTTATTTTTAAAAGGTTAAATATTTTCAAGTTTATACTTTGGTGCAACCCCTTTAAATTAACTTTTTAGAAAAATAAAATTTATTTGCATTAATATTTTAATATGCAATTTTATTTGAATTGAATTTTAAAATTAACTTTTTTATCTAATTAATATTTTAAAGACTTATTTGTAAAAAATATAATTTAAATTAAAAAATAATAAAGAAAGACTTGTAGGTAAAAATGAAGTCCTCATAATTCATAGACGGTTTCATATAAACTCTATTGTCAACATTACGTAAGGAATATGGTGATGACATCAAAACACACATTTGATGAAAAGAACTCCCACACAGACCTACCAGGAATAAACTTGAAAGGATAAATAACAACTATTTCAAGTATCCATAACTTCTTGAGATCAACAAGAGAAATAGGAGAAGGACGTAGAATTTATTTCGGAAGAACAACACTCCTTTTTTTATAAAAGAAAACTGTAAATATATATATCATAGACCTTTTCCTTCTCATTCTTTGTCGGTGCTTTTGTCCCACACAACACAATGTAAAGAACTCCTTTCGTTTTGTTGTGGAAAATTGCCATGATGAAATATTTGTCATCACTTAAAAATATTTCTGAAAGATACCAATCTTTTCTCTTTTGGTTTATACTTTTATGATCATTTTATTGTATGCTTCAATTTATTTCGTTATAAGACCAACCACTTGATATCTACATCCAACAAATTCATTGCATTCTACTGTTTCATAAACCATGAAATCAAATACCATAACAATTAATTATAACTACTTTGAATGTTAGAGAACTGTATGATTGAGACATATTTTATACTCTCTTTTTTATCATAAAGATATATAAGGGTGTACTTTCTTAACTGTTTACCAATAATTAATCTTCATCAAACAGATTTACCCATTATTTTTAATAAATAAAAAAAATGGACTCTACCATGTTTATTTATACGACGGTTCCATAAAATATTACTCTAGGTGTTTTTCATTGAAGACTATAATAACTTATTTTTCAATGCTTTAGGAATAATTTAAAACTATGGTACTATGAATTAAAACTTTAATGATATGAGTGGGCCTCATTCACTGATGAAAAAGAAAGTTGATAACGTTATTCAAAGAAATTACATGGTTGGCACCATCCTGGACTAGACCAATCCAGTCCACAGACAAGGTATAAAGTTAATTCATTTTATTTAAACATATATATTAAAATTTGTTAAATAATTTTAATTAGGATGACAAAGCGGGACGAACCTGAAGACAAATTGAGATATTAGGTTCGTCAACATGCATACATCCAAAATCCACTCAGACCTGAGATAGGATAAAACATGCCGGTTTAATATGTTGGTTATTTTTTGTATGGACATTCTAAATTTTTATGAATGAAAAATACCAATATAATGTATATTAGAATGTGCTAAAATCTCAAGTGATACATGTCAAATTATAGATATCAATATGATAAAAATGTTGAAGATTATCAATTTATCATTCAGCTTTCCAAAATTTCTCCTTAATTTTGTGAATGTGTTAAAATTTTTCGATTTATAAGACATTAAAAAATTTATCACAAGAAATTAGAAAAATAATGACATGACTTATGTGGGTTTACCAAATTATTGAGTTCATATTTTTAAAATAGAACATAACTCAACTCATATCTTACGAGTCAAATATAAGTCAAATCTAAATAATTCAAACTTACACACGTTACTATCCTTAATTTTAATAATTTTAATGTTCATCAACAATGTCCTTTAATTAAATAATCTAAATTCTTTTATAAAATATAATTCTTACTATTATTATACATAACACCAGAAAATTTTCCTCTAAAGTAAGGATATGAAATTTAAAGTTGCATTAAATGCAAATTAATATTTGTGATAAGAAGTGATTAAGATTTGATGTCTTGTCAAAATATTATGACTGTATATCAAAGGACGTAGTTAATGTGAAGAAGATTTTGTTCTGTACGTTCTTTGTCACACTCGAATTGGAATTAATAAATGAGAGTACTAAGTGATTTGTTTATTTATTACTTTTGACATGAGGCTGTATGAGTGCATGTTTTAATAATAATACATCTAGACGTCTATCTCTGCAAATAGTTAATTATTGCTTCAAATATACAAAATTAAAAATGTAAAATAAATATAATTGAATTTTAAGTTCTTCATATAATGTTTTTAATTAGATTTTATTAAAAAAAATTATTATATTTTTCAATTAAATTTTTGTGGTTAGATTTTATTTTTTATTGATGTTAGGTAACTCTTACTTTCCATTATTATTATATGGTTGGCTGAGGTTAGGTTGTTTTTACTTTATATTATGATTACTACTTACATGTCTTTATATAAAAATAATAATTTAATTGAAATTCTATTAAAATTTTACGTTTTATTAAATGTATACTTTTTAATATTTTTTAATTAAAATTTTGTTATTAATTGAAGTAATATGACTATTTGATTTTGTATTATCAAATAGAATATTATGAACACAAATAATAAAAAAGAACAAAGTTTTGAAAATTTAATTTATTTTTTTAAAATGAGACAGTATTTTTTAAATTAAATACTAAAATAAAAACAAGTATGTGGAGACTTCGTTCCTCTTATTATCTAAGTTTATAATAGTCTGTTTGAGACTATAAAATTAAACGACTACGTCATTTAAATTGAGGGTAGATATTCGATTGAATAATATAAAAAATTTAGATACTCGATAATCAAAATTGAATTAAAAATGTTTAAATTTATGAGAATTAAAGCTTATTTGATTTTTCATGTAAAGGCATGTAAGTAATAACAATGCAAAATAATAATTATCTCAAACTAGACTAAACCTAAATTTTACTAAGTTTCACATATAATTGACTATAAAGAGTGACTAACCAATTAGGAAAAATAGATAACCAATTATGAATAGTAGTTAATCAATTATTTTAGATTGTTTTGGCAAAACTCAACCTTTAGAAAATAATTGATTATGTCAAATTTTCTTTCAAGAAAAACCTCACATTCATTACTAAACGATTATGTTAATTAAAAAATGGTTTTTAGGTTATATGAAGAATATATCAATGGATTATATTTAAAAGTTATTGATTATACTAATCAGTTACTTCTAAACTTCTTTAAAAAGAAAGTTCTAGATTATACTTAAAAGTTATTGATTATACTAATCAGCTACTTCTAAACTTCTTTAAAAAGAAAGTTCTAATTCTTTCATAAACACAATTTCATATATTTTAAATAAAGAGAGCTATGTTGTGATTTATAAATCTTTATGAAGAATAATTTTATGTATTTCATTTATTTTTGAAGAAATATTGTTCAAGGATCATCATGAAAGTGATCATGGTGTTTTCATTATCTTTTTTTGAATCTTCTTGAATAGTGTTTTAAGGTATGGTTTGTATATCTTGTTATAGTTGAATAGGTATTTCTTGTAATTGAATAATTCAATATTATAAGAATAATTAAATATTATAGTGGAAGATCCAGCTAAAATTATTTAGATTAATCGGATGTAAGATAAGGAAGAATTAAACTCATCGGCGGATTTTGATAAAAAAAATTTAGAACGGTCAAAATAATATACTCAAATTTTATATATTTAATCATTATTATTAATATAATAAAAGTATATATAATTTAATATTGAAATTTTTGTATATTTTTTCTTAAAAAAATTATAGTTTTGAAATTGTATTTGATATGAAACTCAATTTAAATAAATTTTTTTAATTTCATCTTTTTCCTTAAATATTCTCATATTTGAGAACGTTTTCTTATAATAAGTTTCAAAGAATTAATATAAAACATTATGCCTATAATTTAAAAGAATTAATATGAAAATTTTCACTTACAGTTCTTTGAATATTAAGAAATGATCATTTAATTCAAAAATTAAATTCCTAGTATCATGCTTGAAAATAGGTAAAGAAGTAAATTTGTATTGTTTTGGGTATCTTCCCTTTTATCACTTAAAACAAATGAATCTATTATTTTATTTTTCATCAATAATAATTATTTAAAAAAAAACTAAGACTAAAAAATAATTTATCAAAATCTAACCAAAAATTGAGAGACGTAATTACTAAAAAAAATGACAATCAAGTCACCTTTAAGAAATGGTTATGTAAAAACATATAGTACCTGACTTTTCTTTTTATATTTATAAAAAAATAAATATACAAAAAACTCATAAGATGAAAAAAAAACTAAATATCAAACTAATATTTTTCTATCAAGAGAAATAAGAAAATTACATTTTTTATATTATAAGAGAACGGATGAGAACTGACAGCTAGAGAATAACTTTATGTTTAATTTTCTATTTTTTTAAACAAAAAACTAAAGAAGAGATGCAAGAGTAATAAATGAATACAATACGTGAACAAATTTAAATGAGAGAAAAAAAAATATCTCAATAAATTTTATTATTCTTTATTATGTTTAATTTTATTATTTATTATTTATTAATATTAAATATTATATTTTATAAAAAAATAAAAATCAATTTTAAAAATTTTAAATAAAATTTAAAAGATTTAAAAAAAAGTGAAAAATCTATCATTTTACTCCTTCTTGATTATGAACTGAGTCATTATAATTACTAATAATTGATATCTCAAAACAAGGTTATTGAAAGTTACTGAACTTTTATCCAAAAATGACTAGTGATTGACAGAATAAAATTTTTTCTTAAATCTATTGATAATAGAGTTTGGGATATTATGGTAAATGGTCATTTTGAACCAATTAAAATTGTTGATAATGGTGTGGTTCCAAAATAATTTTCTTTATGGGCTTTTTGATGAAAATAAAAGTGTTTATTATGATATTAGAACTAAATATAACATTTATTCTATTTTAACTATTGATGAGTTTTTATAGAGTTTTAGTTTGCTCTTTAGTCAAAAAAATGAGAAGAAGTTAAGAGAGCAAAGAGAAATACTCTTATACAAGAGTATGAGATATTTAAGATGCAACCATAGAAAACAATCTGTGATGTTCAAAAGAGATTTTATTCATATACTAAATCATTTTCTTGTTATCTGAAAAATATTTCATAAAGAGAAGCTTAAAATCAAAATTTTAAAAAATCTGAACAGATTTTGGTAGCCAAAGGCTACAACTATCTCATAATCAAGAGATCTCACACATGATGAACATGTATACTCTTCTTGACAAGTTAAGGTTAAGGGTATAGTGAAAAGGATAATGAATACACAAAAGATGAATTATAATTATAAATCTCAAATCCCAGTTTTTCTTAAACAACCTGTATCGATGCATGATAATATCTCTGTTCAATTGTTCAAAGGCTTAAGTAAATATATACTCTAGAAAGTAATTAAAACCCAACGATGTGGAACTAAAACCATTTGAAATACTTTTGAAGACTAGTACTTAAAATGACAATTTCTAACAGGGGAATGATAGCACTTGTTATAAACAGAAACTTGCAGGCTCCGTGAATGTGAATGTAAATGTACAAGTTCTCTGAACCACCAAAAGTGTGAAAATCATCCCATCATAAACCACCAAAAATATTAAGGAAATTGATTCTGCAATGAAGTTACTAACATTTGAATGAAAGGACTAACATTTATTAGTATGCAGAAACAATATAAATCAAGAAATTATTTCTCTTGTTGATATGTATACATGACAAAAACTCCAAAAGTGTAAAGAGGCAATGAATGAATCACCCATAACATACCACAGTATGTAACAACAAAAAATTACTAAGATTACAACTTATACATTCATTCTAGTAAAGTAGCTAAACTGTAAATACAACAAATGCAACAAAATCCAGAAAATGTGCTGCAGAATCCAGACTCCAGGTATAGTCACACCTAAATTTAGGCTCTAAAGTTCTTAACTAACAACCTCATTTGTAGGTTCCCATACCTACACCAGTCTCGCCGCCACCATAAGGTTGGAACCTTTCCCTGGCACTTGAGTAGTTCACATAGTAGAATTCGGAAACAATGGCAGTGAAGAAAACAAAAGCAGCACCAGCAGCAAACACTCCCTTCCTAACTGTTTCGCAAGATAGCTCTTGGTTCCCAAAGACGTTGCGTCTGTACTTGGTGTGATAGGCATTTTCCACTGATCCAGCTAACAAGCATATCTCAGCTATTATGAAAAACACCCTGAAGCACACAGTTGCCAAACAAATGTAATCAGTGGTCGGCTTGAAAATGCGTTTGATATATCAAAAAATATTTTGATGCGTTTGATATATCAAAAAATATTTAATGTAATTGAGTTAAAAGGACAATATCTATTCATTTCTAAAATTTAAAGACCAAAATGTATCAAAATTTCAGATAGGGACGAATTCCAATTTTGCATCAAAGTTCAGGACCTTAAAACATATTCAACCTTTAATTGAATTTGCAGGATATAAAACTGTCTTAACACAGTATATTTTGTTAAGATTTGAAATCTATAATTCACCGTTGTTAGTTCTTTGAGGAAAGATGATGTACCAGCAGATTATGAAAAGGACAATTGCACAAGCCCTTGAGCCTCCTGGGCTTAGAGGCTTCCCACAACAAAAGCATCGGCTTGCCACCATTATCAGGACTTGACTAACCAAGAGGAACAAAAATGCTCCGACCCCATAGCCAGTAGCTATATCAGAGTTATAGACACAGTGGTTATAATTCCCATCGCTGTCCTCCACAATCTTAGCCTGCCAATTAAAACAAAGATAAATGTTTTGTTAAGTAGGAGATAGAAAGGTAAAAACTCAAAAGATTGCATCTTAAGCATAAAAACATCACTTATAAGTCATTGGGAGTGAAGTGGGCTAGTAGTGAGTGGTTCAGATAATTTACAAGAGATCATAGGTTCATATAAGACCATATATCTCCTCACTACTAAAGGGATTGACTTTACATTTTCACAATCAGTTGGTGAAAATTTTGAAAACTAAATAAGTCTTTGGTTTTGTATAACTAAATATTCTTCGCTTGAACCACGAGTTACACCAACCAGAGTTGAAAAAAGAAAACTCTTGAATGCTTAGTTCTGCGGGAAACACCTGTGTTATCTATCTAAGTAGTCATTAATTCATAACCCATCATAAGAATATTCAAGTATAGTTCAAAGCTATTGCAGAACATATGGCACCTTTAACGAAAAACAGATTCACAATTTTTTTGAATGGAATTTCAGTGACACAACTCCAACGAACTCTTTGCCTAAATTTGATACATGTTAAGGTTATAAGAAATAAAAAGAAGAGATCTGAGGCTTCACATCACACAACATTTTCTCTTGCATACAGTCACGACAGTATAATGTATATACAGATCTGGATCTCTAATCACAAACATGGCCAGAGAAATCACAAAACCTATCACATCAATGAAGAACTTCACCCAAGAGAGAAAAAGTTCAAGATTTGGCATGTCATGGAATGCCAACAGCAAGAACTACAGATAGTTTTTCTGCAAAATTTATTCATAGCACATTCACAACTAGTTTGAAAAGAAAGATCACACTTTTAACAGTAAACAGATCTGGGTAAGCCCAAATCAGAAAAGAAAAACTGGAAACTTAAAAATAGAAGTAAGCTTCTTTGAAACCTTAATGCCAACTGTGATAAACCCAATATCAAATTCCCAAACTTTAGTTCACACAAAGAAATATACAAGATTCATGCTTTGCCCACATTTTCTCGCTTCATACACAATCAAGAAAGACAAAAAAAAAAAAAAAATCTTTCAAGTTCATTCATTAATTGATCACTGTATTCTTCTCAATCCCACAAATAAAAAGCATCTCTGAACTCACACCCATATATTTACTTCGGATTTGGAGAAAACAAGAGGGAATTAAAATGTAGAAACTCACCGTGCTTCTTCTCTGCTCAGCAGCCACGGCCAATCCAAAAGCAATCAAGTCAAAAACGAAGACAGTGATGAGTAAGAGCTTGGAAGCCATGGATGTAAGTAGAGAATGTTGCTGAAGAACAGAACAATGTTGAATTTGCTCCTTCTCTCTCTGTGTGCTGTGTTTTGTGTTCTGTTGCCTCTTCACTGCTCGAGAACTATAAAGCAAGGTGGATTCCTTCACAGTGCAAGTTACGCAGCAAAAATGACCAAAAAATTATTAAATAAGCAAAGATACTTCAAAATTAAAAAATGGTGTGGAAAATAATAATCTAGAAATAGAAAAGGACGTTGCATCAGTTGACTAATATATGAAAATAGGTATTTTACCTGCTAATACAAAGATTACTTACCAAATCATGGGGTTGCTTAAGAAAGATTATGAACTTTTTTTTTTCTCTTGAAAAAATGGAGATTTAAATTTAATTTAGTTTGGACAAAATAACCCCATTGCTTATGTATACTTACAATCAAAATGTGGTATATAATAAAAAAAGTTATGATGTAAAATAGAATACTGTGGAATATAAAGAATTTAATGTGTCTATATTATAAATTTGTTGAATGGATTAAAAATATAATTATTTTTATATTATTATATACTCATAAATTGTTATGCATGATATAATTACTTCTTTTGTAACAATTTCGTTAAAATGTATTTTAATGAAAATTTTAATTAGTTCAATGCATAAAAAAGTCAGAATGATAGTATAAGAAAAGTAAAATTTTTATAATTCAATGTATAAAACTTTTAATTAATCCAAGTTTCTAAATTATACTTTAATCACATATTAATATAAGGTGGTTTTTTCTATAGTAGCGAGTATAAAATTAAATATACATTGCTACTATCATTTTTTATTTCTTGATGATCCCATTCTAAGAAATAAACTTTTTTAATTTATAGTTTTTCTATATAGAATAAATTTGCAAGATTTAATTCAATGTTGTTGTTATAATTGCTAATTTTTTTTTTATAACATGTTATAAATGTTAAATTGAGATTGAATATTAAAGTGTAAAAAATAAGGTGGGAATGTGGGTATTGGCACCCTTTAATCAGAGGGTTGGTGGAGGTCGGTGAGAAACCGACGGTGGTTGAAGAATTGAAGAAGGGATAGAATGGTAATTTAGCAGACATAAGAGTGATGGAGTAGTTGTCGGTGAGGGCATAATCGGAAGAAAATTACGTAACAGTGAAGGAAGAATTTAAACTGTGTAATGGGAGGACCGTTTATCAGAATAGATGATTCTATTCCAACACACACAAAAAGTTAATAAGCTTTTTCTTTTATAAGAAATAAAAAAGAAAATATCCTGTTCCTTCCCTGAGCAGAAGAATCTGAACACCACTGGGTTTGTTTAAGAAAATAATTAAGAAAAACTCTATGAATAAGAACATTATTTATAAGATCAAAACATATTCAACAAAATTAGTGATGATTTCAGTCGTTATTTTTAATTAATAGTTATTATTGCAGTTGTTTTCTCGAAGTACATTCTTCTTTGTCCGTATCATAAGAGTGTCACTCACATTTAATTTCGACAATTTAGTGATGGAAAAAAAGTATTTGTACTATCATGTGAAATATGAAACCTAGAGAAGAAAATAGATTGATATAATTCACAATAATATAAGATGAAATAGTGAAAAAGTCTAGACATAATGTAGGTGTAGTCAAAAGGTTTCCATTGCAGAGTTTGATATTCCTAATCTCATTAATAATCATGCTCATATTTAACTTTATGTTAGTTTAGAATTTTTATTTAGTCTCCAATCAAACTGAAACTACTTAGATCATATTTGAGCTGGTTAGAATTGATAAAGTCAAATATATATACTAAAATAACATTTACTAAAATAATAAAAACGAAAAAAAAATAATAAAGAACAAATCGATATTATATTATTATATTTATTAACGTGGTCATAAGTGTAACACTCTAAAGATAAAATTATCAATTATACTATAAATTTAGACTTAGACTTGTATAAATCTTATAATAATATATAATACAACCTACAGTGCATAAAATATATATATATATATATATATATATATATATAAAATTTAATTTAAATTAAAAAGTATATACATATATCATTTTTCATACATTCTCCTAGATTTTGAAATGAATTAGAGTTATTTTAGTACAATAAAATGGTAAAATGATAAAAATAGATCTTGTAGATCAATATGATATACTTAAATTAGATTTTGTTGGCTCAAACAAGCTTGAAGCAAAGAATTGATAAAGTCAAATGGTAATGTCAAGTGTATGAAGATCATATGTGTTTGATGAAGATTAGTGAGGATCCACTTGAAGATTAAGTTTTTAGTGCGTTAAATATGAAAATAATATGTTAAATGTAATGTTTTAGTGTTATATAATGTTGGTAGGCTATATGACATAAGTTAGATGTCTCGTTAGCCTTAGTGTGTCTCTTTTAATATGTTAAAAATGGTTTTTAACAGGTTAAAAGAGTTACAATATATAGTTTCTGGTATGAATGCATTCAATTAGTTTTTCTGGTATGAATGCATTCAATTAGTTTTTCTAGTATAAATGCATTCAATTAGTTGAATTATTTTTTAATCGACTGATTTCACTTAAGTTAAGTGAAATCAACTGACTATACGAAAAATTCAATCGACTGATTTCACTTAAACCAAACTATATATGTTGTGCTTTTGAGAGTAGAGTTATGTTTTTGAGTTTTTGAGCGCGAAATCTTGTCATTCTTCTCTGGAAAACTCTCTCTCTCTACAATACACAACTGTAACTCGTTGTTTGAAGATCTTGGAGGCATTTTGGCTTGTGAGTAGCCTGAAGAACATATGTATGGTTGGCTAGGAAGAGCCACCATCAAGTTTGGATGTTCTTGTGCCTTTGGTTGGTTGTCTGATGTGATTTCAGGTCTGTAAGTGTGATTCTTGCAAGATAGTTGTCTAGATTAGTCAAAAATCTTGTATGGTTCTTTGTTCAAAAGTCTAATCTTGGTGTTTGATTTGTAAAACTTTTGAATATAGTGGAAACTAGGCTAAGGTTGTCTTGGAATACTGGATGTAGCTATGTGATTGAGTGAACCAGTATAAAAACAATTTTGCAATTCTCTTTCCCTCTTCTCACTCTCTTTGAATGACTTTAAAATCTCAAGAAAATAAAGTAATCCATTCTTTGTTGTGTGTTAATGCGTTCTTGTAATATGAGATTGTACAAGAGTTAGATATATTGATTGTAACAAGTCTTGTATGTAAAAGATTTTTGTTTGAGTTAAATATGCGAATTCTGTATTCTACATAAATTTCCAGTATTTTTTAGCCGATTGATTTATCTTTTTAATTGACTGTTTTATAGCTCAAGAACAAATTAGTCTGTTATTTTTATTTTTCAACCCATTGAAAGTGTACTGGTTTGTTGCTTTTACATCCTAAATTTCTAGTCTAATTGATTCAATTGAAAAGAGTTTAAGCTTTTGAAAAAGTTTTAATTAGCCAATTCAACACCCCCCCCTTCTTGGCTTAAATCACCATTCCAAAACTAACAATTGGTATTAGAGCAAGGTTCTTGAAAGATATTTAAGTTTGATCAAAAATATTTTGAAATAGCTGAAAATAAACTCCTTTTTGCTGAAGTTGCCTCTATTCATAGACCACCTATGTTTTATGGCCTAAACTATCAGTTTTGGAAAATAAGGATGCAATTTTTCATTGAATCTATAGACAAAGGGATTTGGGATGCAATAGTTAATGGACCATATACTCCTAAATGTCTTGTTGAAAATAAGGAGGTGGACAAGCCTTGGACTGAATGGACGGATGAAGAAAGAAGAAGAGCTCAATATGATTGCAATGCCAAGAATATCATCACTTCATCTTTGAGTATGGATGAATTTTTTAGGGTCTCCCAATATAAAAGTGTAAAGGAAATGTGGGATGTCCTAGAAGTCACACACAAGGGGACGAATGAAGTGAAGAGAGCAAGGAAACATGCCTTGATTCAAGAGTATGAGCTTTTCAAGATGCAAAAAGGAGAGTCCATAGTTGAATTTCAAAAGAGGTTCACTCACATATTCAACCATCTCATGGGTCTACGCAAAGAATTTGACAAAGAGGAGCTAAACATCAAAGTGCTAAAGTGTCTTGATAGAAATTGGCAACCAAAGGTGATTGCCATATCTGAATCCAAGGATTTGTCCATCATCACCACAACTGTACTGTTTGGCAAGCTAAGAAAGGATGAGATTGAAATGCAAAGGCTAAGTAAGCTTGAGTCAAGTGAGAAAAAGTTAAAAACCATACCTTTAAAAGCTAGCTCCAAGAAGAGTGATGAAACCGAGGAAGAGGTTGCTGAATCAAGTGCTAATGAGAACTTGAATCTACTAGTCAAGAGGTTTGGAAAGTATCTCAAGAGGAAAGGCAACAAAGGTAATTAAAGGAGGTACATTTCTAAACAAAATGATTCAAGTAATACTTCTAAATTCTCATGTTATAATTATGGAAAGCAAGGACATATCAAGATTGAATGTCCTGATGTTAACAAAGAGAAGAAAAAGGTTGGTGACAAGAAAAGGAGAAAAAGACCAAGGAAAGACGTGCCTACATAGCTTGGGAGGACAATGATGATTCAACAAGCACTTCATCTCAAGAAGGACGTGAGGAAGCAAATCTATGCCTCATGGCCGAATATGAATCATCCTCATCATGCCAAGTGAGTTCCTTGCCATCTAAAGATAAAAATGACTATTACCAATTGTTGCATGACTTTGAAGAATTTCATAGTGAGACTAACAAAATTGTTGTCATGAACAATCAGCTAAAATAATTAAATAGTTGGCTAGAAAACAGAGTTAGCCAACTAGAATCAGAAACAATTGACTTAAAAATTGATTTCAAACATTTAGAAATGATTTACAGTAATTCGGTCGATTGTTCCAAAAAACAGTTGGCTATAAAACCTTGCGAAAACTACACTACTTTGAAAAATCAAGTGAAATATCTATTGAAAACTTGTGCAAAGTTCACAAGAGGAAAATCAAACCTGGAAGTTGTTCTTGGCTCTTAAAATTGTGTTTTTGGAAAGACTGAACATGGTTATACACCTATCCATGAAAAGAAAGTCAAGAAGTTCTCTAGTTTCTTTTCCAAGAGTGAGCCAAATGCTATGTCATTCATTTCTTGCAACTATTGTATGAAGAAAGGTCATGTTCTTAGAAATTGCTATGCTAGAAAATTTGATGTACCTAAGGAATTTATGAAATGGATCTCAAAAGGATCTAGAAAGGCATAACCATGTTGGACCCAAACTATCAAAGGGTACCATGTAATGCTATGTTGTTTTGCAGGTCATAAAACAGGAAAAGAAAGACCTATGGTACTTAGATAGTGGCTACTCGAGACATATGACTGGTGATAAGTCTAAGTTTGCAAAGTTGGAACCAAAAGGAAGAAGGCTTTATGACTTATGGTGACAATAACAAAGGAAGGATACTTGGAAGTGGAGTCATAAGTGTTGGAGCCTCATTCAACATCCACAACGTGCTTATAGTTGAAGGGCTAAAGCACAATTTAATAAGTATAAGTCAATTGTGTGACAAAGGTATTAAAGTTGTGTTTCAACCAAATCATTGGCTTATATATGATGCATGTGGAAGTATTGTGTTGGTAGGAAAAAAAGTCAACAATATATACTTGTTTAATATGCATCATGCATCATTTAACATTCATTGTTTACTTACAAAAAGAGGATGATACTTGGTTATGGCATATGAGGCTTTGTCACATACATATGCACCATTTGAATCGGCTAAATAGAAAACAGTTGGTTGAAGGGTTACCAAAACTTAAATTTGAGAAGGATAAGATATGTGAAGCATTCCAAAGGGGAAAGCAAACCAAGGTTTCCTTTAAACCCAAAAATTGTATTTCAACTGAAAGACCCTTAAAATTGCTTCACATGGATCTATTTGGTCTTTCTAGAACTATGAGTCTTGGTGAAAACTATTATGCATTGGTTATTGTTGATGATTTCTCTAGATTTATATGTGTAACATCACGACCAGATATTACGAATTTAAATAATAAAATAAGAAATTACTACATCAGCTTCATCTATTAAAACCTCATTTCCGAAAAACACGGGAAATTTAAAACTTTATTTCAATTAAAAGTATCTCAAATACATTATAAACTCATTTATAAAACAAATCCATGTTCATAACCAAGATTACATTCCGTAAAATCCATAATAGAAACAGTTCTATCAAAATCTCCCAGCTAGCCCCTGTTTTGTCTCTATGCCTCACCAGATCCACCTGCAATATCATATGCTCACGTTCACGTGTACCGCGTATACGATCATCGCCAAACACAAGCAGATAAGGTAAGCTAATGGAATGAACATATATACAACATATTTATATATATAACAGAATTACACAAAAGGAATTCCATCCTTTGATTTCATATCACATGGCCACAACCATGCTAACCGTGTTCTACGTCTTCTAGTGAGTACCTTAAGATGTCTTGCTGCCATACCTATCGGTCATAACCAATAAAACACGTGCGGAAAACCATGTTATGGATCACACACCATAGCGCCAGGTGGAGTTCCCAAATACGAAGATGGTTTGTAACGTCCCAAGACTACCAAACTCGTCAGCTAATTACTGAGGAGGTCAATCTATCCGGACCCATCCGTACTGGCCACAACCAGCACATTCACACCGGCAACACTCGCCAAACCGAGCTCAACTCAAGATTTCCTCATGTTCATCCGCCATCCCGAGCTCAACTCGAGGGATGTCATTCTGAGTCACAACTCAAGGAATGCCACGTGCTTAACCCCTATCCCGAGCTCAACTCAAGGGATACGTTCCGAGCCACAACTCAAGGAACACCAGCAAACCGACCTTTAAGGTATCCTAAAAGCCTTATAGATCACACACATCATATCAAGCATAACACTGTTGCTTCACGGTATCGCCTGGCATAACACTCTCGGGCGCCAGGCACATCACACCCCTAGATCGCTTGGCGGGGTACACGTACCGTCAGGCACAAACGCGCCTTTGATGCCCATGCATGCAGTTATCGCCTGACGCGACACTCCTTACCGCCAAGCGCCACTAGTTTTGAAACTACCGCTTGGCGGCTGCAAACCTTCCATCAAGCGATACATCAATACAACGAGTTGTACTGGTTATCCCCCTATAGCATGATTTTTTCCAAGTTCGTGTAAGCGCTACAACAGAATTTCCACCTCTATTCCCATAACAATTCCTTGTACCCATGTGCTACTTTCATATACATGTAAGGGTATCCCCAACTCCAACCATGTTATTTCAGCCATTTGCTACAAAGTTACCCCTTCCAAGGGCTCTAAACAGTTAGGTAACACCCATGTGTACCCCACCTCAAACCAATACATATATATATATATATATATATATATATATATATATATATATATATATATATATATATATATATATATATATTCGTTTATGGTCCTGGCAGCACTTTAATATTTACATTACCTATGATAGCTCCCTGTAGTACCCTTTAACATTTCATAAATTCTTTTATACGCACATATGATCAATTCGCTTACAAGATAAATTATGAAACCAGCAACCGTGTATAACATATATCTCTCGCTAATAACCTTAAAATAAAATCTCCACCGTTTAAAGTGAAGAACTACATGTCATGGACCACCTGTCAAAATTTCACCAAAATCGGATGGTTAATGAACCAGGAAATGAAGTTTTATAAAAATTGCGCAAACTAGAAAAAAAATGGTGGCGTCTAGCGCCCAGCAATCAGGAACCTTGCACCTGATGGTACAAAGCCAACGCCGGGTGGTTCCTGTTCCGCGAAAATATGAAAAATAGCGTTTTTCGTGAATTAGAACACCACACATCTATGGTATGACGCTTGGCGGCCAATTGGGTGCCGCCAGGCGGTTCCTACTGTTCTAGGAACCCAAGAATCCTCCCCTTGCACCTGCGAAGCCCCAACACTCCTTAGTCTTCCTCCATTGCAGATTTCACCAAATCCTCACTTGAATTCACTTAAAGTTATAAGGATTCTCATCCCAAACCCATTCATTCGCTCTTTCCAGTACAATTGAACCACCAATTTCCTTAGGACATCAAGAACCCAATTTCCAACCCTAACATCATCTTCCCAGTGTTCCATTCAATTACACCTCCAATTACATGAATTTAAATGTCGTTTGACATCAAATCATCCTTTAACAATTAAAATTGCCTTCCCTCCAGTAAGAGTAAGATAAACACCTCAAATTGAGATGAAGAACCAATTCTTTTTTTACATCATCCAAATCCTTTTTCTGACTTCTCCCCCTATTTTGTAAGATAAACACCTCAAATTGAGATGAAGAACCTCGTGTCTTCCTTCTGATGTCACTCTGATGGGGAAACAACAAAAACAATAATAATAATAATAAATACCAAAGTGTGCAGAAAAATAATTTTCTTCAAACTTGCAAGAATCTATGAGGAGCAACAACAAAATAAAATGCCATGCTAATAATAAAAGAAAACATCGATAGTTATAAACTCATGGACACAAGCTAGTAAATCAAGCTTCACTAAGATCAAATATAGGTATAAGAGAGTCAAATCAAAAAAGCACAAACAAGTGCCTATAATCAGTCAATACATCAAAGCAATAATGATATCAAATATGAAGAACAAAGAATGAGAAATCCAAAAATAAGCAATAGTGTGGAATTGATTTCTCTAATCTTGGACCTCCAATTAACGATCCCACCAGTCAGAATGAATAACCCTATGTTGTGAATCTGTTGTCAAAATTTCAGTCCAATCCAATGATGAACAAAACAAAAGTTGTCGTTTTATAATGATTGCGTAGTGAAATTCCCTGCAGAATTTGTTTCCCTTTTTTTCTTACCCAAAACTACATTTTGCACTCTCTTGGAGAGACCTCTATGCACTCTCTTTTGATCTAAAAGACCCATATACACTTAGATTAAATGATGAGACAAAATAGGCTTGATTAGGTTGGACTTCTTAAACAAAGTTGGCAACCCAATCTAACAATAATAAGTATTAAAGTAACTTGAAAAAGCTACCTTTCACGTTGATAAATTATTTAAAATTTACTAATTTTAAAATTTAACTTGAATAAGTATGCAAGTGACACTACTAAAAATTCTCATATTACATGAGAATTTTCTTACAAATTTGTTAAAAAAATTTGCAAGAAAAAACCTTTTCCTACTATTGTTTTCTAAGAATTTTAATTGGTAGGTAATTCTTTCGTGAGTAATTATTTCCTACAAAATTATATAATTCGCAAGTATTTTCTACAAAAGTTGTTACGAAAAATATTTTATAAAAAATATTTTACAAAAAAATTAGCAGCAATTTCCTGCAAATTTTTTTTCATAACAAAAATTATAAGTATTTCCTTAAAAAAAATTCAAAATTAACAAGAAATATGAATTTTTTTAGTAGTGTAGCGTAAAGTCATAATATATAATATTATAGTTAATATTATTTAATTAATTTAAAATTAATATTTAAACATTTTTTATTAAATATTAATATATAACTCTTTTAAGAAGTATTAATATATATATATATATATATATTTATATTATCTATTATCAGTTTTTAGTTTTTTAATTATTTTATATTTTTAATTTTTTTTCTTATTTTGTTGTCACGTGTCTCTGGTCTATTATCCATTATAATATAAAAAAATTATAATATAAAAAAAAGATATCGGAAAAGTTACTTTCTTATCTATGTTTGTTTTGTCCATTATCTATTATAATATTTTTTTTTGTCTATTATCAATTATATTATTATAATAATATAAGAAAAGAACATACTAAGGAAGTCACATTTTTAGTCATGTTTATTTTATTACAAGTGTCCCAATTATTAGTTTTATAGTCATTTAATATTTTTATTTTTTTTCTTTTTCTTATTTTGCTGCCACATATATCTCTAGACATGTAATTTACACTTTTACCTGTGATTATATTTAACGTATGTATTATCTTTTATTCATTATCTATTATAATATAAGAGTTATAATATAAGAAAATAAGATACTAGGAAAGTTATTTTTTTATTATTTTGTTGACAAGTATTTAAATTATTATTATTTTTTTATTTGATATTTTTACTTTTTCTTTTTCTTGTTGGACTGCTACATGTCTTTAGAGATGTAATTTATGTTTTTATCCATGATTTATATTTAAAGTATTAATTTATTTTTTCAATAATTACTTGATTAATTAATATAATTTCTAATTATTTTATTGATTAATATATTTAATTTTATTTCATAAAATAATAATATTTAAATAAATTAATTATTTTTTCTATACTACTTTTTTTTTTTTTTTATATATTTCACTACTTAGAGTCATTTAATAAAATTAAATTTCAAAACTATGTTTTAATTTTATTTTGTAAAATAATATTATTTAAAAATAGTAATAATAATTTTATCTTAAAAATCTTATAAAAAATAAAACATATTTTTATTAAATTATAATATAAATACAAATTTAAATTAATATTTTCTAATAAATAACTATAGTAACCATATGTACATAGAATTCTATATAAAAATTGTATTTAATAGTTCAAATGTTTAATATATATTATCTATTAAATTTATTTTATTATTTATGTTTATTTTGTTGATAGGTGTCTCAAAAGTTAAATTTTTAGTCATTTGACATTTTTAATTTATTTATTTTTATTTATATATATTTTGTCCTAAAAATGAAAATATTTTTCTATACTATTTTTTTCATTCTTAATTTTAGCCTATTATAATTTTTAATTACTTGGTCTTAATGAAATATTAAAGAATAACTCATATTTAAAGTAATACTTACTTTTTTATGCAACATTTTTCATTTTTTTATTTTATCTTTTTATGATTTTTAATTATTTGGTCATTTAATAAAATTAAATATGTAAAAATATATTTTACTTTCGTTTCTTAAATAATATTACTTAAAAAATTATATATTTTTTAATAATACAAACTGTTTGTATTATCATATAAAAGATTTTTCTCTAAAGAATTATTTTATTATTTTATTCATTTGTTTTTGTTTTTAAACTGATTTTCCGTAAAAATAAAAATAGTTCAAACACTACCGATTAATTTTTAATAAATTATTATTTTAGTTCGTAAATGACACAATAGTTTATCAAATTTAAAATCTTTATATCAAACCCTAAAACGTCAATTATATATAAAGTTTGAATTTGTTTTAGTTAATCAATTGAATCCATGATATGTATTCTTATAAATTATTTTAAAAGTTAGTTAATTTTCAAAATAAATAAATAATTACTTCCTTTAATGTGTGTACTTAAACATTTTAACTATTATTATAATTTTTTCTCTAACGTATTTTTAACATATTTAATATACGTAAAGTTAATTTATTGTTAACGTTTATTTGAATACTAGACCCAAACTTTGAAAGTTAACAATTATATTATGACCTTGTGATTGTGTAGGGATGACAAGAGGTTTGTGATTGTGTAGGGATAATGATAATGAATAGTGATTACTCGTTATTCGACTTGTAACAAAAATTTGACATATTATTTACTTTGCTAATCGCCAAATATTCGTTTAAAAAATGTTTATGAATTTTTTAGAATACATGAATATCCATGCATGACCACAAATATTTGAAAAATAATAATTCATAGATTTTTAAAATAAAATCTAAAATAAAATTACAAATAAATATAAACTATAATGTATATAAAATTAAATGAAAATTTTGATTTTAATTAAATTTATCTAATAAAATATAAATTAACTTTTAATTTTAATTTTTTACAGGTAATGGGTACCCATGGATACTAATAGAATGATATTTGAACCTGACCTATCTACAAGCAGGCATTATATTGTTCGTTATTTGTTACTCACAACTATCCATTTAAAGTAGGAATGACAATGTTGATGACATTGCAAGCTACAAGAAAAAGTGAAAAAGTGCAAGTGCGGGACAAATTAAGTATTTGAGTCTGTTGGCTCGCTTAGGCCCGCCCTACTTAACTCATAGCCGCGCGAGCCAACGACAGGTCAGCCTGCACTAGCCTGCATAGCCCGCATTGACTTAAATCTTTAAAATTTGATGGTACCAACAAAATACATCATGTGAGTTTTTTATAAGTAAGTTGCTCATTAAAATTTTTTCTCTAGTCCATCCAAAATCAACTTTATTGTTCGCGTTTCTTTTCTTTTTTTCTAATCTAGATCAAAAGTCATTTTTATTTTTAACATACTTGAATTTCAAAATTAGAAATTATAAAATTTGACTATTTTTTTTTTCAAGAAATAGGCTTATAGAAATTTTTATTTTTACTAATTTAATTAAATAAAAAGAAGGTTATTAAAATTATAATCTTGGTAAAAAAATATAAAAATAAATAATTTCTCGCATGAGACGTGGGCCAAACATTATACAGAACATGTTAGAAAATTTAGCCCATATTTTTTATGCAAAGCGGGTCAATTTGACGCAATTTTTATAACTAAATGTGGAGTAGACCAAAACGTAGGGATGTCAAAATGGACCAGGCCCGTCCAGCCCGCTCGCCAGCCCGCCAAAAAAAGGGCGGGCCGGGTTGAAATTTTCAGCCCGCCAACCCACTTTAACCTGGCAGTTTAGCGGGCCAAAACGGGCCAGCCTGCCAACCCATTTTTTTATTTTTTAATTTTTTTATGTTTAAAATTAAAAATAATTAAAAAATAATATTTTTTATATAAATAAATATATATATATATATATATATATATATATATATATATAATAGATTTATAAACAAAAATTTATAAAAAGTTAAAAAAATTTAAAAAAATTAAAAAAAAATTAAAAAACAAGCCAGTCCGCGGACCCGCCAACCCGCCCTAAAACGGGACGGGTTACAATATCCAACCCGTTTTGGATGGCGGGCCAGCCCGACCCAGCCCGTTTTTGGCGAGCCACAGGTGGGCCGAGCGAAAATGGACGAGACTGGCCCAATTTACCACCCCTACCAAAACGGGACAAGCCGGTTTGTATTACCAACCTTAATTTAAAATATACCCTCATTACCCTAAAGGATTTTATTAGCAAATATTCACGTAAAGAGATATTTTTATCACCCCTAGTTTTGATTAGAATTTAGTGGGTTGACATAATCCTCACGATTTTTTCATGACATGCCGGTGCTTGATTTCCACGCACCTATTTCAATTTTAATTTTTCTTTCATTATAACTATTGTTGTTAGTATTTGTTACACACACATGGTTCCTTTCTATCTGTCTTTTACTCATCAAGTTATATGTACCCAAATACATTTTAGAAAATCATTTTGTTTTCCTTCTCAGTACCAAAATCCTGAAGGCTCTCCAAAACAAACACAACTAACAAAGCACAAGGCAGCCTCAGAGTCTAATCATTCAAAAACCACATAGCTAGCTACAACTGTCTGGTAGACCAACCAGTCAAAACCATACACTTTCTTCAGTTTCAAAACCCTATTTCTCTCTCTCCCTCTCTCTTTCTGATCATTAACCAACAAACGTTCCTAGATCTTCTCCTTACAGAGATTTGGTAATTCTTGGATCGCCCGCATATCCACCTCAAAGTCATACACCTTTTTAAACATCTCTTTCTCTCCAATACGCAAACCACACATCCATCTGCAGGTCTATACTTAATTTCTTGACCTTCTCTTCTCTCTTCACAACTCCCTTTACCTTATTTTCTCCCTTCCTTTCACTCCCAATAAATTAAAGGTTTGATTTTCGGCTCAGATCCACGCAAAACAATCTTTTTTTTTCATTGCCTATTAACTTCTCATCAAAACCAAGAACCCTTTTTTTTTTTTTTTTTTCTTTTT
>Ga0209589_1003195_pt1 | contig 28755 bp, 21 predicted proteins | sample CowpeawhiteBW_FD_187525 | JGI IMG/M metagenome (GOLD analysis project Ga0209589, IMG submission 187525) | Root nodule microbial communities of legume samples collected from California USA - Cow pea white BW (SPAdes) (version 2) | ecosystem: Host-associated > Plants > Roots > Nodule | place: USA...
CTTTCTTTAGGGCTACGACCCCTGTGTTTCGCTGTTCCTGGATTTGTAAACTTTTAGTCGAACCGTTATACTGTTTTTGGTTGGCATCGTGGTGTGCCTAGTTTTGTAGGGGTGGCGTTATGAACCTCAGGACTACGTTACGACGTTATCCCTGTGTGACATTGCCTTTGATTTTACGCATTTAATTAAATGGGATGTTACATTTATGGTATCAGAGCGGTCATTCCTTAGATCTGTGGACTTGGGTTGTCCACTTAGCTTCTTTGTGTGTCTCTGAGTGTTTAGTTAAAATTCTTGCCTTATTCGAGCCTAACCAAGTGATTTTCTGTGTGCCAGTGACCTATGGCACCTCCTCGTAGGACTCCGCAATCATCCCAGGGAGACGTACCGGATATCGCCAGAGCCATAGAGGCGATGGTAGCGGCTATGGCGCAGCAGAGTGCTGCGATGATGCAGCAGCATGAGGCATCCATGCAGCGACAGGCAACGTCGCTAGAGCAGCAACAACTGGTGATGCAGCAGATGGAGGCTGCAAGGGTGGCTGCCGAGGATGCTCATCGGCAGCATATGGAGGCCCTCCGCCAGCTGGAGGAGAACAGGGCGGCTGCCCCTGTGTTTGGCCCCGAGCCACGACCGCCAGTCAGAGAGTGGAGTTTAGAAGATTTCCTGAAACACCATCCTGTGAAGTTCAACGGGAAGACCAGCCCAGATGCAGTCGATCAGTGGTTGAAGGACCTAAAGAGGATCTTCGATGCGAAGATGTGCCCGGCTGAGAACCGGTTGGCGTTTGCAGTTTATATGCTGACCGGAGAGGCTGAACATTGGTGGATTAGCATGAAGTCCATCATGGAGGAGCGAGGTGAGCCAGTGACTTGGGAGGCCTTCATGGGGAGATTTCTCTCTGAGTACTTTCCAGATAGTGTCAGATATGCTAAGGAGCTAAAGTTCCTCCAGCTCACACAGGGAGGGAAGTCAGTAACTGATTATGCTGAGAAGTTCAAGCATCTTAGTCGTTTCTACACCTTGCCACTCGATGAGGAGTGGAGATGTCGCAAGTTCGAGAATGGACTCCGTGGCGACATTCGCTTGATGGTGGCACCCTTGTCCATCAAGGATTTTGCCGCTCTGGTGGAGAAGGCCAGGGTAATGTAGAAGATGAAGAATGAGGTAGAGGGTCAGCAGCCTCAGCAGTCTCAGAGGATTGGTGGACCATCTGGGTCCAAGCCCAAACATGACGAGCGGAGGAGATCGTATGACAGACCTCCTCATCAGCCTCAGGGGTCTAGGGGTCTTCCTCCCCAGTAAGGTCGAGTGCAGTGCTACATATGTGGGGGCCCTCATCTGAGGAGTGCCTGCCCGCGTATGGAGGGTTACCATCGGTGCAACAACTGTGGCAAGGAAGGCCACTTTGGGAAGGATTGTCCCACCCTTGCTAGGGCAGCAGCACGCCCTCCAGTTCAGACTCCTCACCAGCACTAGCGGAGAGATAGAGGCAACCGACCTCAGGCGACGCGCAGGGTATATGCCATGACCGGAGCAGAGGCTGTAGGCTCAGGTAATCTTGTTATAGGTCGATGCATGATAGCGGGTGAATCTTTGTGTGTGCTGTATGATTCTGGAGTGACACACTCCTTTGTGTCAATTGCTTGTGTGGAGCGTCTGGGTCTGTCGGTATGCGAGCTGCATTGTGAACTTGTAGTATCTACCCCGACATCGGGTTTGGTCAGGACATCGTCCTTGTGTGCTAGGCTTCCAGCGGAGGTAGAGGGGCGCAGGTACAGGGTGAACTTAATCTTTTTACCTCTACAGGAGTTGGAGGTGATCTTAGGGATGGATTGGCTCCCTACCAATCGCATTCTGATCGATTGTCGGGAAAAGAAGTTGTTGTTTCCCGACTCAGAGGAGCCTGAGTTGGTGTCTTCCCAGGGTGTTATGAGGGAACTACAGGACGGTGCGCAGTGCTACATGATCTTCACACATATGGAGGTGGAGAGAGGAGAGACGACGTTTGTGATACCAGTCGTCCAGGCTTTTGGGGATGTGTTTTCGGAGGAGGTACCTAGGTTGCCTCCCAGTAGAGAGGTGGAGTTCTCTATTGATCTAGTCCCAGGAACAGGCCCGGTCTCGATGGCCCCATATCGCATGGCCCCGGCAGAGTTGGTAGAGCTCAAGAAGCAGATAGAAGATCTGATGGAGAAACGGTTCATCCGACCCAGCACTTCGTCTTAGGGAGCACCAATGTTGTTAGTGAAGAAGAAGGACGGGAGTTCGCGTCTATGTGTGGACTACAGGCAACTGAACAAGGTGACGATCAAGAATAAGTATCCGCTCCCGAGAATCGATGACTTGATGGATCAGTTGCATGGGTCATCAGTGTTCTCGAAGATAGATCTGCGATCGGGTTATCATCAGATTTTGGTAAAGGCTGATGATGTACAGAAGACAGCCTTCAAGTCGAGGTATGGCCACTATGAGTACGTGGTTATGCCGTTTGGCGTGACCAACGTGCCAGCGGTGTTCATGGACTACATGAATAGGATCTTCCGGCCTTTCTTAGATAAGTTTGTCGTAGTCTTCATAGACGACATCCTTATCTACTCCAGGACTCAAGAGAAACATGCAGAACACTTGAGGTTGGTGCTTGGTGTTTTGAGAGAGAAGCAGTTGTATGCCAAGTTGTCCAAGTGTGAGTTCGGGATGGACGAAGTTCAGTTTTTGGGGCATGTGATATCTGCCCAAGGGATTGCAATGGATCCGGGAAAGGTCGAGGCAGTGGTAAAGTGGGAAAATCCAAAGTCGGCCACAGAGATTATGAGCTTTGTGGGGTTAGCGGGCTACTATAGGAGATTCATAGAGGGATTCTCCAAGATAGTGGCGCCTCTGACTTTGCTTACCCGGAAGGACCAACCTTTCACTTGGACGGATAAGTGTGAGGAGAACTTCCAAGAGCTAAAGAGGAGATTGACGAATGCTCCTATATTGGTAATTCCGGATGTGGGGAAACCGTTTGAAGTCTACTACGACGCGTCTCATCTTGGACTTGGTTGTGTCTTGATGCAAGAAAAGAAGGCAGTGGCATATGCTTCACGACAGCTTAAGGTGCATGAGCGTAATTACCCTACTCATGACCTTGAGTTGGCAGCGATAGTATTTGCATTGAAGATCTAGAGGCATTACCTTTATGGTGCCCAGTTTCGGGTGTTCAGCGATCACAAGAGTTTAAAGTACTTGTTTGATCAGAAGGAGCTGAACATGAGGCAGAGGAGGTGGATGAAATTTCTAAAAGACTATGACTTCGAGCTCCTATATCACCCGGGGAAGGCAAATGTGGTGGCAGATGCTCTGAGTAGGAAGACGGTACATACGACACATCTCATGATAAAAGAGGTGGAACTACTGGAGAAATTCTGAGACATGAGGATACAAGTGGAGTTAAGGTCCGAGTCCATTAGGTGTAGTACCCTTACTATATCTAGTGACTTCTTGGACTCGATCAGGGAGAGACAGTTGTTGGATGCTGGTCTGAACAGGGTTAGGGAACAGTTGGGATCAGAGGAAGCCAAAGAATTTGCCTTCAGTGATGATGGTATACTGTGGTTTCAGGGTAGGGTATGCGTACCTGATAATGCAGAGGTGAGAAAGTTGATCCTTGAGGAGGGACACAAAAGTCGTCTTAGCTTGCATCCTGACATGACTAAGATGTACCAGGACCTCAAGGAAACTTTCTGGTGGCAGGGGATGAAGAAGGACGTGGCTCAGTTTGTATCCGCCTGTCTGACTTGTCAGAAGGCGAAGGTGGAACATCAGAGACTCGGGGGCATTCTACAGCCTTTAGAGATACCAGTGTGGAAATGGGACAGCATCTCCATGGACTTCGTGACTCACCTTCCGCGAACTTTTAGAGGACATGACACCATCTGGGTGATAGTGGATCGGTTGACCAAGAGCGCACACTTTTTGGCGATGAACTTGAGGATGTCCATGGCCAAGTTGGCCCAGTTGTACGTCAAAGAGGTTATGAGGTTGCATGGGGTACCTTCAAGCATAGTCTCCGACAGAGACCCACGGTTTACATTCCAGTTTTGGCAAACCTTACAGGAGGCATTGGGAACCAAGTTGACTATGAGCTCAGCTTATCACCCTCAAACCGATGGCCAGTCTGAGAGGACGATCTAGTCATTAGAGGACTAGTTGAGAACTTGCATATTGGATCATCTAGGTGCTTGGGACGAGGTATTGCCTTTGATAGAGTTCACCTACAACAACAGCTTTCATGCGAGCATTGGCATGGCACCGTACGAGGCTCTTTACGGCAGGAGGTGTAGGACTCCTCTTTGCTGGTATCAGGATGGAGAAGCAGTGTTAGTGGGACCAGAGTTGTTAGAGCAGACCACCGAGAAGGTGAGGATGGTGAGGAACCGGATGCAGGCTTCTCAGAGTAGGCAGAAGGCCTACACGGACCGCAGAAGGAGGCCTTTGGAGTTTGCAGCGGGAGATCATGTGTTCTTGAGGGTGACCCGAACCACGGGCGTGGGAAGGGCTCTCCGCTCAAGGAAGCTTTCGCCCAAGTTCCTTGGCCCATATCAGATCACGAGGAGAATTGGGCCAGTTAGCCTCACTTAGAGCGGGCTGACCCCTGTGGTGAGAGTAGCAGGAGGCCTGAAATTCATTAAGGGCTAACCTTGTGGTGAGGGAGATTTGATTCATCGTAACAATTGTAACACATAGCTCGGGGGTGAGCAGCTCAGGGTCGAGCAGAGGTATCCACCACAAGTGCAAGCATCCGCTGAATCCGACTAAGTTATACGTATCCGAATGAGTCGAGTCGAGTCGTAGTGTATTGATTGAAGAGTCATAACATGCTTGGTTGTTGTATGGACATCGGATGGTGAAATTATGTTTAACTGTATGATGAAAATGTTGTTGGCTCTAGCTTACCCTGTTTATTGTATGGTTGCCTTGTATGTGGCTCTTCTTTCTTGCGATGATCATCAATGAAATTGATGGGAGCAGATGGGCAAGATTCTCGTGGTCAGCAAGGAAATGGAGATTCTGCTGCCTAGTCCGCGTGGATTGGACTATAGCTTCCTTTGGACTTTCTTTAGGGCTACGACCCCTGTGTTTCGCTGTTCCTGGATTTGTAAACTTTTAGTCGAACCGTTATACTGTTTTTGGTTGGCATCGTGGTGTGCCTAGTTTTGTAGGAGTGGCGTTATGAACCCCAGGACTGCGTTACGACGTTATCCTTGTGTGACGTTGCCTTTGATTTTACGCATTGAATTAAATGGGACGTTACAAACCATGTTATCAATTGTTCATTGCAATGTCATAACTAAAATTCACCATATCGTTAATTCATAATAAAACTGAACTAATATATACTTATTAAATGTTCATATAAAAAATATTATTTTATATCAATTTTAAAATAGACTAATTGTAAAGATATTAAAAACTTATTTAATTCAATTGTTTTACGAACATTTATGAAAAAAAAGTTTTTATTTATTTATTTGTAAGTAAACGAAGGTTTAAATATAAATTAAAAATTGAATTTTAGAGAAAATATAATATAAAAGAGTTCAAATATAAACTTGAAATATCTTTCACAGAAATCATAGATTTAAAGTTCATCATATAATCACTTACATTCATCTTAGGTTATTTTAGATAATGTAAAACTTTTTAATATATTATTTTCATGGATCCAACTAAATATTACTATAATTAGCTGATTATATATAATTTAGTTTGGTTTATTTTATCTTTTATAAATAGCTAGAAATATTTTATCAAAATCTTAAATATTATAGTCTATTGTTTGAAATTATATGAATATCTTTAAGCATTGATTGAACAGTAAAAATCAAAACTCAACTTTGTAATTGAAATATTTTATTGTAATATATCGAGGAATGATCGTCCTTGTGATATATAAAGCATTGAACAAAGGTTAAACTAGGTGACTTTTTAATGTTTCTACTATAAGAAATTTTATTAAAGAGACCGTAAAAACAATTTATAAAGTAAGTATACGTAAATTATACTTGTAATTAATCTTGATAAATTAAAATTGTGTTCTCTGTTATTAAAATAATAAAACTTATATGTTAGTGATTTTCGATTCATACGAAACTCATGAAATAATAAAATAATAAATAAAAATGCTATTAAAATGATAGAAGTCATATTATAATAATTTTCAATTCATACGAAACCCATAAAACATTAAAATAATAAACCAAAAAATAAGTTACATACCATATTTTTCAATTCTTAAAAGTTAATAAACCTCAACTGTCACGTGCTAAGTATTTTTATTTGGTTAACTCCATCATTTGACAACAAACATACCATAAACGTCAATGTCTATATAGGGTTTGATATATATGTCCAATTTCAAAAAAAGAAAAGAGAAGAATGTCAAGGATGTACGTGGCTGAAAGAAGACAACGTACCAATACTTGAAACTCGAAAAATGAAGACAGAAGACAAAACAAGATGTACAGCTTAGAAAAAATTAGGTTTTTACTAATATATATATATATATATATATATATATATATATATATATATATATGAGGTTATTTTTGCCAATTAAAGTTTAGCGGGTATGGGTATTCATGGATACGGATATTATGATACTCGTATCCGTCCCGTTAACCTACGGGTATCAAAAATACTTGTACCCGCAAATTTTTAATATTTATTTCTCACCCGTTGTAAAGTATTTAATCGAAATTGAGTTGTAAAGTATTATAATTTTATATTAATTCAATTCTTGTTATAGAAATTACAAATGTTTTTTATTCAATTGTAAATATATTATAGTATTAATAATGTAATTTATAATAAGCAAATTGTATATATTTAGTGAACGAATTTCTACTATTTAGTATTCTTTGAATGAATGTTCTTTAATATAAGTTGATAACTAAATTAATAACAATATTATATTACACGGATCTTGGTACTCTTTTGTTTGAACTTTTCACATGTTAAGAAGAGTGAAGATCACATGGCAAAGAGAAAGCATGGTAAGATTCACGCTCAGCTTCAAAAGTCTTCATACATCTCTGAATCAAGTAATTTTCAGTCACTTTATTCACATTCTATATATTGTGTTTTATACTTAATTATATGCAAACAACAAATTTATCTCAATATTCAAGAGAAAGAAAACTGCTGCATTTAAGGCAACATATTGATTCATGCATTAATTCTTAAAGGGTTTTCACACACAATAATTATATATTTTTATTTATTTAATCATGATTCAGTCATTTGTAAAAGAATTTAAACCTAATAGAACAAGATTTTTTCAGCAACAACAAAAAGTAGATTTTACTTAAATTGTGCATTGTTTGGTTATGATTTGGTTTCTCAAAATTGATTTTGTGGCAAGTGTAACTGATTTCCAGAGAAAAAAAAATATTTTTTTTTTTGAAAATATATATTTACCCATAAAATGTAATCTCATAGAGTCAATCAGTTCTTCCAATACAATTAACTTATAAAATGTTGTTCCAAAATTAAAATCTAGTTTTGGTAAAATCAAGTGGGATTAATTAATTTTAAAATATAAATATTAGCAACACACTAACTTAAAAATTTTTAAATCGAGTTTTGTAAAAAACAAAATAGCAACACATTATTTTTTTAAATTATAAAACAATAAGAGTTCCATTTAAATCTTTCTACTTCTTTTAGTTCTTAACTAATAATAGAAGTTAGATTGAAAATATATCAACAATCTTTAACAAAATAGTGGTGCATAAAACGAATAATATTTCCCACTACCACTCTAGTAAAGAAAAATTCTCACATTATCCTTCTTCTTTCTTTACATATGGATCAGATAAGAACAATAATATGACCCATCAACTTTTTTTCTTTAAATATATAAATCCATATTGTCCCTAGTGTCTCTTTATCATATTGGTGAAATTTTCACCTCTAATAGTTACATAAACAAATTGTTGGACATATTACCATATCAAATAAAGGTGCAAGAGGCACCATAAATTAATTTAAGAAGGGTTTATTGTGCAAATAATAAAAATAGAGAGACATACATAAGATTTTTGGAAAATGATTATTTAAAACACATGATTAATAGAAAAAGGGATGTTCATGAACATTGTTTGTGTAGAAGAAAAGTTTGGTGATAAATTAATGAGGAATGAATGGATAATGAAGATGGTATGAATCGTGACGCGGATCTCACTTGGTATTCATCCCCACATGCAAAGTTTGAAGCGAGTGAGATTACCCTTTTACCTAAACTCGAACCATGCATGCCATGAGTTGCAATAGCATCACTTCAGTGTGTCCAAAAAGTTTCAACTTATCCCAGCAAATTTGGAAGTGTTCATCACACTTTATTCTTACTAAATCTAGCAAATAAAAGACTTCAAACCCTTAGAAGCAACCTACCAAATCTAGTATTATAAGTCTTGAGTGTGGGGACCAACCCTAACACCATTGCATTTTAAGGGCACTCCACCAAGCTCCTCCATCCAACACCGACTCTATACTTTTAGGTCTCATCTTCTTTCTTTCTTTCTCATTATTATTCAAACACAAACAAAAGGATATATACAACTCTATTTCTCTTATCAATTTCAATTCTATCACTCTTCTTAACTATTCTTAGATACCCAACAACAAAAACACATTTTAGATCAAAATAATATTAATTTATAAAACCACAATGGCAAAACACATTTTTTGTTTTTCATCCAACTTTTGCATTACAAGTTTTATATAATTAACACCCCCACAAGAAGATTGCATTATTTTACAAACAATAAAAATATGATGTGTCAAGTCTTAGAATTATATATGGATTATATTTTTTGAAAACCAAATAACTACAGTTATGAGAGTGTTAAGGGCAAGAATGTTGGAAGTCCTACGTTGATTAGAGATAAATCTTATTTTAGAAGTCAGTTTTATAAGGTAGAATTAATCTTAAAAGTTCACTTCTTAATATGGTTTCTGAAGCATGAGTTAATTAGAGTCTATTCTACCAAAATTTATTATTTTATTCGTCAATTCACAATGCAAACCTCACTTTAGAAATCAATTATTTAAGATTGAATTATAATTAAAATTTACTTCTTAATAAAAATAAATAAATTATATTTAATTGCGTATATATATATCAACAACAATTTTATGTTTATGAAATCACAATACTAGAAATAGAAGTTGAAATAAGTTAAACTATAAATACTTTAACTATTGTTTAGTAACGTCAATTTGTCACGAGGAAAATAGTACACATTTCTTTATTCGTATGGGAATAGTTTCAAACAAAACATTGAAAGAGAAACCATAAATGTGTGTAAAAAATGGAGGATAAATGCTGGTTTACATAACAGGAGAAAAAGATCAATATTTTTTTTATAACCATGATTTTTTCTATTGATATACAAGATAAAAATTAATATTAATATATATAATATAAAAATATTAGTGGAAAATAAAAATATCTTTTTCTCTTCAACTTCCTTCATATATATTTTCTCTATAGTATAAAAAGAGCATTAGACTTAGACTTTTCTTACATTCATCTTTATTTCTCGTATACAATTTCTACCTTTCCTTTTTTGAATATGAACCAAGCGTGGGTAGCTTCACAGGAAACTTCTCCCTCACAAAAACTCTCTCATATATAAAATATTGTTTTTTTGACATGTTTTCCAAACTAAAACTTACCAATAATTTTATCATCAAATTTAGATACAAAAAACATTATAAGTATATTCCTTTTTTCGGAAATTTCACGTTAATTAGAAATAAAATAAAATCCAATTTAAAAGTCTCGGCCTTTTGAGTAATACGTCTTACAAATGTAGCTATGAAGTTTCAAAGTGAATGGGCACTTTTCTTCTCATGCTCTTTGAAAAATACCAATAAGACCTTCGGAATATGTTTTTAATTAGTTAATATTTATTAAAATTATAAAAAATCCAATGATTTCACATCTCATTTTAACTCTTGCCATTTATAACCTAATCTTTTTTAGTTAAATTTAGTTAATAATAAAAGGGTATGTGTGAGTAAATATATTTATTCATACTCCATGGTGCACTCCATAATAATTCCACGTTCAAGCCATGGTTGGAACACGCAAACTACTATAATTTGACCCAAAAAACAAAAAAAAACATTAATTTTATTGGAAAATCAGAAGTGGATGTTCATAATGGACTTTCTCACCTATAAAACCACTTCAAATGTTGTACTATAATTTCAGCAACACTCCCTCCCATTTTCCCTGCACCAATCACGTTTGCAAATCGCAACTCCATTAATTGCTACTACAGCAATAGTGATCGCACACCTTCCAACAAAAACAACTACATACGAAAACCAGCATGGCTTTAAGGAACAAAAGTTTTGAGCTTCTGTCCGAGATTGCAACCAACGACAAACATGGAGAAAACTCTCCTTATTTTGATGGGTGGAAGGCCTATGAATCCAACCCTTTTCACCCCACACAAAATCCTCAGGGTGTTATTCAGATGGGTCTTGCAGAAAATCCGGTACACTATATATAATATTTTCATATACTACGTAGTTTCTGGTTATGTTTTGATCATATACTACAATGAGAGTGTTTAATATAATCTGTGATAACTTTTGCAGCTGAGCTTGGATCTGATTGAAGAGTGGATAAAGAAGAATCCGCAAGCCTCCATTTGCACCCGTGAAGGAGTGAATTGGTTCAGATACATTGCAAACTTTCAGGACTATCATGGATTGCCAGAGTTCAGAAATGTAGGAAAATTAAAATGAATTAGTATATATGAGTTTGATATTATTTTATGATATATAAATGGGTTTTGTTTTGATATTTTATGCAGGCTGTGGCGAATTTTATGTCGAAAGTGAGAGGGGAAAGAGTGAGATTTGATCCTGACCGTATAGTGATGGGTGGAGGGGCCACCGGAGCAAACGAGCTAATCATGTTCTGTTTGGCTAATCCTGGAGATGCTTTTCTGGTTCCTAGCCCTTATTATCCAGCGTATGTACCCTCACTTTCATCACTTCTGTTTTCATTCAATGAATCACACTGTTTCACACAACCTTAAAAGTGGACAAAACTTTAAGCAACCACAAAGCGTCATAACTATTTTTGTCTTTACCCTTCTTTTAACAAGTTCAGATTTTTTTTTTTTTACTGAGTATCAAAAATATATTATCTTTTAAAACTTTTTAAAACGTTAAAATTAGTAATCAGTATATTATAAAAAAAAAAACTTAACAGAGAATCAAAATTCTCTTTCAACTGCTCCTCACAATCATTATCCAACAAATTTTTTAAAATTATTAATATTTTTATCTTTTTTTTTAAAACTAGTTTTCAATTCATAAAAAAAAAATGAGCATTCAAAATACAACAATGATATATTAGTGTCCTAAAGGAAAGGACAAAGACATCATCAAATGTGTTTCATTCTTTCTAACCTAATATTATATTACCAACCGGTAGTTTTCTGTTTGAAATAATAAATTAATTAAATTTTTTTTTATGAAATCTATAATTTGGGATTTGGCCTAATAACTTAAATTTGCATTAGACTTACCACCATACAATCCCTAATCTTTTAGTTTAAAACTAAAAAACTAAAAAATGTGAAAAACTCACTTCTTCGTCATCAATATCGGACTTACGTGATCAACATTTGGTCTACCACCATGATATCCAACATCATTCGACCTGTATACCATTTGGTTCAATGAGTTAGGTCAAGGTTTGCTATTTAAAAAACAATAAATCTAAGTGTCCCGTAACACTTGTTAAAAAATACAAACAACCTGTTAAGAGTTGGATTTAAAATAAGCAAGTTGTTTTCACACACAATTGGTCATTATCAATATCTTTCGCTAATTTTAAAAGACAAACTACACGTACGCTTGATCGTGAAACAGTCTTTTTTTAACAGAATAAAACTCAGAATTCTTATTAGTTTATAAATTAAAGAAAAAGAAATATTTTAATTAAATTTCTGAATCGTAAAAGGTTTTTTATGACCGTGGAGAAAATTCCAATAAGATTAAATGACCGCAGGTACAGCGGTTAACATTTGTAGGCTGCTATATGTACAAAAGGTGAGTAGTCAACGACACATGTGTTATGTAAATACAAAATAAGACACTTGATGTTCTTGAGTGGACATTTGCCTTTTGAACTTTGAAACCACCTTAACTCACGGTCACGCATGAAAAATATATTTTCACACCTAACTTTTCTCTTCTTTTTATTAATCAAATATTATAAAAGTGTCAAACAAAAATATAATCAAAATACAGTGTCCAAGTATATCAAGCTCTAAAATTATATTCTCACGCCTAACTTTTCTCTTACTTCCATTTGACTCTTCCTCTATCAAAGAAAATTCACAAGCAACTCAATTTTTCGTTTAAAGAAAATTCACATGACATTGGTTCTTCGCTAGATAAACCCAGAGAATATTATTTATTCTCCCAAGTTTGTAAAGTTAAAGTCTATCGAAAATTAATGTTTCCTAGCCTTTACCATGGAAAAATCTGCAGTCAACTAATTCAAATCTTTATTTTTTCTGACCTCAGAGACCACACAACACTGCAATCGGTCAACAAATTTGAATATAATTTCATATTCATATATATTATAACAAGAAGCGTCAAAGTTAACATATATATATATATATATATATATATATATATATATATATATATATATATATATATATATATAAATGTTTCATCACGTGTTACGAGAACGACATGTTTGATTTATCTGACGTAAATTCCACGTGTTTTACTATTGCAGATTTGTCCGAGACTTGTGTTGGAGAACCAAGGCTCAACTCATTCCAGTAGAATGTCACAGCAGCAACAACTTCAAGATAACGATGGAGGCTCTTGAAGAAGCATATGCGAAAGCAAAAGATGGTAACATCAACGTGAAAGGGTTGATCATAACAAACCCTTCAAACCCTTTAGGAACCACCATGGACGAGGAAACACTGAAGAGCATCGTGGGCTTCATCAACCAGAAGAACATACACTTAGTGTGCGATGAAATATATTCCGCAACAGTGTTCAGAGCACCTTGCTTCGTGAGTGTCTCTGAAGTGATGCAAGAGATGGAGCACTGCAACAAAGACCTTATTCACATTGTTTACAGTTTGTCGAAGGATTTGGGGATTCCGGGGTTAAGAGTTGGGATAGTTTATTCGTACAACGATGAGGTGGTGAACAACGCGAGGAAAATGTCGAGCTTTGGATTGGTTTCAACTCAGACACAGTTTTTTCTGGCTGCGCTGCTTTCTGATAACGAGTTCGTGGAGAGGTTTCTGGCAGAGAGTGCGAGAAGGTTGGGTGCGAGGCACAACCACTTCACGAAGGGGCTTGAGAAAGTGAACATTACTTGCTTGCCAAGCAATGCAGGGCTTTTCTTCTGGATGAACTTGAGGAGCTTGCTGAAGGAGAAAACATTCGAAGGTGAAATGATGCTGTGGCGTGTGATCATCAACGAGGTGAAGCTTAATGTGTCACCGGGTTCAGCTTTCAATTGTCCTGAGCCAGGTTGGTATAGGGTGTGTTTTGCTAACATGGATGATGAAACTGTGGATGTTGCACTCAAGAGAATCAGAGCATTTGTTGGGAAAGAGACAGGGAAAAAACCAGTGGAACTCAAACGTTGGAAAAGCAACCTTAGACTCAGCTTCTCCTCAAGAATGTTTGATGAGAGTGTTATGTCACCTCACATGATGTCACCTCATTCACCCATGCCTCACTCACCCCTTGTCAGAGCCACTTAGTTAGACCACCATATATACCTTAAAAGATTCGAATGTGTTAAGACTCAGATTGCAAAATGTTTTTTCTACTGTCATTTAAATTATGTCTGTAGCGTACGTTGTCCTGGATGTGTGGACAGCTAACTCTTATGTAGTTAGGTAACTCAAACGATTTGTTCAATCAAGTTATTTATAATATTAGTTATGAATTTATGATTTCAAATTCTGGGTATGTGCAATTCATGGAGAATAAGCGTTTTGTCCTTTTAATGGCCTAATGAACCTCGGAGAACATTGATTGTTCAATTAGGAAACTGTTGTTTTAGGATGATAAAATATGTGTTATAATTCTCTTTTTAAAGTATTTAAAATACTCAATTTCAAACTTATAATTTACTTGAGTTTAACTAATCGTATCTAAAATGATAACTCTATCCTTTCCAACAAAAATAATTGTTTTTAGTCTTGGAAATCCAAAGTTTTGGTATCCAGTCAATAATTGAATGAGTCTATGCAGAAACTTTGGACACCAAAGTACTTATACATTGTGGACGATATATTTAAATAAAAATATATATTCAATTTCCACTGTGATCGAAAATTTGTTGTGTAAGTGATAATTATAATACCATAGTCTTTTTGGAAGAAACTTATCGGAAGAATTTTATCAGTAAGAAAGTTATTGGAACTCATCTCACCATCATGCATCCGTGGCTTGATTGGTTCCACCAACATGTGCTAAAACTGAACGAATGGTTATATATATCAAAATCATTATTCAGTTGTTTTGATTATATATTTGTATATATAGATTATCATCAGCTTATATAATACCTGAATAGAGAAAGTTGACCAACTTATAAGATAGAAGATCCATAAATCTATTGTCGTAAGGTTTTGGATTAAAAGCATGTTATCAATTTTAAATAGAGTAGACTTAGATTTCATAGGTGTTGTATCTTCGTAGATAGATTCATAAGTGATATCAGAATTCAAGTCTCATTGTCGTTGTATATCTTCGATAAATTCTTCTCTAGACAGAAGTGACATGAACTTTGTGTTCATTAATTTGATGAGTCCAGATTCTCTATTGGTTTTTGTGGTGTTGTCTTCTATTGAGCATTAAAAATACATTGTGTTGGTGTTTTAAATATATTTTTAATATATTTTAAAACGTCAAAATTAATGGTAATCCGTATATTATGAAGGCACAACAGAGAAACAGCAAAAAAAATGCAGCAGAGAATTCAAATTCTAACTTGACATCTTGTAGGTTTTTGTTTTGGGTAATTTTGCATTCGCTATTATCTGCAGACGTGATTGCATGAAGTGGTGAGGAAATTTGGGTAGAGAAGATGCGTTTCCGTTTTTAGCACAGTTAGATATGTGAATCCTTTGTGTAATTTGGTGAAGGTGTGTTGAACTATGGATACTGCAATGTAAGTTTGATTTGAGGTCATTTTCCAGCATGTAGGGGACAAAGTGACCCACAAAATTGACACACTTGATCATTATGATTCAGTTACATGTCATTCAAATTGTCTTTACCCTTTGGTGTTGGATAATCCATAATCGGTAAAAGGAATTGACACGTTTGGGAGCTTTTCTTGCCGTATGGGACATGGATGCTCTTACAATAAATAATAATCTCAACAATTGCAACATTTTCTCTGATAATAATAGCCTTGACAGTGATCTCAACATCATCCAAAGAAAGTTGCAATACATTTGTAGGGTAAACTATGTGCATTGGACAGTGATGAGTGCAGGCCTTTTTTAGAATCTGAAAGTGACACAATCAGTTTTAACCGCTGCATTCATCACTGCATAATTTTAAGAAAACAATGCTTCCTGCTCCAATTCTGATGATGTTACTGAAGTTATGTTGTGCAGCAGATTAATTGTAACTCATATTGGATTAGATATACAAAATCCAAAACTCTAATGTGAGTGACATGATATTGCTCGAATATTGTCAGAGATCCCGCATCGATTAGAAATATATAAGATAATTTTATAATATATAAGTGAGGTGTACACCTCATCTTATAAATTATTTTTAAAAGATTAAGTTAAGATTAAATTTTAATGTGTGGAAAGTCTCACGTAAATACAAATATATAATTAAATTGGAAAAATATAAGACACACAGGGAAGATAGTTTTGAAAATCCAACACACGACACATGTCCGAGATTCATAACTTCATCTTACTTGGTTGAATATGACAACTTTAACAATGAAACGAATCTCGCTCATTATATGAGCACGTTTCTTTATGAATCTTCTCAAAATCGTAAGGTAGACAAATTTATTTGATAAGACACCACTATAAGTATTAGGATAATGATATAATGCCTCACTTTTTTGACCCCAATGTTACCCGTCTACGTGGCATTCATTATTTTAATAATTTTAAACGAAACGACAATTGGAGGCAGCGGCAAATGAAAGTTTGCGTCATGTGCACGCGCTTTGAATTGGACAAAAATTTAAAAAAACACATTGTGTTGCGCGTTTTCCCTCGTTTCTTCCCTGCAAGTTTCTTCTTCGAGCAGGTTCACAGAAGCACAGAGGCATTTGTATCGCAAGGCATTCTCTTCCCCAAAAGGCTATCCTTCCATAAAGGTTGGTGTTGTGGGTCGCAGTGGAAGCGGATAGCGGAGTTGTGGAGAGTGGTTTGGGTTGTTGGAGGCGACGGGTTCCGCGGAAAGTGGTTTGGGTTTTGAAGTGTATTTTCACTTGAAATCTGGTTTGGACACAATCGAAAGGCCATACAAATATTTCCATCACTATGAATCATCACCAAACCACTTAAATAAGTAATTGAAATTCAAGATTGAATTAAAAATCAACTTTTCTAGTTCGATAATCAAGTGTCCTTTTGTGATTCCATAAGTGCCTTTTTACATTGAACATTTTGTACTGCCAGTACTGGAAGTGCTTTTCAACTGTATTATCACTTGAAATGTGGTTTGGACACAATCGAAAGGCCATACAAATATTTCCATCACCATGAATCATCACCAAACCACTTAAATAAGTAATTGGAATTCAAGATTGAATTAAAAACCAACTTTTCTAGTTCGATAATCAAGTGTCCTTTTATGATTCCATAAGTGCCTTTTTACGTTGAACTTTTTGTACTGCCAGTACTGGAACTGATTTTAAACTGTATTATTACGTGAAATATGGTTTGGACACATTCGAATGGCCATCCAAATAATTCCATCACCATGAATCATCACCAAACAACTTAAACAACTAATTGGAACTGCAGATTGAATTAAAAACCAACTTTTCTGGTTCGATAATCAAGTGTCCTTTTGTGATTCCATAAGTGGCTTTTTACCTTGAACATTTTGTACTGCCAGTACTGGAACTGATTTTAAACTGTATTATTAGGTCAAATATGGTTTGGACACAATCGAATGGCCATCCAAATAATCTCATCACCATGAATCATCACCAAAAAACTTAAACAACTAATTGGAACTGCAGATTTAATTAAAAACCAACTTTTCTGGTTTGATAATCAAGTGTCCTTTTGTGATTCCATAAGTGCCTTTTTACCTTGAACATTTTGTACTGCCAGTACTGGAACTGATTTTAAACTGTATTATTAAGTCAAATATGGTTTGGACACAATCGAAAGGCCATACAAATATTTTCATCACCATGAATCATCACCAAACCACTTAAATAAGTAATTGGAATTCAAGATTGAATTAAAAACTAACTTTTCTAGTTCGATAATCAAGTGTCCTTTTATGATTCCATAAGTGCCTTTTTATGTTGAACTTTTTGTATTACCAGTACTGGAACTGATTTTAAACTGTATTATTACGTGAAATCTGGTTTGGACACAATCGAATGGCCATCCAAATAATTTCATCACCATGAATCATCACCAAACAACTTAAACAACTAATTGGAACTGCAGATTGAATTAAAAACCAACTTTTCTGGTACGAGATTCAAGTGTCCTTTTATGATTCCATAAGTGTCTTTTTACATTGAACTTTTTGTACACGCAGTACTGGAACTGCTTTTCAGGTGTATTTTCAGATGAAATATGGTTTGGACACAATCAAATGGCCATCCAAATAATTCTATCACCATGAATCATCACCAAACAACTTAAACAACTGATTCGAACTGCAGATTGAATTAAAAACCAACTTTTCTGGTGCGACATTCAACTATCCTTTTATGATTCCATAAGTGCCTTTTTACATTGAACATTTTGTACTGCCAGTACTGGAACTTATTTTAAATTGTATTATTACGTGAAATCTGGTTTGGACACAATCGAATGGCCATCCAAATAATTTCATCACCATGAATCATCACCAAACAACTTAAACAACTAATTGGAACTGCAGATTGAATTAAAAACCAACTTTTCTGGCGCGAGATTCAAGTGTCCTTTTATGATTCCATAAGTGTCTTTTTACATTGAACTTTTTGTACACGCAGTACTGGAACTGCTTTTCAGGTGTATTTTCAGATGAAATATGGTTTGGACATAATTCAAAGGCCAACCAAATAATTCCATCACCATGAATCATCACCAAACAACTTAAACAACTAATTGAAACTGCACATTGAAAAAAAAAACTTTTCTGGTTCGAGATTGAAGTGTCCTTTTATGATGCCATAAGTGTCTTTTTACATTGAACTTTTTGTACATGCAGTACTGCAACTTCTTTTCAGCTGTATTTTCACATGAAATATGGATTTGTACAATGTTACAGCCTTTTCACAATACCAGAACTGCCTATCAATAACTCCCAAAACACAGCAATTCTTAAAATTCAATAATTGTCTTTCTGAGATATGATTTCTGTACCACAAACTTACCACAATTTACTTACTAAATAAATGCACTACAAAACACCACAAACACTTTACAAAAGTCATTATTTATTAATTGCACCATAACAGAACAAAAACACAACAAATAGAATTGTACACGACTTCATGTTTCATAGGTTTCAATTACATGTCTATGTTCTTATAATTAAACAAATGAAAATGATATTTCATTTCCATCAAACAAAACAAAATAGATACATATTGCTCATACTCTAACAACTATTTCGGTATCCTTTTCTTCTTCCGACTATAAACTGCGAACGGAGTTTGGATTACACGGCTTTTGAACCGTAACCGTGGATCATTCCTCATACGCACGTACATATCGCTGTTGGTTACATTTCTGTCTTCTGCAGCTTGACTTGGAACATCCACTTCATTCAAATTCATAGGAGAAACAAATTCATCTTTACTTCTATTTTCCCTCTCAGCCAAAGTTGATTTCAATTTAGCAATCGCTCCACCAAGTTCACGAATATCATGTTCTTGCTGCTCAATTACACCCATAAGTTGCTCCTTTTTTTCGTTCCACCAGAGACACACTCTTTCCTCTTACTTTTGTGACGCTCGCCATCACCTTTTGATAAAGCTTCAATCGTCGAACAAGAAAATACGAAAATGGGGTTTCATTTCGGGAAAAACATCACAAAAATAAGGGTTTCATTTGGGGAAAAACATCACAAAAATAGGGGTTTGTAATCGGATAGTAAAACATACCAAAGTGCCCTTTGATTTGCAGAAGAACACCAAAATTAGGACTTCCAATTGTCCACACGAAGCTATGGCAGCAATCCGCACTCTCGCCTTTAGTTTAAACCGCAAAGTTTAGTTCTGTTTTTCTTACTTTTCCTCATGTGCGTGTGTATCACAACCTCAACATTCACTTCACCTTCTCTCACGCATCACTACTCCTCTTTCGTTTAAAATTATTAAAATAATGAATGTCACGTAGACGGGTAACATTGAGGTCAAAAAAGTGAGACATTCTATCATTATCCTAAGTATTATGAGTAAACAGTTTCAAAAAGAGAAAGGTTATCTCAAAACGCTAAGAAAAATCTAAATAAATTTAAGTACTTAAAGTATGTTAATATCCAGTCGTATAAGATTTATTGAATTTTGGAATAACATATTGGATACTTTTTTTTGGAATTTTATTACTTTCAGCTTCTACGGTCTAATACCAAATTCGCCATTGGTTATCATTATATCACTCAAGTCTTTTTTTCTATTTTTAATTTTTGAGTAATGTGATTTACGATGCAACTATTTATTTATATATTACATATATATTAATTATATGATTACACACGTTGTCTGCAAATATATGTAAAAAATTGTTAGTGTATATATAATTGTAGTGCATTATTTTTAGGTGAGCTACCTCTAAAATAAGTAGCTCATTTTAATAAAGAAAATATATTTTTAACGTGAAAGTCCATACTTTTCACTTTGTCCTATTTAACATCCATTTCAAAATCAATATTGAAAGATTTAAAAGAACCAATGTTAAATAAGTTTTTTGTGCCTATGTCATTACTTTGAGTAGTTAAATCTTTCATTTGTTAATATTAGATAAGTTAAAATATTCTAAGTTTATGTTCAAAAATCTTAATTAGGTTCTAAGATTTTTTTTAATCTCAATTAGATTTATATTTTTGAAAATACGTAACAATTAGGTTCATTCCGTTAGTATAGTGGTAATGGTGTTAAGAATGTTTCACATGTTAACTCCTCATTTTTTTGAATTTTCTTATTTTCTTATAAGATATAATCACTAAACTTTCCTCTATATTTTTATTATTTATATAATATAGTTCTATGATTCTATTCTCATTTAATATTTTATATAAGTGTTTAAGTCTTCTCATAATAAATAATTTATCAAAGAACGAATAATTACTTATTAATCATCTTTAAACCATTAAGTTTAATATAAGTTTATCATGTTTAATTAATAAATGACTATGAATGAATGAGATATATCCAGAATATATTCATGATAAGAAATTATGACAATAAAAAAAAATATTTAATGAACTTAGAATGAAAAAGTGAATAAAGTCTAATGTCAACGATATTTATATTATAATTTTCTATAAATCTAACATTTTTCAATTTAAAAATAAAAAAATATTTTGTTGTTTAGTTTTTTTTTTTAATTCTTTATCAAATTTGCTTTCCTTATAAAATTAGTACATAGTTAGTATCTTCAATTCCATTTGAATAGTTTTACTGGTTTTAAAGTTATTGCCCGTAACAGTACACTTGAAAAAAAAATAACAATATATAAAACGATGTAAATTCATCTTTAATTTTATAACTCTGAAAAAATAATTCCTGATTTACCGTAAAATGGATTCTTAAAAAGTATTTAATAACACAATATTTGCACAAAACTTAATAATAAGTTGTAATTATAAAACTTTTATACATTTAAAGGCTTAAATAAACTTTTTTTATTCTTTCAAGTACTACATTTGTAAGTCTTTTATTAGATCAAATATATAAAACGAGGAATTTTTTTTAGAGGAATGAATACTAAACCAGTTTTAAAATGTAAAATTTGTTAGTTTGAATTAATTTAATTATTTCGTTAATTATAATATATATAACCAGTATTAAGAACAATTTGTCGTAGATATATTTCTTGTAACTTCTACTGATTTAAATCTAATGATAAATTGTATAAGAACCTTATAAGCAAATCCATTTAGAAATATTGGGGTGACTGAAATATTTTGAAAATATTTTTATACTGTTCTTGAAATATATGCTTCTTTGGTTGTCCAACCTTCTTTCAATTTGAAAGGCCACAAGGAACACTGTAATGACTTGAAAACTGAAAATATAACAGAGAGGTACAATATGGTGTACTTTTGATGCTTGGCCTTTTATATATTTTCCACATTTATTAAATATTCTTAAAACAATGTGTTGATTAATAGTTTTTTATTTCTCTATTCAAAGATTACTATTGTCAAAGTCTAAAAATACATAAATGAAGCCTGACTCCAATTACTGTTACATTTTTTTATTATTTTGTGGCCCTTTTGATTTTATGGACCTTTTGCCCATACGCATTAAGGCTAATAACAAATGGGGCAAAACTAGTCCATTTGAAACTTCTACGTGTATAATTTTAAAATATAAATAAGTGGAAAGTTAGCTTTTAATTGTTTTCTCATGTGGGAATCACAAAATTAATACTCAGATTCTTTCACAAAAATTTGAGTGATTGGTTCTTTTTAGACAAAAAAACACTTTCGATATAAAGATTCCTAACCGGTGATCGATTCAAATATTACTTATGAGTTTTTTAAAGAAGGATTATGATGGGATTTTATTCAAAAATATGGTGAGATTCTTGTCGCAACAAATTTGAAATGATAGATTGTTTGAGAGATAAGATTTTAGTTACTCGAAAATTACTTACTCGAAAATATGGTGAGATTCTTGTCGCAATAAATTTGAGATAATAGATTGTTTGAGAGATAAAACTTTCGATAAAAGAACTTGTAACCAAATATTAAGATTAGATATTTATTCTAATCTTTTTCATGAGGCAATGAAATATTAATTTATCTCAAATGATGGATTGACAACTCAAAATTTTAATATGTTTATGATTTTTTTTATATGATGTTTAATTTTTCTACTTTAGTTAAGGGTTAAATATGTTTTTGATTCTTTAATTTTTAGTGAATATTAAAATTAGTCTCTCTTGTCAAATTTGAACTAATTTAGTCTTTCAACTTTGTAAATGCGTGAATTTAGCCCTTTAAACCAAATTTTATTAAGTTTATTTAACGTTTCAAACTCATTTCATTATAGTATTTTAGTTTGTTTACACCATTTGACACATATTCATTCAATGTTAGTTGAGAAATGCGTTTAAAATGTCAAATAAACTTAACAAAATTTGGTTTAAATGACTAAATTTACGCATTTTTAAAGATGAAGAACTAAATTGGTTCAAAATTTTCAAGAAAGACTAAATTCAATTTTTACTAAAAATTGAAAGAGAAAAAAACATATTTAACCCTTTAATTAATATAGAACTTAAACTTACACTTAAATTCTCAACAAATATGTAGACATAAAAGGAGATAAATTGATAAACAAAGAATATGTATGTTTAAATCGAAAAAATAAGATTGTGTTTAAGTGACAAACATTCACCCAGTATAGAAGTAGCTACTCCATGAAATAGTTTACAAAACAAGTTCAATAAATGAAATTAAAAAACTATGAAACCATTGACTTTGATATTTAGCTTCATCCACAAACCACATGAGTAAATGTGACTTACATATAAAAATGGATTCAACCTAATCTAACCTAACCCACTTTTAATGCATTTAAAATCTCCCAAACGTTGATCCTGCCCTATGTAAGCATTTTACTTTTACCTAAGTAGTGGTGTTGGGTATTTGATGCTTTAATCTGTTAATATGTGTATGTTGTTCCCTTGACTTTGTGTTTTCATTATTGGAATGACAAAGCTGACCAATGTTAATGATGAACACACCGACCATATCATACAAATGACGTGGAATTGATTCATTGTTGTACTTAACGTTTGGAAACTCTGCCTAAAGCATTCAAGGCTGTCGAAATTGGAAGACAGCCATTTTAGTCTCTGATAATGTTTTGGATCAACATTTTCTTCTCCTTCTTTTCTATTTGCAAACTAAAAACCTTGAACCAAGTGATTCAGAAAGTGAAAAGTAAATCAAACAAGGTTCAATCTTTAAAATAATAGTTCCAAAGGGTGCGTTGGAAGCAGAATATTTTAGGAGGGACAAGATGCATGTGTAAGCTGTGGACAAAGTTCAAATGCTAAATACAAAATGGGAATCTGCATAGCATTGTTTAGTTGAAGTTATAATCACATGCACGCCTTGGCTTTGCAATGTACAAGAAGTAGAAACAGTTTCCATGTGGATTGAGGATGAATACAAAAGCAAAACATGACATGCCACCTAAAAAAGTTATGGGGCTGGCTTAGGTTATTCTGTCTTTAGGAAGGAACAGAAAAAACAAAAAGGGAATTGAGATTAAGGGCCTAAAGGGATTACTTTAATTATACACCACACCACTAAGTCATCATATATTAAAAAACAAGCAAACAGATGTAATATAATAGATAGGCATGAAGCACAGCTTCACAAATAATCAATCAAACCATGATTCTATACCAGAAAACACCATAGGCTACCTGCTTCCCAACTAGAGATAGTGTGAAAAGATATGTCAGAAAAAGACAATCCATCAAATAGTTAGATATATATATATATATATATATATATATATATATATATATATATATATATATATATATACTTGGTTCAACATTGAATACTCATCCCTTAATACTTGGTTCAATGTTGAAGAAAAGAATGAAATACCTCATAATGAAACTTAAACAGTCTAGTAAGCATAGGATAATAAAAACAATGGTGATGATGATGAATTGGACCGACCATTTGAATCATGGTTAAATGGGGACCTTGAAACTTCAATCATTCAATGTAGATATGAAGAGATGGGACCATAGAATCGTGTGAGTGGCCATGTGGTATTCACTTTTGAACAAGTTGTGTTTGTAACACAAATGCAGGGTTCTGAAAAGGGGAAGAGAAATGGGTGACCCACCCTCAAATCTCAACTACGTGATGCTTTTCAGCCACACTGCCCCACTTGACAAAGGACATGACTATACCACGGAATAAAAGAAAAGAAAAGGAAAGAAAAGAAAGAGAAGTTTTTTTCTTTTATGACATCAAGTGGCGGTGAATGTGATAAGAGATTGAGACCTCTACCACCATTTTGACCATTATGAAAGCATGTGCTTGGCGTTTTCAATCTCTTTTTTTACACATAATTTTCTGTTTGCGTCACCACCACAACACAGGTTACTAATTGCTCATTCATTCTTCTACTTCTTCATACATGCAGACAACTCAAAAGGAAACTAACATCAAGTGTGATTACATTTTTCTGATCATTGTCAAAACAAATCCCCCAAAATTTTATTCCTCTCTCTCTACACATTGCTAATCTCCCAAAACAACTAAACAACACACCACCAAAATATATACAAGCAGTTTCTTTCTATCTTCATGAAAGAGTTGGCTTGATTCCATTGCAAGTAGAGAAAGTTTAATATATATTATATATATATGTCTTTCTTTTCTTCATGTTTTCTTCCTCAGCTTGATGTTTTAACAAATGGCACAAGCATTGGGATTCTCTTCCATGCTTTGGACATAGTAATATGTTGTCATGTGTGGATTATAAGCTCTATAAGCCTTTACCAACTCTAGAACTGGATCTGGGGGTGGTGCTGGTGCCTCTTTCTTCTTCTCCTCTTCTTTCTTCTCTTCTTCTTTCTTCTCTTCTTTTTTCTCTTCTTTCTTTGGCTCTTCCTTTTTCTCCTCTTCCTTTTTTCCTTCCCCTTCCTTCTTTCCCTCTTCCTTCTTCTCTTCCTCCTTCTTTGGCTCTTCTTTCTTCGGCTCCTCTTTCTTCTCAGGCTCCTTTGCTGGACCTACTGACACTATGTCTGTCTGCCAGTACTTTCGAAGTTTGCTCACCACATTCACAGGATCAACTGTTCCTATCACTGTTAATTTCCTCTCCTTCATGTCCATAGAGATAGCATCAATTCCTACATGGTTGCACAATTTTACTGTTAGGAGTTCTTTGCCTTACTATAATCACATTCAAATGAAAAAAAAACAACACAATGTCTTCTGTTTCTTTATCTGTCTGCTACTGCATAAATCATCATACTTCAAATGCTGAAGTGTCCAATCCAATTAACCAGACCAAACCCATCAAACAAGAACTGTCTTTTCCAACAATGTTTGGTTGAATCCATGATATCTTCTCATTCAGACAGAGTTAAAAGACTAATTCTTTATGTTTAAGAATTCAGTAACCTTCTTCCTAGTTGAACTGTAGTCTGTAGCCTTATTCTTCAGACTCCAAGTTACCAATTACAAACTGTCATGGTAATCTAAACTGACGCAAAATTATTTTGTTTAGTAAATACTAACATGGTTAAGACAAAAGTTAGAGGCACCACAAATAAGCAACACCAGAAAGAGAGTGCAACCAACCCCATCCCTTCAAAAGCACGAAAATCAAATTCAGAATATTTTAACATAGCCACAGAACAATTTCATGACATGCTAACTAATATATTAGATAGCTGTCAATTATAGAATAAAGAAGCTAGATATATCTTAATATAAGGCATTTGATATGTCTTCATCCCCAAACAAAAGCATGACATACTCTGTAACAAAATGGCCCAGACATTTATTTAATATGGTTGTATCTAATATAATAATTACAATTATAACATTGCTTTCATTCACTTTCAGAGTATTTTTTTTTATACTATTATCACATCATGTACGGTACACACTTAACAAGTTTGAATATTATAATCATACTAAGTATTAAAAAAGTAAAACCCTGCAATAAGATGGTATAGTATATGATTAAAAAATAATGGTAAAACATTTTGCGGGACCAAAATTAACCAAACTTGGGTAAAATGAGCACATAGATCTCTGCTCAAATATCACGTGACAATGATTTGGAGGTTCCGTCACACCGTCAGGTTAACCATCATTTTTTTTTCATCACCCAGATCTCAGAATTTTGTAACATTCCCCAGATTTGGGCATTCCCAAACCATAGATTTTAGTTAACATGGTATTTTTGGAAAAAGGGGTGAACAATGATTTGATACCTGAAAGTGTTGAAACTGTCTTCAGGGCCTTCTGTTTAGCCTTGTCATCTGGCAAATCTAACTTGAGTACAAACTTCTGCAAACAAAAGAAAAAAAATAAAATGAATCAGATTGATTGATTCCCTCGGCCCAGATTCAAAGCACAATAACCATATCGTAGCAGAGGATATTCGTAGCAGCAAATCTGAACCAAGTAAATAAAGTGGCAAACTTGAAACCTTTTATGGCATTTTATGCATGCCCCATATGTTCAATCAAATCAACAACACATACCCCATATGTTAAAATTTAACATACCCAGGAATCTGATGAAGAATATTGCAATATTCATTTCAGACACAGAACCCAGATCTTTATACAGAGGAAAGGCACACAACAACAACAACAAAAAGAGAGAGAGAGAGAGAGAAAGAAAAGCATAAAGTTGAAGGAGAATCAAAAGTGAAGCATGTTTATGAGTCAAAGTTCAGAAGTTAATTATTATTAAAAATTGTGAGGTATACTTTACAAGAAAGGATAAAGAGAAACCAGAAGTAGAAAGTGGGAATCATACCTTCATGTTTTTTTATCCCTCTATGGTTTGGAGGGATGCGAGTGGAGATGAAAGGCAGAGAGAAGAAATGTGATAAACTTGAAGAGAGTGAGAAGAAGAAGAAAAGGGGTTAGCTAGAATTGGAGATAAATGAGATGAGATGAGAAGAGAAGAGAAGAGAAGAGAAGAGAGAGTGCAATACGAAATCGATAATGGTATGTTGAAAAAGATGGAGAGTGCAGAGTTGGACAGATTTTAATACCAGAAAATCCGAAACAAAACAAGGTTTGCAGAATAAGAGAGAGAAGGAAAAGCTAGAGAGAGAGTAGGTGTAAGAAACAAAGCGAAGGAAAACAAAGGGAAGCATGAAGTATGTTATTGTTATGTAATATGTTGTTATTTACAGAAAATAATAATGGTGTTGTTTTTGTTGTAATAATATTTACAGAAAATAATGTAGAGGAGGGGCTATAGGGAAAGAGAAGAGAGTGAGCCCCTCCACTCTACGCATCAAACTGTGATCACAAAGCAAAGTTTATATCACTCTGACTCAGCATAAGGCCACGCGATGCTGCTCAGCGAGTGTGTGGTTGGTGCAGTGCAGGGCCAGCACAAACATCAATTCTTTCAAATATGTGTTTGCATGCAAAATATAATCTTTAATTTGTCTCAGATCATCACACTTTTTATTTATGTTTTTAAATATGTTACAGATTATTATTTTTTTATCTTTTAATTACCTATGTGAGAATGTTGAACTCTTGATATAATTTCTCATTTATTTGAAAGAATACGCTGTTACTTTTGACATGACAGAAAGTTTTGTTTTGTCAAGGTAAAAATACTTAGACGTACAATGATTTCACTTTAACATCTTTCATCTTTTGATACTCTGGTGACGATGATTGCTGCCAAGAATAAGAATGATGAGAGTTTTGGGAATAGAATCTTAAGTAAATTCTATAGTTGAGTTTAATTATAACATGTTTTTAGAAATAACGTGACTTTTTCACAATGTTTGATTCTGCGTCTTCATAAATAAACTATTTTAAGAATTAATGTATTCTTTGAAAAGTACTCTAAATTGGCATAAGAAAATATTTATTCAGGTGACACAATAGTTAATTCAGGTTCTGAATAACCATCATAGTGATATTAAAGGATAAAAAAACAATAGTTTTAACTCTTCTAATAATAATAAATAATAATAATAATAATAATAATAATAATTTGGTTTATTGACTTCCGAAAAAAAAAATGGGTTTGGACCTATAAATATAGTATTTCACGTTTATAAGCAGACATAAACCAAATTATTAGGGATAGGATAACAAAATTATTTTTACTATTTCAATATATAACATACATGTGAATAATTATTTGTTATCATTCAATGTATAACATTGAGTGAGTACATTTTAGGGTTTGCTGTCATTTAGAAACGAAAACATTTAAAATTAATTTTATTTGAAAATCGGTTTTATAGGATTTATTTTTTAAATTCATCTCATTAGGTAGCGCATCATTTTTTATATCTTCAGATTTAATAAATTATTTTTAAAATTTATTAAAATTCAATCTAGAGATACACTTGTAAGAATATGAATTTAATGTAATGACATATGATAACGAAAATGTTAAATTTAATAATAATAACTAGCTAGCATGAACTTATTCAAAAACTGAAAGTGATAACCATTTGTAGAGTTAGTGAAGATAAGAATAAAGATAATTTAATATGTTGGGAGAGAAAAAAATGTATAATATTAATAGAAATAATCT
>Ga0209589_1003197_pt1 | contig 28732 bp, 13 predicted proteins | sample CowpeawhiteBW_FD_187525 | JGI IMG/M metagenome (GOLD analysis project Ga0209589, IMG submission 187525) | Root nodule microbial communities of legume samples collected from California USA - Cow pea white BW (SPAdes) (version 2) | ecosystem: Host-associated > Plants > Roots > Nodule | place: USA...
AGAGCACACAAGATTATAAACTGAAGAACGCATATTCACAGGATCTCTCATGGATCAAGGTTAGTGCTCTATTATGATTTATCGTGTGAGAATTATAAATCTTAAAGATCCTTAATTAAGTTTTACACTTACTTCGAATTACTTCCCTACCTATTAACAATCTCATGTGATCATTTTAAACAAAAATTAAAGAATAACACTTTTGATACCAAATATTTTTCCTCACTTATATTTAAATACAATAACTTTTATCTATTTTTGAATTATTTTTAAGGTAAATCAGAACACTAAAGTCACTAAAGTGATCATCACATCACATGTGTAAGACTATAACGACTTTGGGTCAAGTTTGGCAACTCCACTCCAACTAGGATTCGGATTTTCTTCAGTGGAGAAACAACGTGAGATGGTGAACTTCTATCATTCTACCATTAACTTCTGAATTTTTTTTTATCTGATAAAATTAAAATAGTAATGAATGGCTAAGATCTTCTAAGTGGTGGTAATGTTATTAGATAGGATTCACTCCCACTCAAACTAGATATATTCATATGTGGTCTCCCTTGAAGGGAGTCCCTTCATTCTTCACAGAGTTGAAATTGATAATAAAGGACAACTTGGGTGCTTAATGCATCATTCAACATAGGTTTGGTGCATTTTCAACTATTCTCGATTTTCTTGGAATTCTTTCCCAATAATGTGAAGATTAATTTACTTTTTCTTTGTATCTATAATAGTTTTCTTGAACTTATTCTATAAAATAAAATTTTGTATGACTATTGATTACATTTCAAAATAAATTATAAAATTATTTTAAGTATGCTAATTACTATAATGAGGATTTTTTTTATATTGGCTAAAGAATCAAAATATATATATATATATATATATATATATATATATATATATATATATATATATATATATATATATATATTGCAACTAAAGGTTTTGATATCGGTTATTTTTAACATAATATTTTTGTTCTCGAACGAAGTATAACAAGACAAGATAAAAAAAATGTGGGTCTTTTGGCTTCAATTTTGAACCGAAGCAAAAACTTCAACATTAAACTTTAGTTGTCTTTAAAATCGAAGCCCAAAATAGTAAAATATTATATAAAAAATAAAGGAATAGACTTCAATTTTGAGAAACAACCAAAGTCTATTGTGGTATTTAAAAAAAATAAATCAAAATTTAATATCGCCAAATGAACCATAAACAAACAAATTTTCATGCTTTTACGATACATATACAAAAATAAATAATTTTTTTTATAAAAGTACTATTGGTGGTATTGTTAAAAATATTTGTTCAACTATAGACTTCGGTTCTTTAAAAAATTAAAGCCTATACTAGTATAGACTTAAGTTATTTTAGAACCAAATGTTTGTTCACCTAAGTTATAAAAACTTTGTATATATCAAATGTTGTTAAAAGAATAATGGGAGAGGTCTTGTATGAGTCATTCATACACGATGATTGTACATTAAACTTATTTCTTTTGAATTCTTAGAGGTAATTCTTCAAAATCCAAATGTGCACTAGGGGACATCTAAACTCCTTATTTCTTTAATAAAACATGCACTTGAGTGCGATACAAATTGAAATTTTTATTTCTTCTGAACTTCTCAATCTCGATTGTGTTGACTTTCTTCATAACAAAAGAAACACATAAAGAGGACTAATCTTGATTAGGACCAACCATCTATGGATTCGAAACATATTAGAATTAAAGTTCTAATAACAATTTGTTAGGTAATCGATTAAGAAGTTCACATAGAAACACATACGAAGCATCCTACAATTTTGTAAATGTTGAAAATAATGAATAAGGAAAGAACAAACACATTATATGATAAGAAAAAAAATAAAGGTTAAATATATTTTTACTCCCTTAAACTTGGATGCAAAATTGGAATTTGCTCATTTCCAAACTTTGATACAATTTGGTTCTCAAACTTTAAAAGTGAATATTTATAGTCCTTAAAATCCAACTGTGTGAATTTCTTTTGTACTATTAAACAATGTTTCAGGTTGACGTTTGAGTTATTTACACTATTTCACACATTCCAGCTCAAATGTTAGTCTAGAACATCGTTTAACATACAAAAAAAAAGTTGATGTCGTTAGGTTAAAAGGATTATACCCACTCATTTTTTAAGTTTGAGGACTAAATTGTATATACTAAAAAGACTATCTCCAATTTCGCATAGTTTAAGAACTAAAAATATATTTAACCCAAAAAACAATATATCTACTAAATAGTTCTTGATTAACACATATTATAATAGAATACAACGATTACATAGATAATACACATTCAAACATAAGTGAATTACAAAGATTGTCAATACAAATTACACAAACACATATGATCTTTCTCACAAATTGTTGGTCAGACTAGACTATATATAAATTAGATACAATATAACTAACTACATAACATAATATTTGAAAGCCTAATTGACTAAACAAAATAACCATGTGATAGTAATTAAAAGAATATGTTGAAGATTCATAAGATAAATGCACCATTAGACTTGATTTATTATACATTAGGTAACCATACACATGTAATTAGATGATCCATAAAGATCGGTAAGATTAACACATCATCAAACTCAACCATACACATGTCATTACATGATCCATTAGAAAAAGAAAAAGATGACACAACATCCTTGACAATTAAAATTTTCAAGATTTAAGTGTTAGAATATGATTCAAAACAGTTAAAAATGGTGTTAGTTACTTTATAAATTGTACCTATAAATACTCTTTGTACATCTCATAAGTGGTAACCTATGCACACCAAATCAAGACCATAGTTTTTGTATTCTTTGTATGCCAATTGTTTCTTTCTTTGCTCTAACAAGAGGTATCCAGAACAAAGTTCAGATGGGACCTGGTATGTTTTTAATCAACATTCCTATTTTCGATTGAAGGAAATGGCACTAACACAAAAAGGCTTTTAACGTCTGTTATTTTTAGCTTTTAATGTCTACGCAAACTCCGACGTCATATCAGGTGACGTCAAAATTGACGTCGGAGTGCAAACCTGACGTCTTTTAACGTCTATCGTTGTCCAGTCCGACGTCTTTTAACGTTTGACAGTGCGACAACAGACGTTAAAAACTGCTATTTTTCTTTTAAATTTTGTTATTTTATAATTTTCCTACACCTGAAAAATGGAAAATTTACAGAACATTTATAATTTCCAGAAAATTTCATAAACTAATTTTGATAATAATAATTTGATTAATCTATAAGAAACTTTTTTCAAAAAAAGTTCCTCAAATTGCTAAAAAATTTGTGTAATATAATAAAAAAAATTAGCAACTAAATAATACAATTAAGACACAACTGTGCAATTAAAGTGTATGGAAACAAAAAACTAATCTTATATCCAAATGTCTCAATTTTTTGAACGAAGTTGGAGGTGACTTGAAAACCTCGTCACTACTGCTGAAGAGGTGCCCACGGGAGATGTCTCGCGTTGCCTGAAATTAGCCTTTAAAACGCAAAATTTTCCTTCAAAAATGTCCACAAGCCATGCATTTGGGTTCAATAAAACCCAACTAACCATAGTTTCTCGTCGTCGTCGCGGTGCTCTCAAGGTTCATCGTCGAAGCTCGTAAGGTTCGTCGTTGCCATTGCTACAAAGGGAGCGTTGAAGGCTAAAACAATATGAAAATCCTTAAAATAATCGGTTCAAAATGCAAGAACGGTGGTGGGAAAGCAAGAAATCAAGAAACATTTGAGTTTGATCGATTTTAAACTCACCGTACAAGGTTTGTCGCCGTCACTGCAGTGGTGGGGAAGAGGAGTGTGAAATAACAATGCATTGAAATGGGTCTCGTGCTGTTAGGTTAAACGCATTTTGAAGTCGGGGCTTAACTTATCAGACGTTAAATAACGTCGAAGGTAACATCACAGACGTTAATTGACGTCGGGGTTTTGGGTGGGCCGACGTCAAATAACGTCGAAATTATTGAGCCGACGTCATTTTGACAATTAACGTCTGGGTTCAGTGGGGCCGACGTCATTTTTGGTGTTTTATTTACAAAAATGCCACCGATCATTTTTTACGTTGGCTGTTTAGTGGACTGACGTTAAAATGGTGACGTTAAAGGCCCATTTTACACTAGTGTGGGATAGTAACATGTGTAGATGAAGGCAATTTTTGGCTATCAAAATGTTGTAGAAATTGTTGAAAATACATACTCAATGCTAGTTGAAGCTTTCATAGATATTGTATATCTTTACAAAGAAAAAAAGAAAAAAAATTGTGAAGTAACCTTCTTGAATAAAAAAGTATTATAAAAATTTAAAATTATTATATATGTTTAATCATTTTTTATTTATTAACTACTTTACCATATATTTTTATCAAATATTTAGATATAATAAGCTACTTTAAGTACTTTTAATTACCAAAGGTATAAAGTACTTGTATTTTGCTATCGAGTAGTTTTACTAAAACCTAAATTAGGAGTGTTTATGGGTTGGTTTAGGTAGGATTTAGTAAATTCATTATGTAGCTCATAAAAAGAAATGTTAGGTTGAAATATATATATATATATATATATATATATATATATATATATATATATATATATATATATATATATATATATATATATTAAACAAGTTAATTCAATCCACTCTTAAATTGGTTAAATTGGATTGAGTTAATTAGGTAAAGATGTTTAAAAGTTTGTAAATTTTAAGTATAAATCCAATTAGAAAAATAACACAATCTTTATAAAAGATTAATTAACTTTTTAAACAAACAAATAAGTCAAGACAAGTTTGTCTAAATTAGTTAAAAAATATGAAAAAAATATATAACTCAATTTGTCCATAACACATCTATGCAAGTAAGTCATTTGAATGAATCTTAAATAATTGATATTAAACCCATGGTTGAATTCGTATAAAAGTAAATTAGGTTGGATTTTGTCAAATTTGACCTAATTACAAATTAAACTCAATTAAATCTAATTAGATTAAAGTCTACGAAATTAAATTATGGAAAACCGGATTCAATGAACACCCGAAATCTAAACTCAGTCCCATGATTGAATGATTCACCATTTTGATCTAACAAAGTTAAAGTTTATAGGAATACACATCTTATCCAAAAGTAAAATATTGTGATTAGGGTTTTAAAAAAATTAAATTAGGTTCTGAGCCAAAACTTAAAGTATTAGTTTATGATTGCCCAAAAAGACCGTTGTTGAATGCTTCACTATTTAATATTTAAGCGGTAAATGATGTGGTAGATTTTAAAGGCGCTCCTTTCATTTAATAGAAGAGTTTAATAAGCACCAAGTTTCGTACGTAACAAAGTCTTGCACGTGATCTGGCTCGGGTACTTAACAATAGAGAGCTTTTTGAAGGGTAAGTCAACTTATGAATCGTGCACTTTTTTCTCAACATACACTTCTTTTCTTTGCTTTAAAAGCCCAACCATATTCCGTGTACGGTATGAAGATTTCAATACAGGGAACATTCAAAAGAGCATTAGAATGATAACATTGTATATACTACACTATGGTTAAAATAGAAGATACAAGAGAAAACCTTATTATTTAATTATAAATTATTATATACAAAAATTATGAGCAAATTGTGTTAATCATTTTGAAAGTTTTGTAAAGTTACACACATATACTCTCCTTTTCCTGTCCTACATTTATCACTATTAATTTTTAAAAATATTGAATTAGTTTTTATAAAACGTTATGATGCATACTGTACTGAAATGTAGTGTTTTCTTTTATTATTTTTCGTGTTTAAGTTTTTGGAGCAGGGCTTTAGATAAGTACAACTATCAATTTGGCCCACCGGGTAGGATTTTGTCATGATCCATCTACTAGATGGGGGATAAAAACAATTGACATGGTCAAAAGGTTATTATTGAAAAAGGTTATTATTGAAAAAGCTCACGGGACCAAAATATTCATAAAAGTTATGAGGATTAGAGTTAACTCATGATTTTTCTTTTAAATATAAAAAAGTATTAATATATTATTAGACCTTGGATCAAGACTCACCTGACTAAAATTCAATCGAGATTGAATTGGCCAAATGTGCCAAAATTTCGAATGGGGTATACTTGGAGAAAATTTGGTCGGAGCCGACTCGTCTAAAATTTGGCTAAGCAGGCTTGGCCAAATTTCGGCAAGGGTTAACTCAATCGAATTTCAATTGGAGTCGATTTTGTAGAATTCGAGCGGGACCAACTCGACTGAATTTCTATTGGAGCCCGTGTTGACCTTTGGCCCAGGCCAGCCTGTTTCGACCATCGTCCCAGATCGATCCTTCTCGACCTTCGACCTGAGCAGACCTATCTCAACCTTTGGCTTGTGTAGCCCATCTAAAACTTTTGATTCGAGCCAAGAGTCTTGACCTTCAGCCTGGGCCCGCCTGTTTTGACCTTCATTTTGGATCGACCCTTCTCAACCTTCGTTTTGGCCGACTTGAGATTGTTTGTCTCGACCTTTGGCCCAAGCCGACCCGTCTCGACCTTTAGCCCAAGTCGACCCGTCTCGACCTTCAACCTGGTCTCGTTGTGAGCTAAATGTATTGTTTTTAAAAATTAGTTAAAGTCTTGTAGTGGGTCAAGCTCACCTTAGCCCTTACCCTAGCCCACTTGGGAGACAACTTTGGGGGGCTAGGGTTTTCTTTGCCCCCTTAAAGGGAGCTTATTCAAGAGTGGGTTAGGGTTAGCCAATGGCTCATGGGTTAAGTTGACAACTCTATAGATAAGTGTCTTGTTTCTTCTTTGTATCTTATAAATGCATTAGTAAAAAACTGTAACGGAGTAGAAAACATATATTGCTTTTTTTTTCATCTCATTTATCTAAATTGGTATCAAGAGCCCTGGTCATCTTCATCTACTCTTTGACAACCAACATCGCTGTTGTTTTTCGTCGTTGCTAACATCACCATTGTTCTCGTGTTCAACGTTGACGCCACATTCGTTATTGTCGTTATCATTACATCTATCACATTTGATTCATCATCCTCCTCATCCTCCTCCTTCTCTTTCTCATCTATTTCTTTTCCATTATCATTGTCGTTCTTGTCACCACCACCGCCTCCTCTTTCTTCTCTTATTTTTTTTGTCTATTTTCATTTAATTTATAAAAAATAGTTCACCAGATTTAACAAAAAAATTGGGGTTATTTTTTATATAAATTTATTGACAGAATTACCAACAAAAGAATAAACATACTTCAAATGCTTAGATTAAAACTTCAAAAAATTACAATAAATTTAAATCAAATAAGAGTATTGAATAACAACCCATAATATTGAAATAAAATTTACTCAAATCGATCACATTACTAGATTAAAATATAGTTTTTGAATTATAAATTTAGGTTAAAGTACTAAGTTATATTATAACATTTAACAAGATACATATCATTCATTAAATAATTAAATTGTCATTTAAAAACCGTAAAGGCATGCTAGCAAAAATTGATTTAGTGCCAACTAATAGTGACGGGATCTTGAAACGATTGTATCACGTGAAGTAAATCTTACTTTATTTGGGACTAATGTCGGGAAGAGTGTGCTAGAAACTACTTTACAACATTGATGTTTCATTAGTCCTACTAATAAAAAATGGCCATGTTATTTAAATGTAGCGTATATATATATATATATATATATATATATATATATATATATATATATATATATATATATATATATTTATTAATTCATTTATTTATTTTCTTCATAACTTTCTTTTCTCTCTAAATGGTTAATGGTTTTCTAATCGTTAAATGTTTTGATAATGGACTAACTCACGTGTTTTATTATCACTCTTCGATTTCATTATTATTTTTAATTATTTTATTGGTGTATAACCGAATTGATATTTTTAATGGAATTTTTTTTTCTATTGCTTTTATATATGAAATTCAAATTTGATGACTTATTTATAGATCCTAACTCGAGTAGTTTTTACTGTGAGTATATTCAATAGTTTCACATTATTTAGTAGTTGAGATCAAAAGTATTTAAATACTTATTCCACCTTTTACCTTTTGAAGTGTTTTTCAAGGATAAAACCATGGTGAAGCTCCAATTTCCAAAATGGATAATACCTCAGAAATACGTGGTTGACCCTAACGATGACAGTCGACGAACTTGAGATTGAAACATTGACACTCACTTGGGGCTAATAACGAGGTTCTAAGATGAACTATCAATTCCCTTTATCTCTTCATTGGGGATGAACTCTCATTCCTTTTAGACCTCGACTGTGGGGACTTATGTTCCAGTACACTCAATAGTTCCAATCGTTTAGGAGTCGAAGTCAAAGACGGTTTAAATACTTCTTCTTTCTTTTACTTGTTGATCTATGTTTTAAGGGTCAAACCGTGAAGGTTCCCTAGGCTCCAAAGCATACAATACCTTAGATGTGCGGTGATTGACCCTAACGATAACAGTCAACTAAAGATTTGGGATCAAAACAACTATCAACTTTTTTTTTGGTGTGATAACGGTGACCTAGTGCTAATAAATAGGCATTCATCCATTAATTGATTTCATTTTAAATTCTTAGACAAAGAATTGCTAGTTCCTTATTTTCCCTTTCACCACAATAATAATAATAATAATACATTTTGGACTTATTTATATATGCAAAATAGTTATCCAATTTTATTTATCATCTTCCAACTCCGTGTAATTGAATTTTATTTTAATATGCATATTGGGTTTGTTAAGATATTGAACACATTTAGACTTTAGGTTTTAATTAAAAGGATAGGTGTATATGGTTTTATGTTGGTCTTCTAGTTAAATTTGTGTGTATATATAACTGAAGGATGAGTCGAAGGTTGAATCGAGTCAGCCCGCGTCAAAGGTCGACCCGAGTCCTATCTAGATTGAAAGTTGAGCTGAGTCGAGTGGGCCCAAGCCGAAGGTTGAGTCAAGCGGGCCTGAGTCGAAGTTCGAGCCAAGCGGACTCGGGTCAAATGTTGAGCTAAGTTGACCTAGATCGAAGGTCGAGCCAAGTCAACTTTGGCCGAAGGTATAGCTGAGCGAGTTAGGCTGAAGGTAGAGTCGAGTCGACTTGGGTTGAAGGTCTAGACTAGCCAGCCTGAGTCGAAGGTCGAGACAAGTCAACTCGGGTTGAATGTCAAGATGAGATGACTATATCCAAGGCAACTTGGGCTAATGGTTGAGCTAGGTCAGCCTTGGCCAAATGTCAAGCCAAGTTGGCCCTAACCAAAGGTTGAGACAAAATGGTTTTTGAACCGAGTTGGTCCGGATTGAAGGTTAAGCCTAGTCGTCTGTGTCATAGGTCAAACCAAGTCGACTCGGGTCAAAGGTCAAGTTGAGTTGTTCCAAGTCTAAGTGTTTTATCCAAACAAGAAAATTGAAATGTAAAATATTTCAATCATCCAAACTAATTATTTAAAAAAGACAGAGAATTCAATTACAAGTAATTCAATCACTAAATATTTCATTTTTTTTTTAAATTATTGAAATCTATCATTCAACCACAAGGTAAAGTCTTTTTATAAAAATTAAAACTTAATCGAATCAAAATAATATAATATCCAAATTGAATTAAAAACATGAATATAAACTAAATTACTAATTATACCTTTCAAAAATAAATCAAACCATAACAAGACAAAATATATTTTACACTTATTAAATATAAAATAAATTTATAACATAAAAACCTTATTATAAACTTAAATTACGCTTTCACTTCTTATTATTTTATTCCTTTAACAAAACAAGATTAAGAATGCATAAATAAATAAAAAAATCATAAAAAAAAGACTTCATTGTCAGCCTCTCCTCAGAAGTCTCCTTCATCTGCATCGACTTCAGAAGAAGCCATGTGACCCATGTGGCTCATGTAATAAGTTTCCCTAGAGCAGAGTGGTCATAGAAGTACTGTAGAATATGTGAACAACATCATGGGTTCTGTTCCATGAAAATAGGTTTAATGGTATTCTTATTCATGCAACATACTTAATACAAATAAAATATGAAAAAAAATTAATAACATCATACATTCAAGTAGAATCATCTTCATGTAATAAAGTGTTGAAAATAATTCAAAATTAAATTGCATTAATAACTATTAATAAGATATATCCATAAATATACGAAACATCACTTAATTTAAAATACATTGTAATCACTAATCAATATAATAAAATAGAGTATAATGTCATGTGCTTTAAGTAATATCATTCAATCTAAATAATCATTTCTAGGGATCTCAACGGGGCGGGTAGGGTACGGATAGTAGTTTTTCCGTACCTTATCCGCTAGATAAATATCTATCCCGTATCTGTATTCATATCTGTCGCGTATCCGTTATGCGGATATCCGCCTATTTTTTTTATATCTGTGGGTATCCACGGGTACCCGCGGGTGTTTGCAAAATTATTTAAAAAATAAATATTTAATCATAAATTCAAATAAAATAAAATAAAATAAATCATTGTCATAAATTTTAAATAAATTTCAGATAAATTCAAGTTTATACAAATCCAAATAATTGTAAAAGTAAATATAAAATGACGTTCAACACAATAGAAATTCTTTAATTAGTGCTTTGATCAACAAATCTACTTTCTCCGATTGATTCTAAAAAATAAACAAAATAAACAAATAATAAATCTCAATTGTCACGTGAAAGGTTTTCTGAACAAGTGGCTTACATTTCAAACTCATATCAGTGTTGGTAAACCTTCATTAACTACCTCAAAACCTTTTAATTTGCATTGTTTGGCATTAAACATTTTTGCTCATAGAAATGAAGACACAATACTTTTGGAAATGAAAGCGACTTTATAGTTTTATGTTAACTCCCAAACACCACTTTTCACGTTCAAACAAAAACCATTGAAGATGAAAGCCAACGGTACCACCCACCACTGTTCACGTAATCACATGGCCAATTAACAAACATCACTTTTTTATATAACCTCAAAAGGTAAAGAAAAAATCACTATGGTTGGAAATTTTTTAAATTATGTTTTAAAAACAAAAATATCAGGTTGCAAAAGAGACAAAAATTAGAAGAAAAAAAAAAACAAAGGCATGAAAAAGAAACCCATAAATCAAATAATTTTACTTCCGAGTCATGTGGAGAACCAACTTTTGGAACAATTAAACCTTTTAACAAAATCTCTTACTTCTTTTTATGTATATCTGAATAACCATTCTACAGACAGAGAAAAATGTACTAAAAAAATCTAAAAGAGAGACAAAAAAGAACCTAAATAATCGTCATGCATATGTGTGATGGAGGTGGAAGGCGCGATTGGCTCAATCTTCCTAAACAAATATCATGAAAGACAAGATGACACACATTCATTATTAAAGAATTATTTTAAATTTAAAATTGAATTTATGTTACAACAACTTTAGATACTCTAAAATTATATTCTTAATTTGAAAAAATATTTTACTTTTAGAACAAAAACATTCATACATAAATCAAACTATTCCAAAATTAACTTTATATGAAAATAAATTGGTCATTACGTGAGCCGTTACTGGGTGAACATAATGGTTGTTGGTAAACGTCAAAGAAAGTGGTCACTATGCGATAAGTGGAGTGGGAAGAAAAACGGGAAGTACAAAAAGAAAATACATTAATCACAAATATATATATTAAAATATAAAATTGAAAGAAAAATCATCATAGTGATTTGAATTGCATTGACAAAACACGATGCCATAAATAAAAATCACAATTTTCATCGGTGAAGATAATAAAAAATGTTTTTATGATATAAAAACAGGGAAATAAATTAGAGAAAGGCGTAAATAAAATAAAATAAAATGTTTATACAGCCATTTGTCAAGTCCAGGAACAGCAACCTAGACAGGACCAACCCCAACACAGACACGTTCGCATCTTTCTCTGGAATCTTTTCGCTTTGAGTTCAATGTACGACCATTAACAAGATTTACCATCCTACAACAAAAAATCTACAACAACCGAACAAAAATAACAAAATCCAAAACAGAACCTACCATCGTCATCGTCATCGTCTTCATCTCAATCATAATCCCCCATCAGTGGTGGGAGTAGAGGCGTTGGGTTCAACCTTTCTCAACTGAATCCCATGCCTGTGAGTCTCATCATCCTCATAGGCGTAGGCAAACCCTCCATGCCGGGTCAGATCCATACCCGCCAGTTCATCCTCCGACGAAATCCTCAAAAGCTTCAATTTTTTCAACCCCCAGAAGAGAGGCCCCATGGTGGCACTAACCCACCCAACAATCACCAAAATCTGAATCACGTGCGCCGCCAACAACTTCCCTCCGCCACCCATAAACAACCCGTACGGCCTCGACTCTCCCCCGTAAACCTGAAATACGTACTCCTTCTTCGCGAACAGCGCCGTGAAGATCACCCCCCACGCGCCACACCCTCCATGCAACTGCGCCGCCTCCAAGGGATCGTCAAACCTAACCTTCTCCGCCAGTTTGTTACACGCGATCAGAACAAGGGACGCCACAAAACCACACACGATAGCCGCCCACGGCTCCACCACAGAACAACCGGCTGTGATGGCGGCGAACCCGCCCAGCAAACCGTTGCAGACATCGGTGACGTTCCAGTGACCAGATATCAGGCGTTTCCCGAAGAGCGTGGTCAACGCCGCCGTTGACCCTGCCAGAGTTGTGGTAACCGCGGTTCTCCCAACCGCGCTCCATTGACCATACTTGTTCCCTGAGCCATAAGGGACTAAGATTTTGTTGAATGAACCAGGGTTGAAACCGTACCAACCGAACCACAGCATGAAGGTTCCAAGCACGACTAACGAGGCGCTGTGCCCACGTAAGGCCACCGCGCGTCCCGCGTGGTCGAATCGGCCGATTCGTGGACCCTCGATAAGCGCGCCCCAGAGTCCCGCCACACCGCCGACCATGTGGACAACGCCGGAGCCGGCGAAGTCGATTACACCGGTGGAGAATAAAAGATTGCCTACGTTGAACGCGGATGCCCAACCGTCAGGGGACCAGAACCAGTGAGAGACTACCGGATAGACGAAGCCGGTGAGGAAGGAAGAGTAGATTAGGTAGGCGACGAACTGCGTTCGCTCGGCGATGGAGCCGCTGGTGATGCCGGCGGCGGCGATGGCGAAGGCCCACTGGTAAAGGAAGTTGCTGTAGTCTAAATTGTCGGAGTGGAGGTCTGTGAGGCCGAAGTAGTGTTTCCCGATGAAGCCGTTGGAAGGGGAGCCGAAGGCGAAGGCAAAGCCGAAGAGGTAGTAGAAGATACCGCCGGCGGCGGCGTCGAGCACGTTGGTGAGCATGATGTTCATGGTGTTCTTGGCACGGACCGAGCCGGCACAGAGCATGGCGAAGCCAAGCTGCATGGAGAAGACGAGGTACGCGGAGAAGAGGAGGTAGGTGTTGTCGATGGCATAGCCTGCGTCGGTGAAATTCCTACCCACGGCGGCGAACTGGTCGCAGATTAGCGTGGCCGCCGCTTGGGCGTTGGTTGTGTTTGGGCCAAAAAGTTGGGCTAGCTGGTCCGCCGAACAGGTTTGCTGCGACATGGTTAAGGTTGTGGTTGAAACGCAGCGTTCCGGTTGGGGGAGTGGAATGGGAACACTTTGAAACGGAGAAGATAGTGTCTGAGTATAAATAGAGATAGTGGTTGAAGTCAAATTGTGTGCACTTTAGAATAAGAGAGAGAGTGAGAGAGGTGACTTTTCAAAGGTTCAGATTCGCGGAAATTAATTTAAAAGTTGGAAAATGGAATCACGGTTTTCTTTCTTTAAGGTTTCTTTTGCTTCTCAACTTTTTATTTTTCTTTCATCACTGCACCTACTTTGTTTTACATAAAATATCTGTTTTAGTAAGTATCGTGTGGACACAGTGTACGGGAATCTAATAATAATATATTATTATTGTTATTACTATTATCGTAAGAAGTATCTCATTTTTAATTATTAGATTAAGAAAATAAAGAGCAGACTTATAAAATCATTTCTGATTTAAATCTAATCTAAAAATTAATTATATATTAATTAATGTGGAAAACATTCCAATTTAACAAATCTTGATATTATTAATGATAAGAGTTACATATAAAAAATAATAGGGTTAATTAATGAACGAGTCTATCCCAGGAATATCAAATTAGTGTATAGCGGAGACAATTATTTTGTTATATTAATAGGAAGAATATTATTTTAACAAACTTCTTCCCATATACACTGAATTAGAGTGAATAAGATAATAAGTTCTAATTTTTATCTTTTTGAAGTGGTTTTGACTCTTTGAGTTTATTTATGTGCTACCCCAATGTATGTGGATTAAATGTGTTCAAAGTGAATTTTTGTTTTTTTATGATCATGATATGTTTAGATTTTTAATCAATATTTTATTTGTCTAATTAGATAATTTTTATGAGAAATAAAAGTATAAGAAGCAACTGGAAAAAAGCAAAGTTTAACCAAAGTAAAGGGAGCTACTTTGAATTTATAATTGTACTAATGAAATATGAATTATAATGATGATTGATGTGAAAATTAACTGTGTGAAATATGTTGTAGATTGCATGTTATAATTGATTGAGTATGATGAATAAAAGTGATTGAATGTGAGTTGCATGTTCATTTGATTTTTGATGTGTGAAGTTTGAATTCAAGTCATAAAGTAGTATCCTAGGCTACTAATGAGTCATTTTATATGAATTGGTACTGTTTTTAACTTGAAAAGAGCATAGGACACTCATTAGAGCCAAATGTATCATTTGTTTTGCATTTTTGGGTTTGTAGTTAGTGAAATGCTTTTCGTCATTTTGATGTAATTACTAGAAATATCGTATCTGAATATTATGTTAATTCAATAAAAAATAATGATGAATTATTAACATGTAAATTTAAATAAATAATAGGTGATTGATGATATGAGATGAGTTTGTAGGTTGAAATGAATTTTTATGTTTGTTAGTATGCTTTGTGCATAATGTGGGGATTTCCAAGGAAGAAATACCTCCTCTAGAACCCTACTAATGTAGAAAATGTTTAATTGTGAGTTGGAGGTTCTATAGTTGGAATTTAGTGGTTGACTATACTTGCAACGTGCAACAATTTCTCCTTTTAACAATTGCCTAATTTGATTATGATACCAATTGTTAGGATCAAGTGTTTCCCACTAAACCAAAAGTTATAGGTGTTACGTAACTATTTCTATTTAAGAGTGTAACAGTTCAAGAGTCACGATTCAATTGTAACCCGCAACATAGAGTTGTCCCGCTTAATATTGCCTTAATATTTATATAACTATATCTTCTGTGAGATAGGAATGGGAGATGTCATATGCATGATCTCTAAATCTACTCAATATACATGTTTAATAAATTAAAGAATTTAATAAAATTTAATTTAAAATATGAGAAACTTAAAATTTAATGATAATAAAATATTCTAAAAAGAATTTATTGTAAATTAATTTTATTTTATTTTTCTTGAAGTTAAAGTTAATATTTTTAGAGACTATATGTATTTTCTTATTAAAAAAAGTTATATTAAAATTGAAAAAGGATATATTTCCAAATAGTTAATGTAATCCTGTGTATAGAATTAAACTTAAAATTACATGTGCCAATTGTAAGTTCAGCAGACATCGTTAGGGGTCAACTATCATGTTTTTGAAGTATTGTTTGCTTCCGTGTTTTCAAGATATTATCCATCTTAGAATGTGGAACTATGTCACAGTTTTATTCTTAAAAAGTGTTTCGAAGAATGAAGAGATAAAAAAATATTTAAAATGCATTTAACCTCGACACCCAAGTGATGTGAAATTATTAAATTTACTGAAATATTATCAATTACACTAAAAAAAATCTGTAAATAAATATAAACCCTCGAAATTGAACATCATAGACATAGACAAAGTTAGTCAATGCATGCCATAGAGAACATATTTAACACCTCATATTATTAAATAAACTTTTTGTAGAATCTTGTGAACAATTTCTAAATTGCTTTGGATTTTTTTGTGGAAAATGAGGGTACTTTCTTTTGTCGCATACAATGCATTTAAGTTGACGAGACAATATTACATACAACTCAAAACCCTTCATTATCCCATGTTTGTTTTTACATTGGGAAAATAAAGTTTGAAACTTAGTTTCAACCACACAATGATGTTGTGGCCTTTGTGTTGTTACGCAATAGTTTTAAATTTCATCCACATTTTATTTTATTTTAATGATAAAGGTTCTATATTTTTCTTATTGGTTCCACTAATTTGGGGATTGTTAAAAGGAAAATGACACGTATGTCCATTTAAGGTATCGGATGATTCATATTATTCATATAATAGAAAATCACCAATTTATTTTTAATATGTAAAGATTGTCACACGAAACTATCATCACAAGTATACTTAGTATATAATTCACACATATAAAGAAAACACGAACCAAAAGAAATGCTAGTTAAAAAAATACCAATAAAATGAAATAAAATAATGATAGTTTGTGATTGAACAGTGATATACAAAAAAATTGTAATAAGTTTAAGGTTAAATTATTCATTTGGTCCCAATTTTTGTACGTAAATTTGAATTTGGTTCCTCAATTTTTAAAAGTGTTAACTAGGTTTCTAATTTTGATAATTTGTTTCAATGAAGCCCCTTCCGTTAAAATGGCAGAAACGGCATTAAGAGCACAATGACATGGAAATGTTAGACTGAAACGTGTCATCATGTCATTTATATTTAAAGAATGTTGAAGGTTGTGGTGGAAATATACACTGCTGCAATGAGGTCTGTGGTGGCAGAAGAAATGGAGAAATGTATGAAGTCAATTGAACACTCTCTTCTTGAAAGGAAGAAAGGAACAATGTTTTGAGATAATAAGTTTGAAGGGGTTGAAAAAATATGAGACTTTGAAACAAAACCTACATATTTTAAGTGATTTACTTTTTCTCCGTGATGACAATGTGTTTGGGGACTCTCATTCCACTACAACCTTTAGGTCACTGCATTAAATTCAAATTTGCTCAATTCAATTTCAATGCAAACAAAACTTTTGAAACAAAAGATTATTGTGCATTTATATATTGAAATTAGTTAGGTTAAGAAATTAACCAGTAGAGAAAGGCATGGCTGACCTAGAAGGAGGAAGTGAGGAACCAAGTGCTTCAAGTGGTTTCTTTTGGGTAGCAGCAGACTTTTTAAGGGATGGCCTTGCAACAATTCCAGAAGCATTTGATGGAATCTGAGAGCTTAGCTGATTAATTTCAGAAGCAGACTTAAGAAATTAAATTGAGATCGCAATTCCACTAAGAACACTCTGATTCCAACTGTTCGAACGCCAACTTTCCAGCAATGTGATCCCACACCTTCGCGATTCTTCTGCAAACCCCTCCTTCCTCCAATTTCGGTCACGAAAGCAAACCCTAGAATAAACCCCAATTTGAAGTCTAACAGAGATGCTCATTCTATTTTCTTACATATTAAATGCACACCATTTTTCATTTTTTCGAAATTAATTATTTATTACAACATTTAAAATTCCATGTGTAGCACATTTAATGTGCCACTTCACTGTTCAGTTCCGTCTAACATCTCCATGTCACTGTACTTAACGCCGTTTCTGCCATTTTAACGGAAGGGGCTTCATTGAAACAAATTATCAAAATTAGGGACCTAGTTAACACTTTTAAAAATTAAGGGACCAAATTCAAATTTACATACGAAAACTGGGACCAAATGAATGATTTAACCATTATAATATTGAACTCAGAGCTGGCAACGTAATGTAATGCAGCAAGGACTTAATGTCAAAAGAAAGAGAGATGAGAGGAACCACTGTTTATGACTGAGAGATAAAAGCTTGTATATTAACGTGAAAAGCAGAGAGAGTTTTTATACAAGAAAAAGGGTAACTGTTATCTATAATAGAAATAACAGAAACAACAAAATATAGTTTTGGTTTTGACACTTTACAACATTCCCCTCAAACCAAACTAGATACATCTACAACTCCAATATTCTCTCTTAGAAACTTGAACCTTGCATGCTTCAAGGCTTTCGTCAGAATGTCAGCAAACTACACCTCCGATTTGCAAAGTTCCACTACCAATTTTTCATTTGAAACTTGCTCTCTGATAAAATGAAACCTTGTTTCGATATGTTTACTCCTTCCGTGAGAAGTAGGGTGCTTTGCCAAGTTTATGGCTGATTGATTGTCAACCAATAACCTCTATTTGCACCTTTGTTTTATTCCCAGATCTTTCAACAGGGAACATAACCAGATTGCTTGGCAAGCAGCTTCAGATGCTGCTATATATTCAGCTTCACATGATGAGAGTGCCACTACTAGTTCCTTGGTAGAACTCCACGAGATAGGGGTCTTTCCCAAGAAAAACATGTATTCAGCAGTGCTTCTCTGATCAGTTCTGTCACCACACCAGTCTGCATCTGAATATCCTACCAACTCTTCATTGGACAGAAGCACCCCAAACTGCTCAGTCCCGTGCAAATACCTCATGATACGCTTTACGACCAACAAGTGTGATGTTTTGGGGTCTTGCATGTATCTACTGACAACCCCAACACTGGAACTCAAGTCTGGGCGAGTGTTACACAGATATCTCAGACTTCCTACAATGCTTCTGTATATTGCAGGATTTACTCCTTCTTCATCAGAGTTGTGTTCCAACTTCATACCACTTTCAGCAGGTGTGATGGCTGAATGGCTTTGCTCCATACTGAACTTCTTTAGTAAATCACGAGTGTATTTTGTTTGGTGCATGATCACTCCATATTTTGTTTGTGTGAATTCAATGCCGAGAAAATAACTCAGCTTTCCGAGATCATTCATCTCGAACTCATTCATCAGCTCTGCTTTGCATGACTCGATGCTTTCCTCACTGCTGCCAGTAATCAAGAGATCATCAACATACAAGCAGATGATGATTCTGCTGCCTTCAGTATTCTTCACATACACTCCATGTTCTGATATGCATTTCATGAATCCAATTCCATCAAAGAATTTGTCAATTCGTTTGTTCCAAGCTCGTGGAGCTTGTTTTAGCCCGTATAAAGCCTTATTGAGCTTATATACCTTGTCCTTATCAGTCTCCTGAACAAAGCCAATGGGCTACTGCACATATACTTCTTCCTCTAAGGGACCATTCAAGAACGCAGATTTTACATCTAATTGGTGCAGGCTCTAGTCCTCGTTGGTTGCCAAAGTCACTACTAACCTGACAGTTTCAATTCTTGCTATTGGTGCATAAACCTCTCCATAGTCTATACCAGCCTTTTGCAGGAAACCTTTCACCACGAGTCTGGCCTTGTGCCTCACGATTTCACCATTAGCATTCACCTTGACCTTATAGATCCACTTGAGAGCAATGGGCTTTTTGTTCAGAGGCAACTCTACCAACTCCCAAGTGTTGTTCCTTTTAATGGAGTCAATCTCCTCCTCCATTGCTCGCCACCAATGACCATCCCTGGCTGCCTCCTCAAACGTGATTGGTTCTGATTCAGCAATTAGTGCAGAATGCATTAAATTCCCGTCAAAGGTTACAACAATATCGTGGGTGATATCATAGTCTCGAAGATAGGATGTGAGTTGTGATCTTTGTCCCGATTTCCTCACGGCCAATTCGATGATGGTTTTATCTGCATAATTCAGAGGGTGTAGTTGGTGGCTTCTGGGTTGGCCATTGTCCACTCCCATCTAGATGACTCATCCACATATACATCTTTGTTGGTTGACACTTGCTCTGAATTGGGGTCGTATAATTTGTAGCCACCTGTCTCATGATAGCCTATCAACACTTGGGGTGTGCTTTTATCATCCAGCTTTCTTCTCAATGCATCAGGGACGTGTTTGTAACATAGAGACCCAAAAATCCTGAGGTGTGAAACATCAGGTTTGACACATGTCCAGGCTTCCTCAGGTGTCATCAACTTCAGTCTTTGTGTAGGTGACCTATTCAACACGTATGTTGCTGCACTTGCAGCCTCACCCCATAGAAAATTTGGCATCTTCTTGGTTTTCAACATACATCTAACCATGTTAAGCAAGGTCCTGTTTCTTCTTCTTGTAGCCCCATTATGTTGAGGGGTGTATGGAGGAGTGAACTCATGAACAATACCTTCTTTCTCATAGAATTCACTGAATTCAGATGCTGCATATTCCCCTCCACCATCAGACCTTAGAACCTTGATTTTACTGTCACACTGTCGTTCCACCATGCTTTTGAATTTCTTGAACACAGATAATACTTCACACTTCCTTTTGATTAGATAGATCCACATTTTTCTAGTAAGATCATTTATGAACGTGAGAATGTACCTGTTTAGACAACTCCTAGTTTTTTAGTGGCTTTCGTATGGATGAATTCTTTGAACTTGGGCCTAGACTGTTTGCACTGTATGCATTCTCTACACACCTCTTCTGGAATCTTGATTGGTGGAAGCCCCTTTACCATATTTTTCGTATGTAGATTTGATAAGTGCTGAAAATTTAGATGCCCAAACCTGTTGTGCCATATCCACTCCTCCTTGTTTACTGCTGTAGCCAGACATTGATGCTTTCGGGTATTCATAGCAATACGAAAAGTTCTGTTCTTAGAGAGATTTGCATTAATAACCAGTCTCTTCGATTGATCGTAAACATTTAGACCATTCTTCTTCATTTCCATCATAAAGCCTGTTTGCAATAATTGTCCAAGACTGATCAGGTTTGTCTTTAAACCAGGTACATACAGAACACCATCAATCACCACTTCTCTGCCACCTGAATCCCGTAATACCACACGACCAATGCCTTCTGAATTTAGGCTGCTATCATAAGCAAATCTAATCTTTCCCTGCGAAGAATCATCAAGTTTGATAAACCAATCACGTCTACCTGTCATATGGGTGGAGCACCCCGAGTCTAGATACCAGGAAGCTATTTCCTCTGGGTCTGCGCTACTGGTCTTGGCCATAAGTAACACCACATCAGAATCAGAAGAGGCTGCATCTTGGGCTAAATTAGCTTGGTTCTTTGGCTTATTCTTGGCACCTTCACCATACCAACATTCACGAGCAAAGTGCCCGAGCTTCTGGTAGTTATAACACTTCAATTTCTTCTTCCACTCCTTGTCATCTCTTCCTTGTCTCTTCTTATCTTTTCCAGCCTTGGATTCATCTTCAGATTTCTCCTCTTGCTTCTTGCGGTGCTTTCCTTCTTTCTTGAAACCTTTGGCCTTTGTCTTGTACGTTGTTCTGACCTGTAACGCCTGTTCTTGGCAGTGTTTGCGATCATCCATTCTAAACTCGTGTGCTTCTAGAGAGTGTTGGAGTTCCTCTATCTCCAATGTCGCAAGATTCTTCGTTTCTTCTATAGTTATCACCAAATGATCAAATTTAGGAGGAAGTGACCTTAATACCTTGTGTATTACGTGTTGTTCTGACACTTTATCACCATAGCATTTCATCGCATTCACCAGTTCTTGAATTTTGTTCAAGTATTGAGCCACTGTCTCGCTGTCTTCCATCATCAGAAATTCAAACTTCCTTTTTAATGCTTGCAGCTTCACTGTCTTGTGCTTATCATCACCATATGTCTTAATCAATATTTCCCAAGCCTCTTTTGTTGTCTCCGCTTGTGAAATCTTGTTAAAGATTTGTGAATCTACACATTGGTACAACAAGAACCTTGCTTTGCCATCCAACTTCTGCTGCATCCTATAATTCTTTTTGTCTTCGTCTGTAGCTTTACTGCTAAGCTCTCCAAGACCCGTTTCAATTATTTCTGCCACATCTTGGAACTGAAACACAACCTTCATCTTTATCTTCCAATCATCAAACATCTTACCATCAAAGATTGGTAAGCCTCCTTGTATGATGCTTCCACTTTCGGCCATCTTGATTCTGAAAACTCCTCAGACTTTTGCACACTTCTTGACACCTTTCACTTTTGAAGATTGTGCTCTCTTCCCGGCCGCGCACCACTTCTCTACGATGCTCTTCTTTATACGATCGAACAACTACACAGGCGAACCTATGCTCTTGATACCATATTGAACTCAGAGCTGGCAACGTAATGCAGCAAGGACTTAACGTAAAAGAAAGAGAGATGAGAGGAACCACTGTTTATGACTGAGAGATAAAAGCTTGTATATTAACGTGGAAAGCAGAGAGAGTTTTTATACAAGAAAAAGGGTAACTGTTATCTATAACAGAAATAACAGAAACAACATAATATAGTTTTGGTTTTGACACTTTACAACATATAATTTGACCTTTCTTAATTTTTATCAATGGTTTCGATTTTAATTTCTGATTTTACAAAATATGTATGTTTTGTCCAATCCTTAGTTTTTCGTATGTTTATTTTTACATTTTAATGATTAAATTATGTTTACAGTACATTAAATGATTAAGTGATTTAGAATTCACTTCAAGAAAATAAAAAGAAACAAACAACACCCAACATTGAACTTTTTTTTTCTTCTAAAATTAGAAAACCAAAATCACAGAAAAAAATCGGACGTAAAAAAAGTATAATTAATAATATTTTCAAATATAAGTTAATACAATTCACACAATATTTTATATTTAGATATTATTTATTTAAATTTACATTTTAAATATAATGTGTTATTTTAAGTATCATTTCTTGGAAATCACATGAATTAATTATGCATAAAATTTGTATTATAATTTTATTAAATTGGAATATAAGTAAAATAATTTTCCAAAAACTATATTTTGTCAGATTGGGCTGAATTTAGAAGAGCCATTCTACTTATAAATATTTCTTTTAAAAGTTCTCATGTTATGATAATGCATTCCATAAACAGTGTTATTAAGTTTTTTTTTTATTATTTTGTAACTATAATCTACAAATATATGGGCATTTTTGACGAAATTCACTTTCACTAAATTTAGAAATCTTTTCCAGGCACAGTTTTAATTTCCAGTTATGTAAATCATTTATTTCTGAAACAAATATGCAGATAATTAGATCATAAGCTAACATTTATTATTCATTTAAATACTGTTTTGCATGCATTTTTTAATACCGTTTGTGCCCTTACTTGTTCATATAGTTGCTTCGTCGATTAAATTGTATTCATTAGGTTGTTGTTATAGTTATCTCATGATATAAATAATATAATTGTATTTGACATCCACCAATAAAAAACAATGTACGTATTAATTATTATTATTGTTACTATTAAATAAAAATAATAAAATAAATCTAAGCATCTCTTATCACAAATAGATAGCAAATTGAACTTAAAGATGGAAAAAAAAAATTCTAAATAAAACGTATAACTTAATGTCTACATGACCCACAACCTTGATTACCCAATATAAAAGTATATGAAGAGTTAATATATAAACTTTTTCTGAAAGAGGATAAAACAATGTAGGAGTTGGTGATTTTGAAATACTTAAATTACAACAAATAAAAGTAGTACACTTTCTGTACGTCCATCATCCATTAACAATTCAATTAATTTCCCTGCTCTGACTTTAATCATATTTAATTTGTGCTACAATATATTTTAGTATAGGTGCCATTTCTTAATTTAAAACTAATCATTCACAAAATTTTCGAGCCATTAGATACGACGTTACCTAAATTCCTCAAGAAGCCAAGAAAATGAGACAAATTCTATAAATTTTATAAAAATAATCATAACTTAATCATATTTAAAGACTAAATTTAATAACTTGAATAATTTACAACAAGTTTCACTTTATAAACTTTATAAACCATTGAATTTATTTAAATTTAAAATTTACTTATTAAAGTAATATTTAAATTATTTAAAATTCATCGTAATAAAAATTATTTATTGTTTATTAGACCCGTAATGTCACGTCATTGACTATTCGACTTTTAACAAACCGATATCTTTTAGTTAATAATTAATACTTTTATTTTCTACATTGCAAATCTTTCACTTTTAAAATATTGTTATTATCAAAACAAATTATATCATAAGTTTAACATAAATAAATCTTATTAACTAAAAATAATCTCACTTGCAAATGTATAGATATTTGATCAAAGTTATTTCAGCTTAATGAAGATACGTGAATACAATACAAGAAAATTGTTTTACCTATTGTTTTTGAACTAAATAGAGTTGTTTCTAGAAAAGATGTTTAAAGTGGTGAAACATGAGAGAATCTTGCAGCTTAGATTGATTCAATACATAGACACAGACAAACAGAAAAATGTATGAGTGAAACTTTTTCAGTTGTCTTTTATTGACAAATACAATTTGATCATCAATAAAAATTCTTTAAACAAGTAATCAACAATGCAAGGAACATTAATCTAAAGTCCAGAGGTGAAAGGAACACCGGTGTTTGGTATCCAAGAGTTGCCAGCAATGAAGTTTCCAACAGTGAAAGGTGTGGCCTGAGATGCACTTGTGAGAACATGGTAACCCTTCCAAGTGACCCTATTGGCAGTGTTGGAGCCAGGGCCAGTGTTTGCATATTCTGCGTAATACAAAGTGTTCAAAGCAAAGTTACCATCCCATTCCATCCAACCAGCAGGGTTGATTAAACTGTCGAGATTGGTCTTCATGAACACTGTTCTTGAGTACTGTTTCCACGGCCTACCAAGGTATGATTTGATGGAACTAGGGTTGAAGCCTGAGGCGCCGGTGACCTTGGAGTTGTGGACGATGATTCCAGTGTTTTGGTTAGGGTCGGTTCTACCCTGAGCGGTGACTGTGATGGTTTTCTGAGGAGGGGTTCTGGCATAGATGTTGCAATTTTGCAAAACTACAGCAGCGTTGCCAAAGATGAAGTCCACTGTGCCATAGATGTCACATTCTCTGTAGAATTGTCTCTCTGAATGAACATATAACGTGTCTTGATAACCCTCAAAACTGCATCTATAAAATACTGAGAGATCTGAGCCAGAACGAAATGCCACTGCTTGGTGATTTGCTGCTCCTGCCGTGTTCCTGAATGTGATGTCTTGAGCAATGAATCCATCACCCACAGCAGCTGGAAAAAGAAGAAAAGAAAAGCTTAATTAAATTATAATAATTTTTCTACTTTAGTTTATATTTATTTGTAGTTTTTATATTTTTCTTGTAGACTCCGTGGAGTTTAATTTTAAATCGTCTTATATCTAGTAAACATAGTATTTTCAACCATTTGCAATCTAAAGTAAAGTTTTTATTTTAGAAAAAAAGTTATCTGGCACTATTTCACGACCATTTAACAGTTTGTATATAGATAAAATAGTTTTAATTTTTATATTTTTAAAAAAAAGAAAAAGTAAATAGTTACGAGGAACAATGTTAAATAGCAATAAAAAAAAAAATTGTGAGAAAATGTGAAAATGAGTTATATTTGTTTTAATTGTTTGTTTGTATATATTCATATATCAACCAACAGCATATATGTCCTTATCCTCATGCCGTACCAACTACTTTTGTCTACTTTTGAATTGTTGAATTTAATATCAATTAACAAAGTTTTCATATTCTAATTTAATCTACCTTCTGCATCTTCAACTAATAGTATATCAAAGTGGGTACCATGCTTTTGGTTTCGGAATCAAATGCACCTTTTTAGAACGGTCCATCAAAAAGAAAATATAATAATCTACAAAGCATTTTTTTCTGCATGCCTCATGTCTCCTCTGTTCTTTTTACCACAAAAGTCAAACTTCAATCACATAATCTCAACAATTTAATTAAGCTTCTTAACCTTATTAAATTACTTCTAAGACAAGTTTCGTGTGTCTGCCCCTTATTTTTTCCAAGCCACCAATTCAACTCAACCACGTAAATTATCTCTTAAATCAAACATGAGGCTGAACAACGTTATATTTTCTCAATTCCAATGGGAAAACACCACATAACTGTCCCTTTCACTAACAGGTTAAAATATATCAAAGATAAAATTTTGACAAAAATAATTGAAAATTTTACTACGTAAAAGAAAATTGAAGCAAATATATCATAAATGATTGTAGCTTGAAGTTCTTAATGTCTCGCATGGTTGAGCTCCACCACTATACTCAATCGCTAATCAAACATATATATTATTATAAATTTTCTTTTGTCTGTATCCAAATAATCTATTGTTTGCAAGGACACAACTATATTTAGAATTAATTACGAGTTCAACGTACAGCTATATTAAAATATGGCTGTTATTTCCTTCACTGACAAATGTGAACTTAATGGTAATTCTTTCATTCTATAAGTATCAAAACGTAGTTTATCTTTCTCTCTTTCTCTTCTCTAACAAATAAAGACGTATAAAAGTAAGTTGACGTTAACCAAACATTATAATTATTAAGTGTTAGCTTCTCCATCATGGCAATCCTTAATGAATTTACAGAAAAAAAAAGTAATATAACAGTATATAAAAATAAAATTCATTGTCAAATTAAAAATAAAAGTATTTACACCAAATATTTATTTATTATTGTAAATTTGTCTGACTGGACTAACCTTTTAAGAAAAGTAAAATTTTTCTTTAGATACGTATACCTCAAGTTTTGTTAATTACTAACTTTACACTGGTGCTTCTAATTAGTGTATGATCTTGACTAATGAACCAGGAATATACGTCATGGATAAGTTAAAGCACATTATATATATACGTCTATCGATCTATATATAACATAACCAATTAATAAACCATAATTAGTTTGGTGATACAATAAAAAATGAAGTTAAAGTTAGAGAGATGCATACCAACAGTGGCTGAATTGAATGTTGTGGAGCCTCCTCCAACACTTTTACTGCCTGTGATAATGGTTTTTCCAATTCCATCTCCAACCAACATAATATTCTTTGATTTTACCTCAACTTGTTCATTGTACACTCCACTCTTCACATATATCACATACCTTCCACTGCTACTCTTTGGAGCAGCATCAACAGCAGCTTTCACTGTTGTGTATTTTCCAGAACCATCTTTGGCCACAATCACATTAGCCTTAGAAGCTGCTGAAGATGATTGCAACAACTTCCTATCACCTGGTTTCACCCATGTAGGGAATCCCTCTTGGGTACTAGGTGGTCTGAATTGGTTGTTGGGATCCTTGTTGAGAGAGAGGGTGTTGCTCAACAACTTTGTGACATTATTGGATAACAAGGGCAGAATGTAATCTGTGACACCAAGTTCATAGAACCCGGTTCTGCAAGTTTCGAGGTTGGTGAGGGCTGTGCTGAGCCATGTCTGTGTGTCAGTTTGGGTGCATTTGGTGTAGGGGTCAAGAGTTTTGTTGAGTCTTTGAACGGTGTACTCGTAGAGTTGAATGCAATCGTTCCATGCAGATTTTTCATGGACGTTGCGGCACTTTGGCCCCATGGAATTGGTGTTTAGTTGGCCCCTTTGTGCTCTCTCTAGGGCCAGTTCAAGGGAAACTTTGAGAAAATCGGATTTGCTTTTGATGGGTTTGTTGAAGGCATGGTTGGTCAAGTAGTACTCACAAGGTTGAGGGTAAGGGGTTTGGTTGCACCATGATTGAATATCTTTCAATGAGTAAGAGAAAGCAATGGAGGAAAATAGAAAGGGAACAAGTAGAAAGGATATTACTAAGGAAAATGAAGATGATGAAGATGATGCCATAGTGAGAACTAGCCTATGGCAACAACTTTTTGTTTTTGAGTGGTTTAGAAAGAGAGGGTGGAAACAAAGTACTATATAGGGTTTAGATGGAGATGTGTGGGGTTGATGTCCTAAACTAGAGGGTTTATATAGAGGGAAAAAAAAGGGTGGTTTGAAGGACCACAATGGATGTAAAGTTGTAAACTAGGGACTGCTCACCATGTCTTACTTTTCAAAATCATTTTCTATTTGCTGGCTCTATATTTTCATGCACGTCTGATGGATCATTAGTGTACCAACTGTTGCAATTTATTAATTCATATAACATTTAAGTTGGTTTCTATATTTTTTTGTTAGCAATTTAATTACAGAAAATTTGGAGAAAAAAAATGAAAAATGGATTATGTGTATCCAAGTTTGACCTTAAGAAAGTTATGACTTTTCCTAGTTGCAGCAATGATCTTCCAATAAAACGCGTTAGATATACAGTTATGGTTATATAATATGTTTATTTTTCATAATAATCTCTTACTAGTTGAGCTTTATTTTCTAGGATATTAGATAAATAATCTTGCCAATTGTTTGATAAATTGTTCTGGTCACAGTTAGGCAAACTGTTTTCTGATTTGAACTTTTCAACGAGAATTGGCCTCATGTATCTATGTATATCAATGAACTGGTGCACTATTGGCGTGAAAGTTTCAAAATATAGATTTAGTTATTTAGTTTCAAAAGGAAGTAGTTAATGGTAAAATATGTGGAAATGGACCCTTTGGTTTAAGTGATTTCAACATTTGTATGTGTTTGTCACAATTACACATCACATATATATCGAGTGTCGAGGAGATTTTATTGCTAATATCCTGTTAAGCGATGAAATATTTGTTAATATTAATGTTCTTTTTTTGACTTTGCGACAGTGATGTATAGGGTTGATTCTTTGAAAGATAAACATTTTGAGGTGTTACATATACGTTGAAAGAAACTAAAGTTTTATATACTTGTTATTAATTAAATAAAAACTATCAGTTATTGATCATGGAAAAAACATATAGAAAGAAAACCGAGTTGATGACTATGAAATAATATAATTATAAATATATATATATATATATATATATATATATATATATATATATTTATA
>Ga0209589_1003198_pt1 | contig 28715 bp, 14 predicted proteins | sample CowpeawhiteBW_FD_187525 | JGI IMG/M metagenome (GOLD analysis project Ga0209589, IMG submission 187525) | Root nodule microbial communities of legume samples collected from California USA - Cow pea white BW (SPAdes) (version 2) | ecosystem: Host-associated > Plants > Roots > Nodule | place: USA...
CGTGAGAGTAACTTGATATGAACCTCCCCGCTCATATCATCACATGTCACACCATCCATGAACCTACCCGCTCATGGCACAGCATCTCCCGATCCAAGCAAGCATCATTGTCAGTTAAAAACAACACACCAGAAAGCAAAGGGCAACAGCGTTTCCGCCTGGCTCGGCCCACGCGCCGCCAGGCGAAATTGTTCCAGACCGCCTGGCGGTATTCACTCACCGCCAGGCGCCAGCGTCCTGCCAGACCCACTGTTTTCTCGTCACCGCCTGGCGGAGCACACCGTGCCGCCAGGCGCCTGCTCAGTGCAGTATTCTCACATGCTAAGTCTACCGCCTGGCGGTTTCGTTAGCCCGCCAGGCGCTATACCAGAACAGTACTTCACTGGTTTTAGCACCTCAACTAGTCTATTGGTTACATACTCACTCTTATGAACCAATAAGGACTCCTCCTTGTGGTTAGTCTACCCCAATCGTGGTTAATCAAGTGTCTATACACTACCCTGACAAATCCATCTGTCCAACTCTTCCAAATAATAAGAACATTGTCCTAACAGTGACTCTCCATACATCCCACGAAATTAGCTAGAAATCTAATCCCTTACTTCATACCATCGCTTCTACCATGCTAAACTAACCAATGCATAAGCCCTCTTAGTACATTCTCAACTACCACATTTATTCTTAACTAGCATACCAAAACGCGAGTCTTATATTCACTACCAAATTATGATTACCTCTCCCACACTATTTATTTATATCAAGTTCCATATCCTCATCAACATTTTCATCTCTTATCGAACATCAACAATTTCAATCTCACTCCGCCCTTCTATTCGTTATTCGCATACAAGTGTATTCCACCTCCTACCCTTCTCTCGCCTTACTACAGTGCCACAGCCACCTGGGTTGCCACACAACATCGCCTGGCGGTCAGCGTAAAGACTGCCAGGCGGCATATGAGACGCAGCCCCCTTTACCCACTCTGCTGCAACATCCACGATCCCAACTCTCTCCTCCTCTTTTCCAATAATCGTCACCTCGCTAATTTCGACATTTTCAATACTCATCCTTGTAACCAATTCTCCATACACATATCATAACTCAATTCGTTTCTTAATTAACCCTAACAGTCCAAGGTTCACAATAACCCATTGGTTTCAACCCAACCTTCCCATATATGAAATTTTAGTATGATTTCCCGCACACCTCAACCAATTCAAGACCATAATTCCACCACATAATTATATAAAACTTAATCAGAACTCGACGACTCATCACATCCATGTAAAACAGTAGTGAAACCAGTAAATCAAACGCGACAGTGTCGCACCGCCGGGCAGAAACTCATCGCCGCCAGGCGGTTCATACCAAAACAAGAACATCACAACAAACTGATGTGTCGCCTGGCGGTAGGGGATGAACCGCCAGGCGGTTTCTGGAAAAATCCAGAAACTCCAATGCAACAGTACGTAAAATCAGTACAGTGATCGTGTTATAATACAAGGCACAATGCAGTAATTCGATTACAAGCACAAAAGACAAGGAAGCAACTCCCCTAACCTGGATTCTTTGCCCAAATTCAAATAGGTGTGCTTATCCCTTCACCAAAACTTCTCTAGCTTTGACTTCCCACTCCAACCTTTTCAATTTCAGCCTCACTGCCTTACTCTATCAGCCCCAATCCTCTGAAAAAGACTTCTCTTATGACAACCACGACCCTAAATGCTATTTTCCCCCTCTTTTAACCTTCTCTCCCACTATCACTCTCACTTAATTGTCCCTTTAGTGACTTGCACGAATTTTAAATAAATAATAAAAAAAATACAAAAACTAACCAAATGCTTATTTAACCCTCTGTTTTCCAGCCCTTAAATTACTCCTCCCTTGGCTGCTAAGTTTCTAGCCCTTCCACATTCATGCACAAGAAATTTTGGCAAAAAGGAATTATTTAGTTCTCACCAAGGTTTGAACCCACTCTCATGCACATACCAAGCCAAGGCCAAACCACTCAACCAACACATGTTTCATGATGACTCCCACAATTTTAAGGATTTATCATCATCCATACGAGTTCAATATATAAGCACACAAAAACACATAATTTAAATAACATCCAAATGGCACACATAGGACTCGAACCCAAGCCCTCACACACAATAAAGTACTCTCAACCACTTGAGCTAGTACTCTTCCATGTCATAGCTCCTCGCATTTATTGCTTTAAATGTTCTCGCTACCCATCCTAGTTAAATAATTAATTAAATAACTATTTAATTTTCCCGGGTCTTACACCTTCTACTTCAATTACAAATTCAGAGATGGAGTGGGTTTTACAAAGGTGAAAGGTGTTGACATTATTCTGGATGATGATATTTGGGAAAATGTTGCTCAATTTCCCATTCATGATGGCACATCTCCAATCCTTACTGCTGGCATTGAAGGGTTCAACAAAATCTTTGCTTATAGATCCTTTATGCGAAGATCAGATCATGAAATAGGCCGCCAATTGCTAGCAGAGCCTCTCAAAGTTGATGAGCGTCTACTTCACTATCTTACTGTTTGAATTTTATGTCCACGTGGTACAAATCACGCATAGTGCAGTAAAGCAAATCTTATGATCATCTATGCCATGCTCAACCACATCCCTATCCATTGGCCAAGCATCATTCTTGACACCATGCTCAAAGCCAAGAGATTGCCTCAATATCCACTCCCGTATTCCTTACTCATCTCTCGTATTTGAGTACAAAGTGGTAAATGTCTCTGATGAACAATCTCATAAGACCACTGAGGCAAAAAAAATTGTGGAAAATTCCTTGAAACAGATGAAATTTATTCCTTTTGGGAATACCTACATTCACAAGGATGATATGCCTCCCTCGGACAATGAAGAAGAAGAGAATCCTCCCACTGCTCTTATTCCTCTTGTTGACACAAGTATTGGATCATCCAGTGGTGTTGGTGGCTCATCCTCTTCTTTAGAGGATCACATTTTAAACTTAAACCAGAGACTTGAAGAATTCTTTCTTCTCTTCACTCACAGACATGAAGAAGTCACTGGCTTAATTAGAGGAATAGATTCTAGGATTTCTAATTTAGAACATAAGTTTGATAAATATGATGAAGGTGATGACATGAGTCAAGACTTTTAAAAGTCTACATCATAGTTATTTTTTATTTGCTATTGTAATATGTTTTCCAGTTTTATTATTTCTCAATAAAAGTCTATTTTTATTGTTATTCTCTACCATTGTCTAATTGAGGGGGAGCTTCTCTATTAAAACTTTTTTCATATGATCAAAATAGGGGGAGAAAAAGTTTAAAAGTTTAAACCAAACAGTGCTACTAACAAATCTACTTGTAAGATATTTTCATTGCAGATACTTTAAACATATTTTTTTGATCATCATCAAAAAGGGGGAGATTGTTGGCAAAAGCAATACAAGTCTAAATGCTGAAGCAAGATTTTGATGATGATAAAAGAAGCCTGAAAGCCATCTGGAAGTCAATATGAAGAACAAGTGTTGTTGTGTTTAAAGTTATCTTGTAAATTGTAATTAGATTTGTTAGAATCAATATTGTACAAGAAAATTCTGGTATTTCTCGAAAAATCAAAGTGATAATCGATTATCACTTAGGATAATCGATTATCCTGAGCTGAACCATTTTTTCAAGAAAACACTGGAATAATCGATTATCAGTTGTGATAATCGATTATCCTGGTCAGTTGGGCGCGATTGTTCAGTTTTTTGACCTAATTTCTGGAACCCCTATTTAAAGAACATTAGAGTTACTTCTCACTTACCTTTTTGAGAAGCTAGAGTGCTAGTGTTGTGACTGTAAGGGATTTCTCTGAGTGTTCTCAAAAGAAGCTTTGAAAAACCTACTGTGGGTAGAGCGATAACTTTTCCTGAGAGGTGTTCTAGGAGATGTTGCTGTTGTTGCTAGGAAAGCTAAGGTCAAAGTTCTCTGTGTGATTCAGAGAAAGGTGTTCATCTCTTGTGTGTTCAAGAGAGGTGTTTTCTTTCCTTACTCTTTTACTATTTGATTGTAAATATGTTATTTGTTAGTGATTTAGTTAATCTTGTTTTTCAGAGATTAACAACTGGACGTAGGGTCTTTTGATCCGAACCAGTATAAATACTTGTGTTCAGTCTTATTCTCTATCTCTTTATTTCACCTATTACTGTGTTTAAAGAAATTAATATTTGATTTAATTGATAAATTTTGAAAAAATTTTAAAGTATTAATTTTATTACTTAAAACCAATTCACCCCCTCTTGGTTTTTGTCCACACCTTTAAACATTCCGCTGCACAATACCAACAAGAGGAACATCAATATCTTCCTCCATATCAAGTATGACGAAATCCACTAAGAAAGTGAACTTGTCTACGTGCACAAGTACATCTTTAACGACTCCTTTTGGGCATTTGATCGATTGATCTGCTAGTTGTAAAGTCAAAAGAATTGGTTTGCTAATGTATAAGATTGCATTACCACCACAACTAACAAATTTACATAACGTATTCCATGTATCGCAACTGAAAAAGTATGTTCCTAATCGTACACATGTGCTAGAAGACGATGAGGTTTAGATCAGAGAAGATTTATCTTTAGATGTTGGACCAGTACGAGTGGTGGATTTTCAAGTCAAAAAGCTTCGAGGAAAAGAGATTTGTACCAGGAAGGTTCTTTAGGATGAATGAACGCAAGAAGCAACATGGGAATTGGAAGACAACATGAGGAAGTCATATCCATATATGTTTCCTAGTAAATATAATTTTCGAGTAATCAATGTTGATGTGTAAACTTTTACGGGGAAATCAATGGTGAAATGCATCTTGGGTTAAGTTTTTTTGTGTAAGGAATGTTAAACCATTTTTCTATAAAAAAGATTATACTAATTTAGAGAGTGGAATATTTGAAAACTTTTGTTCTTCTTAGTCTTGTAAAAAGTATATAAATGTAAATATTTTCACATAATTTTATATTCTATGTTTTTGTAGTGAGGAGAAACTGAGAATATGATGGACATTATCTTCATGGTCTCTTAAGCACTTGCATTGGGTTGAGAAACTTATGGGGTTCAGAAAGCAATCCCCCGAGTAAATTTCAAATAGACTCCTTAAAAAACTAGATTCAAATAACACTTGGATCGTCCTCAAGCTATCTCTTGGTTATTTCTTTTAGCATTTGTATATATTGTTACATGGAAAAAGTCCAAATTATTTATAGGTTGGAAGCATTTCTAATTGCACAATACAAAAACCTATTATAAATTGTGCAACCAAAAATTCAATAATGTATTTCAAATTGTATAATTAGTAAATATGTTATGGATTGTAAATCCAGAATACATTTGCAAATTAAAAAAAACGTATTCTAGATTTTACAAATGTTTCTAGAATTTACAATAAAAAATATATTTTCAAATTACGCTATCCATAAATATATTCCAAAAATTAGAATATTTTTTCAAATTAAGTAATTCATAAATATATTCTACATGGTATAAATCCAAAATGTTAGGGATTGTAGAATTTTAAAATATACTCTGAATTACTAAATTATGTTATCTAAGAAATGTACGATGAGATTCATATAAGAAAAAAAAAACATTCCATATTGTAATTCTAAATTTTTAAAAAGTGTTTTCCAAATGACATAATCTGAAAGTAATCTAAAATATATTTGTGGATTCCACAACTTGAGAATCTATACACTACAAGAGAAATAATTTTTAACGGAGGTTATTTTTGGCATTCCTGATAGTTTTAACTTCTACTAAAGGTGTTACCCGCGATTTGGTTTTCCCCTAGAAAAGCCAGCGTTGTTAACAGATTATCGACGATTTTCAACAACCCCTGGTAAATCAGTACTTATCGGCGGTTCTGGAACCCTCGCTATTTACCAGCAGTTTTGGAACCCCATTACTTACCGCCAGTTTTAGAACCCCGCCACTTACCGACAGTTCTGGAACCTCCGCTACAAACCGGCGGTTTTGGAACCTCTGCTACTTATCGGCGGTTTTGGAACCCCCTGCTACTTACCGGTGGTTCTGGAACCTCCGCTACTTACCGGCGGTTCTAGAACCTCCGCTACTTTCTGGAAGTTTTTCAAACCTCTGCTGGTTTTCAATTTCAATGAATTTCAACGTTTTTAAATCCCTAGTGGAGTTTTTTCACTCTTACAATGCAATTCATTATTTATAGATGACTTTTGCTTGGTGTTTTAAATCCCTTTAATTTTATTTGTAGTAGTTTTTTAATGCACATAATTCCTGAAACATATCAAATAAAAAAAAATTCTAAACTTTTGATATTTGTTTATAATTAGATATATTATATAGAAACAAGAAAGTTTGTTTGTTCAAGGTAAACAATAAAATTTAAATGTTCAAACTAGTGAAATATTACAATATATTTGTTTCTTCATAAAAGTAAAATAGTAAAAGTCTAATATAGCATTCTTCGACTATTAGTCTTGATCTTGATCTGAATCATTTGTTTCTTCATTAGAAACACTCCCTTGATCAGACACCTAACATAAAAGAAAACATAATTAGTAACATTCATTACAATATAAAATATATATTAATATACTAAAGGTTTAATTATTACCGGTGATGTATGAAACATAGGAAAGTCTTGAGGCAATTCTCCTTGATAGTTTTGTACAAAGAAAGTCATCATTGCCTTCATTTCATTGACTTGTGATGTTAAGGAAGAAACCTATTTTAAAACACAGTTAATCAAACTAATCAAACTATTTTAAAAACATATATAAGGTTACTGCCCAAGGCAACCCAAACCTGTCCTAAATTCTACATACCAGCAATCTATATTTGTTCGCAATTTAGTTATTACTAATGATGATGTGTGTTGGGTGCTGTGATTTTAAATTGCAATTGTGCTACTGTTTCTGAAATTACCAAAAAATTATAAGCAGATATGATTATGACAACAATATCAGATTGCAATTTCACTACTAGAAATAAGTCTTTTAGCGACCGAAATTAGCGACCAAAAAAAGTACATCACTATTTGCGACCAAAATAGTTACCGAACGATATTCATTGCAAATTTGCCACTGAAATAGCAACCGATTACCTTTCAAGTGACAATGGTATGGTTAGCGACTAAAATAGCGACTGAAAATTTCAATAGCGAAAATCTAGTTGCTAAATCAGTTGCTATTTATTCAATTTGAAAACAATATTTTTAGCAACCGAATTAGCGACCAATATGGGTCTTGTATTAGCGACTGAATATTTGGTGGTCGCTAAATATGTATAATATGTTAATTAGCGACTGAAATCTTATGGTTGCTAAATATAATGTGTTTAGTGACTGATTTAGCGACCGAATTAAATATTTTACTAGCTACCAAAAAACTGGTGGTCGCAAAAATATGTATGGTGTGGTAGTTAGCGACCAAACATTTTCGGTCGCTAAATATAGTGTTTTTAGTGGGTAACAAAATTTTATATAAAAAATTTAATGTAAAAAAAATATCATAAAAAATATAAAAATTATTTTAAAAATATCACCTAGGAGCTTTGTATGTAAAAATATAATTTTTGTTAATTTTTTTTTTAAGTTAGAACGTTATGTAATTACCTAAGGAAAATTTTTCTAAGTTATTATCTCACATCGAAATAGCTCTACCACTCGAAACCCTCGTCACGCCGAAATATCTCCAATCCTTCCTCACGTCGAAATCTCACTCTACCGCAGCACCGCAGCAACTTGGCCAAGCTCATCGACCCACACAACAACGTTGTTACTCCATCAGCAGAAACGCGACTAATGTTCTTTGACAGCTAACGCGACTAAGGTTCTTCGACAGCTAACGCGACCCAGCTCTCCGGGCACATCGAGGTCTGGGCACAACTTTGGTCAAAACCCCCTTCACAAACCAGAATGAAAACCCCCTTCATAAACACTTCGTCAATTGGGAAAGAATCGTAAGTGATGGGTTAGGGTTTAAAATTTGGGGTTTTTTTGGATAGTTTTATTGAAATTTGGGGTTTAAAATTTGTGGCCAATGAAAGACTAAAATGCAAAATGACATGTGGAAACTGATAATGTGCTGTGGGGTTGTGGTGATTTTACAAGGTCCTTTTGTGATATGTTATGTTTGTGAATGGTAGAACTTTTCGTTTTGCAGTTGTCCTTGCTCCCGATTTGTGAAGAATTTGAAGCTAGCTCGTCTTGGTTCTTGCTATCTCCAGGTATAATTAAATCTCTTGGAAATTAAAAGTGCATATGTTTGTTAGATAAGCTCCGATGAATCAAGGGAAATAATTGAAAGAAATATATGAAATGTGGTTGGTTGAAGACATATAGTACATGTAATAAAAAGTATGCAGAGAAAATTAAATAGTGAAAGCATGATATAAGAATGAAAGGGTCAAAGTCAAGAAGCTGAAATTTATATATAGTTTGATAATTATGACTTGTTTTTGTATATTTTTGGCTTTTGTAACAAAAGTGCAGATTTTAGTTTTGTGGTGTTTGATGTTAGGAATTTTGATTTTGTTAAGAATTGGAGAACCCCTTATTCTCATCTATGACTAGAAAGAAGGCCTTATGAATTGCTTTTGCTGTGCAGGATTGGGATTGAAGCATGACATTATTGAATATAGCTATTGCGTGGGAATGTTGGAATCCAGCACCTTAGAGGATGCCATGAAGTGATAAAAAGCAACTCCTACAATTGTTTAATTTTAATTAGGCCTTTTATTGTGGTTTCTTTGTTCTTTTCTTTTTCTTGTTATTTTCTTGAATTATTAGTGTTAGATGTTATTTTTACACACAACTATATGTTTGAAATCGTTTTAATATCAAAAATTTTGGCATCCATATTTATAATAACATTAAATCTCATGAGTTGATTGTTATTTAACATAATTAAATTTGTAGTATTTATAGTATAGTTTAAAAAAATTATTTACAAGTTGATCAAAATATTGTATATAAGTAGGTACAATTATGTAATAAAAGTGGTCATTATTTTATTTTTCTTATTCATTTAGTCATAAAAATATAATATTCCTAAATGTTTATAATTTTTGTTACTAATTTAGCTATTAAAAATTATTTTAATTAAAATAAAAAAATATCTATTAGCAACCAAAAACTAATGGTTGTTGTATTATCACATCTGCGATCAAATTAGTGACTGATTTTTTTTTAATTTAATAATTTTTTTCACGTTAGCCACTAGAAAAGAGAGTTGCAAAATTTTTATTTTGCGACTAAATTAGCCATCAAAATTTTAGTGGCTAAATTGGTCTCATGGAAGAAGGTGACCAAACCTTTAGCGCTGATTAGTGACTGAAATTTGAGTTGCTATTTAGCGACCGATTTGTAATTCGGTTGCTATTTGATTTGCCACCAAGGTTTTCACAACTATATATTTTCGATTGCTATTTCGGTCGCTAACGGTTTAGCGACCGATTTTATACCTTTTAGCGACCGAAATTGGTGGTCGCTAAAATATATTTTTTTTGTAGTGTTTGTTGCAGTACTAAATATAAAAGCAGAGTATCATAAAAACATGAGAATTCTTGATTGGATAACAATATGGATGTTGATTTATAAGTGCAATATATTTAAATTCTTACTATTTTTCTTGATGGTGATATGAGATAGAATCAATGTCTTAGAGAAGAAAAGGAATTCACCATGTGTTATAATCTAGCATTCTCCAATCCAGTGCAGAATGCACAACATTATTAAAAGGTAGAAAAGATGCTTAAAATAGTTGTAGGCCATGACTAGTTTCCTAAAATGATTGAAGGCCATGACTATTTTCCTAATGCAACTATGCAATTATGAAAGTTTATGCATAGAAATCGAATCCTAAACTAAGTTTGAGCCATAATAATAAACATGATGAGTTTATCCCCTCTGTTATCAATACCAGATATCAAACATGTTCTGTAGAGAAAATATGTACCACATATTGCAACCAATTTGACAAATGCAAAAATGACCAAGAAAATGTTAAAAAACGTTACTAACCTGGTTTTGTAATTGTGTATAAGAAGGAAAGCTTGAAGATGTCCCACTACACGAATGAGCATTGAAGCCAAACACTTTAGATGAGCAAGGTCCCAAACCTAAACCCCTAACACGTCCACAATGTTCTTAACTTCCAAAAAGCATGAGCTAAGGAATCATTAATTGATATATATTTTGATTGGGATGATGATAATTTTGATTCATACGCTTGAATCTTTTCCTATATAGAACATAAGAAGAAACTAAATAAAATAACATGAAGTGTGAAAGATAATAATAGACTTTATTAGAATCAAACTTACACCGATTTCCCTTGCTTTATGACTAACAAATGTTCCATTAACATGTTTGTGTGTGGCTATCCATACTTCTCCTCTACTGACCTTATGGCCACACTCTTTTTCCTATAAAATTGAAGAAAAAGTATATTACATAATTCAAAAAATTAAAACAAATTTCACATGAAGATATGTAGTATTATCACTACCATTTCATCTCTTTTTCTTACAATGCTTTTAGATCCACCTGTATGAGCAATGGTTTGCCCTATTCTTTCTATTTTTGAGGGCATGGTCCTAATAGTCAACGTATAGAAATTAATAATTATGAATAAGGTTGATGGAAAAAATTTTCAATTGTACGTTTGTTTTTGAATTGAGACGATAATCTACAAAAGAAGCCCATTGATCTCTATCGATTCTTTTTGGAGCCATTGCGATCAATTCTTCTCTAGTACGTGTACCATCATTCCTTTGTTGCCACAATTCTTGGTGATAGTCTCTTCACCTTGTGTTGAGTGATTTGAGAACATGGTTTACATGAACATCAGAATGGACATCAAACTTAACCTTCAAAAAATGAGACAATTAAAATTAACAACAATCATAGTATAATTAAATTATAAATTCAACTTTTACATTCCTTACCTGAATAGTGTTTTTAAGTATATCTTCTTTATAATCTTTAGGAATCTTCCTCCAACTAGAATAGCTAATAGGAAAAGCATTGAAGTTTCTTGAAATACTACCTAAAAACCTATTCAATAATGCTCTACTATCTCCAATTGGTTGGCCCTCATTATTCCATTGCATAACAATCCTTTCATTAGTAGGTAAATTCCATACTCGTAGCTATTTTGTATTTATCTTTCCTTGATCATCTATAAAGTTTGAAAAACAGATTAAATAGTCCATTATTTGCAATAATACTAATGACTTCATGCAAAAATATGCATGATTAAAAACAGAATCTTAATGACAATACCATATCATATTATAAACAAGAACAAGTATAAACAAGGACAAGTTCTTACTGCTTGAAAACAGTCATATATACAAAAGTAATGTAACAAGATTAAAAACTGCAAAGATTAGTAAAAATAATTGATAGACAATGAGTAGTTTGTTGTGAGTAATTTTCAAAGAATATGTGTAATTTTAATAGTTGCATACCAATAACATCAACAAACCATACTCTTTTTCGTGCTGCAAGTCTTTGTTGAACTTCTTGCAACTTAGTCTCCTCACTTTCTTCCTCTTCCCTTTCAAAATATACATATGATGTACTAGTTGAAGATATCCTCACTTTTAATGTTCCTGGAAGTAAATTAGTTGAATGAAAAACAAAAGCAAGTGTGCATAATGATTGAAGGATTAATAAATTCGAAAAATACATCAAACATATATTACTTGGCTGAGATGCATGTGCGAATGGAGGGGGATCTTGGTCATTACTTGGCTGAGGTGCAGTTGGAGGTGGAGAGGGAACCAGTTCATTACTTGGCTGAGGTGCAGGTGGAGGTGGAAGGGGAACCTGTTCACTACTTGGCTGAGGTGCAGGTGGAGGGGGAGGGGGAGCATGTTCACTACTTTGTTGAGGTTGAGGTGCAGTTGGAGGTGGAGGGGGAAATGGAAAACCTGTTCAGTTTTGGAAAATGAATCAAATTGTTGAAAATTTAACTACTGCAATTTATATATAGAAAACAAATTAGTAAGAGAGTTGAGATATGTAACCAGGTTTAGATGGACGTTGAAGATGTGTAGAATGAGTAAACTTAGGTGTAGGAAATGGTATATGCACTTGTGTATCTGACTTAGACTTATTTGAGGTTGCAAGAGGACTTATGAGTGGTGTGTACATTTGATCTATTATTCTTGGTTGATGTTTTCTTCATCTTCAGGTGGCCTGCAAACACATCAAAATCAATAGACATATTTGTTTTCAGTAAAATAAGATAAGATGCCTTGTCAGCGAAATTTTGCTAGTCAGAACATTCTTTTTAATTGTCTTCAAAATGCGCAACATTATGTCACAGAAGAAAGATTCAAATCAATGCTATCTTGCTAACCATAAAAACAATGTCATCCATTATTTGTTTGCTGCAGTATCATCCACTATGTTGATAAGAAAAATGTTGCTCAAAATATCAATTAGAATTGAGAGTTTTTGAAGCACGAGTACCATATAAATGAAAAGATGAAAGGATTACAAGTGTTGAACTAGATCCAAGAATTTGAGATGCAAATAATGAAGGAATCATAAACAAATAAGAAATACTTCGACACAGATTATTTTGAAAAATAATGAAAAAAAAATTAGGGATTAGTGCGAACCGGATATTGTGAGAAGCTAAATAGGTTTCTGAATTGAAAATTATACCTATTTTGATATACAAGATGACATCCGATTGTAGTGTTTGCGATCACCGCTGCTACTTGACAACACTTAGTTAGAACAGGGAAAATAAACAGTGACTTAGGGTAGTGAGATGAAATCAAAAAGATGAAATGAAACTTGAAAACAAAAGAGCAAGGGATGCGAAATAGAACATGAAATCAAGGATACAACGCAGTGATGCGGAAGATGAAAACATGAGATACAATCGGAATGAGAAATAATTATGAAATTGAAAGAGAAATAGTGATCAAATAGCATGGAGGATGAAAAGGTTGTTACTTGGGACTTGAAATTTGATGAGAACGAAAGAGTGATGAAGGAGAACGAAGAGAGCTTCTGAACCACGTGGAGCACGAAAACAGAGACAAAGTGTTTTTAGGTTGATAAGGTTATGGAATGCTGTTTAGGAATGGTGTTCCAGAGCACGTGGCGGTATTCAGAGACAAAGTGAAAATTTTCAAAATTATGAAAGCAGAAAAATGAAATAAACATTGGAAATTTAAATTTTATTGGGGTTCTGAAGAAAACCTTTGGTATTTAACAAGGGTTTTCAAAATCTCTCCTATGTCTATTTCTTTCTAGAGGTTATTATAACCCTTGTTAATAAACCCCTACTAAAATTTTATATTTTTTTAGTGATAAATGTAGTTTGTAAAATATTTCCAAATTCCACAATCCAAAAATCTAAAGCATAGTATATTTCACATTTCTAACACACAGAGAGAAACCTGGGTGTGAAAAAGTAATTACCCAGTCTTGATCAATCCCGTAAAAGCAGGCCGTCTTAAGAAAATTTTAGGTTAAAATACTTTTTTTGTCCCAATTTTCGTCAAGTTTTGTCAAATAAGTCCTAATTTTGGTTTTGTGTTCACATAGGTCCTAGTTTTCGTCAATTTTTTTCAATTGGATCCTTTTTGCTAACACCATTTAAATCATTAACGATCATGAACAATGACTGCCACGTGTCACTTCGTGGTTTTTTTGAATTTTTTTTTGAATATTTTTTAAATGTCCACATGTCAACCCAGTAGCGTGCCACGTGTCAAAGTCAATGTTCTATATTCAATTTGGTCCCTATATTTGTTATTTTTGTTCAATTTAGTCCCAATTTTTGTTACTATGAACCAATTTGGCCCCTTTCCAAATTGAAACCGAATATAATTTTTATATTAAAATTCACATTTTTTATTAAATATTTTTATATAATATGTTAAATTCACATCATTATAACTTTGATATAAAAATTAAATTTAGTTACATCTTCGATAGGGACAAAATTGGTCAATTTTAAACAAAATTGAGACTAAATTAAACGAAAATAACAAATATAGGAACTAAATTGGATATAGAACATTGACTTTGACACGTCGCACGCTACTGGGTTGACACGTGGACATTAAAAAAATTAAAAAAATCCAAAAAAAAATCCAAAAAAATCACGAAATATTTTAACCAAAATTTTAAATCCTGAAATTGGCCTCTGTCCTAATAATTAAAACAAAGGCACAAGTTTAACATTTCAAAATGTTATAATATAGGAAAATGATATAGTAACATTTACCTTTTGATAACTTATCTCACAACGTGATGTGAGATATGTTTTTAAATTTTTTTCAATTTTCACGATGGTATTTTTTGGAAGAAAGTGGGAGGAAAAAAACTAAAAAGTGGGAATGGAAATTGGAGGAGAAAAAATAGAAAGCGCAAGTGCAAATGGTTGAACTAAAGAGCATTTTGTTCATCGTCTTCAACCAGTGATCTTCGTCTTCAATTGCCATTCTTCATCTTTAACCCCTATTAACCCCTCTTCTTCTTCTTCATCGCAACAGTGTGGATTTACCCATTAGACGAAAGCTTCAACAATTCGACGTTCGTATCCATTGGGGTGGAAAGGAGGGATATTTGTTGTTGTTTGTAGTGCCTTCATCGTTGTAATGGCGTAAGTTTGTGGGTCTCGTCTTTGTGGTAGAATTTAATCAGGGTCGCTTCTTTGAAAGGTGTGTGGTGGTAAGTTGTATTTATTTTTGTGTATTGCTTGTGATTATTTTTGTGTAAAAAGTAATAACGAAGATGTGTTTCTGTTTTAAATGTGGGTTGTTGAGGTAAGGGTTAAGATTTTGTATTCTTATTTTGGTTGTTGTTTTTGAAATGTTTCCAATTACATTATTCTTGGATTAAGTCAATAAACTGTAAATCTACATATGTGCTTACTTAAGACTTAATATATGTGAACTCATGCTGTATGATTTGCACATTATATATCCTTGGTAGTTATAGTGGAGCAGAAGTGATTTTGCATTAGTTAACTTATTGAGTAAATTGTAAATCCACACTTGAGATATAATTACTGCGAATACTTGCTCTATGATTTTCACATTAGATATCCATGTTACTTATAGTTGAGCAGGGATAATATTCATTCATTGGTTTATTGAGCAAACTGTAAATCCAAATATGTGCTTACTTAAGAGTTCATAATTGCGAACCCATGATCTATGATTTGCACATTGGTGACCCTTGTTAGTTATAGTTCAATATGGATGATATTTAGTGATTGCCTTATTGAGTACATTGAAAATCCAAATATATGCCTACTAATGAGTTAATAAGTGTGAACCCATGGTCTAAGATTTCTACATTACATATCTATATTAATCATATCTTGAGCAGGTCTTATATTTTGTGATTGACTTATTTAGTAAAGTCTAATCCGAATTATGTGCTTACTGATGACTCAACCATGTGCATTAGTGCGAGCTAACTTATAAGAAGTTATTGGCTATCCTTTATATTTTGTACAAGTTATATCATATATACATGTTATTTTTGCATTCAGGTTTGCTAGTGTGATACATTTCATTTAAGTGATGAATTGCACTGTTTATCAGACTTATTATTTTAGTGTACCTCACTAAGAATAAGTGTTTGCATGAATTATGGTGACCTAACTTCTTCATCAAAAGAAGTGATTTTAGTGAAGACAGTGATTGCAGTGGTGACATGCAGGCTGGTAGTAAGGTATGTTATTTTTTTTTAATTCAAAATGAAGTGGTCAGTTTTAATGATAACTTTTTGCAGACTTGTACGCAGTCTTGTGGGACCAAATACATTGGTTTTTTAAATAACAAGTTAATTGCGCAAAAAAAGTCGCTTCTTCAAGGAACATCACTTGGATAGTTGACCATGTTGATAGGATTAACCAAGAAAATGTTTCAAGAGTCAAGCTATACAAACTCCCTTTCAGACCTACATGAGGAGAAAGCGACAAAATTAAAAGATTTGGCATTAGTGAATTTTGCAGTGGTTTCCATGGCAATGTAATCAAGTTGATTTTTTTTCATATGCAAAGATTATCCTACATTAGTAGTAATATTTTATGTTTTTAATTATGGATCAAATATTGTTGGTTTATGAGCTTGTTTAAGTGATATTATTTTGAACAACATTATAATTGGAAGTGATACTTTAGTAATCCACTATGAGTAGAAGGTTCTAACTACGTGCTTACTCTTGGGTAAGTAAGTGCAAACCCAAGTTAAAGGATTTCCACATTAACTTTCCAAGGATAGACAAGTTGCCCATGTATGATTTGGAGAAGGTTCTACAACTTCATTTCGTAAGTGTTTAAACTAATACTAACTTCATAGTTTTAGTCCTTTAAACCAAATGACAGGAATTACTTTACAAATCCACTATCAACAGTAGTTGTTAACTGATATATAAATAAGTGCTAACTCATGCTATTCGTTTTGCACTTTCACGAAACCTCTTACCAAACCTTAACAAGTGTTGACTATGATGATTTTAATTAGAAAAGAAAAATGATATTATGACATTCACTTTTTGTTGATATTACCTTCATTTATGAACATATTAAATTAACTTAACACGAGGGAGTAAATTAATCTATGTAAATTAATCTATTCCCCTAAGTATTTGCTTACTCCTAAGTAAATAATTGTAAACCAAAGTCAAATGATTTGTACATTAACTTAATTGGGAAAGAAAAGTTCACCACATATCATTTGGAGAAGTTGAGTGGATGAGTGAAGTCTATAACTTCATTTTGGAAGCGTTTAAACTAATACTAACTTCATAGTTTTAGTCCTTCAATTGAAATGAGAGGAATTACTTTAGAAATGCACTATCAACAGTAATTTCTAAGTGATATATAAATAAGTGCTAACCCATGCTATTCATTTTGTACTTTCATGAAACTACTTACGAAACCTTGGTAATTTTTGACTGTGATGATTTTAATAATTGATTATATTACCTTCATTTATGAACATATTAAATTAAGTTAGCACGAGGGAGTAAATTAATCTATTCCCCCAAGTATTTGCTTACTCTTGAGTAAATAAGTGCAAACTCAGGTTATAGGATTTGTACATTAACTTAATTGGGAAATACAAGTTCACCACGTATCATTTTGAGGAGTTGGGTTGATCATTAAAGTCTACAACTTCATTTTGGAAGCGTTTAAACTAATACTAACTTATAGTTTAGGAATTCAATTCAAATAAGAGGAGTTACTTTAGGAATGCAATATCAACAATCATTGCTAAGTGATATATAAATAAGTGTTAACCCATGCTATTCATTTTGCACTTTCATGAAACTGCTTACCAAACTATTAAGACTCCGACAAGTGTACTAGGTCACGCAAGTAGTAACCGGTAAGACCGGGATATCATTTCCCAAGAGACTCGTGTATACTAAATAATTGCGTAATTAGTGACTAATTTAAACTAAAGAATAAATCCATAATTTGGGTTTTTTTATGCAAGAAAGTAAATATTTCATAAACAAGTAAAAGGTGAACTTGGATATTTGAAAACTCTAGAAGATAGAAAAGACTAGAAATGCAATGGATTGATATTGTTGGGGTTAGACTTCACCTACTTCACTCTCATGTATATAAAACAATAAAACTCTTCTCCATTAAATTACTAATGTCAACCCACAAGTCTACTCAAACCCTAATCCCTTAGTTGAATAAGCCTAGGTTTCCTTATTAAGAGTCAATTCCTTAAATCCCTAAATAAGCAAACCCGCTTTACAAACTAGGGTTTAAGACAACTAATGGGTCAAGTTCCATTCCTAAATACAAGTTCCATTAGGTATCTTGTTCCAATTCTAGGTTTCAAGAGATATTTTCCAATACCTAATGACCCAAATATCATGGAATGAATGGTTAAAACAAAGCAAGCTTTAAGTACATAAACAAGGATACTAGAAATTAATGGAAGAAGCATATATAAATTTAAATCATCCACAAATACATGAAAATTCAGTGGCTACGTCTAACCCCAACAAAAATGGGTTTAGCTCTCCACTGTCATAGAGAGCCCAAGCTTACACAATGGAAGTGAAAGAGGGAAGAGATACAAAGAGGAAGAAGGGGTAGTTGCCACTAGCCTTAGCAAACCTCCAAGTGCTCCAAAACGCGTTGCTCGAGCTCCAAAACCTCCAAGATGAGTTTCCCCTCACGAAAACAGAAGAAAAAGAGCCAACTTGACACATAAGCGAAAAATGGCGCCTGGCGAAAGCCTCTCACCGACAAGCACTAGCTACCAAACAGTATTGAAAACCTGCGCTGACTGCCTCTTGCACCTGGTGCTGGCGTTGTGTCGCCATGCACTTCCTGTTGACATTTTTTATCTTCTCCTTGCTATTCCAGGTCACTCATTTGTCTGGATTTTTTGAACAAAGCTTCCAATCTATAAATAGACACAAAAATGGGGATTAATGGTATATTTAGATCAATGTAACCCAAAATGTATTTATTTACAAAAGTAAGGTAAAATTGAGGATTAAGTAGGTAAAAAGCTTTGGAAAAGATGATTTTGCTAATAAAATGTAGCTTGGATAACGAAAAAAATTAACATTATCACAAACCTCAGTAATTGTTGACTATGATGATTTTAATTATTGATGATATTACCTTCATTTATGAACATATTAAATTATTTTAGCACGAGGGAGTAAATGAATCCACTCCCCTAACTACTTGGTTACTCATGACATCAAATATTTCAGTAATGCACATTGAATAATTCTTGCTAAGTTTTGTGCAAGTTAGTGCTAACCCATGTTATGCATCTTGTACACTAAAAAAAATAGGTACTAAACTTGAATTTTATAGTGGGTTTGCATTTTATAATATACCTATATCATAACGTCAAGTAACACCTCCTACTACATTAAAAAATATCAAAGTTTGAAGAAAAATTTCACCATCACTTAAAACAACAACATCCAAAAGATTAAATATAGTGGTCCTTAGTTATGACAGGCCTATAGTCGTGATTTGGAAGATTCTCCTGCTTGAAAATGTGGCAACTTCTTCGATGGTTGTGGATATCACTATTATCCTCAACGGTGTAAAACCCGATGAATTTAATTAATTAAATAAATAAATAATTAATAAATACAGGTATTGGGAACATTTAAGATAATTAATGCTGGCTTGTATGACGTAGAATAATACTAGTTTAATTGGTTGAGAGGACTTTGTTATGTCGAGAGGACTTGGGTTCGAGTCCTATGTATGGCATTTATGTGTGATTTTTATTTGTGTGTTATTAGGGGTGGCAAAACGGACTGACCTGACCCGATAAACCCGTTTAAGATTTGCGGGTTCAAATTTCTAACTTGGCCCGCTATTTTTTTTAAAAGGAACCTGTTACATTTGAAAGTGGTGGTGGCTGGAAAATTTAATAATCAACATACATAAATAATAGTGAGAAACACACATGAAAATACATCAAGGTGCCCTAACATATATAATTTAAAATTGCCATAAAATTCCAAGAAGCCTTCCCTGTAGTAATGAAGTTTTGTCATTACATTTTACAATGTAATTTTGTAGCTGACGTTTTCATTTGAACCTGAACGAATGCTGCTTGTATTGTAAACAATCATAGTGGGGCAACAATGAAGATTACAATGGCAGACTCGCATCGATTCAAAGTCCAATAATTTCTCAAAACAATAGTTCTACAAAAGTTCTAAAAGTCCAATAATGTCTCAAAACAATAGTTCTACTTCTAAAGCAGTTCAAAGTCCAACAATTTCTCAGAATACCAGTTCCATGACCAAATAAAAGATAATGTTCAGAGTTAAAACATCAAAGCACATGAAGAAGTCCAAAGGAAAAAAAATAAAGTTCAAATTTACAACATTAATTCAACCAATTGACAACCACCAACAATCAAGGCATTCATCATGTTGTCCTATGTCAAGAATGTTTGAAGCAACCATGCTTGTTGTCCTCTCCAATCTTCCATCCGTCTGAGCAATTTCATCATCTTTTTAAAATATGACATGTATATCAAACGAAAAGTTAGAATATAAAAATGGAGTATCAAAAATACATAACAGAAAATAGGATTTAACTTAGACAACTTACCATCACAAAAACCATGCTTATAACTTGAGGTGAAAATAATTGCTTCAACACATTCTGGTAACAATCGATTTCTATACTTATTTACAATTCTTGATCCAATACTGATTGAAGATTCAGAAGCAACCGTAGTAATTGGGATACTTAGCAAATCCCTTGCCATCAATGACAATTATGAAAAATGTTCATTGTTACTCCTCCACCATCGAAGAACATCCATAGGTTTTGTGAAGTTAAGATCTAATGTTGGCTCATCCAAATATACATCTAGTTGATTCCTTCCCATTTTGACAACAATTTGAAGTTTGCATTTTTTAAGAGTCTAACATGAAAAGCAAGAAATAATTTATTTTATATACAAAACAATAATTAAATTAGAAATCTATTTCTATTCTTAGAAAAACGTACATCAAAATGTGGTCGTTTGGTGGAAGTAGAAGATGATGACACACTACTACGGTTTACATCACTTGAAGTTGAACTCTTTGCAGAATATTGAGAGAAAAGGTTGTACAACTTGTCCTTCAAGTTTTCTAACTTTGTTTCCCAAGTAAGGGGATCAATCTGTTCATAACAATAACACAATGTTTCCAACTTAACTCTTGGGTCACAAATAACAGCGAATGCAAGGACTACACTATATTCCTCCCAATATTTATCAAACTTCACTATCATCCTTTCAGCCATATGTCTTATACACTAGTGCAGTACCCCTTTTGGCCCCGGTTATTTTTGAGATTCTGCCTCGGTTTAAGAATCGGGGCATATTAAAGTGAGGCCAAAAGGGACCCCTTTTGGCCTCGGTCATTACCCGAAGCCATAGATCTCTTTTCTACCTCGGTTGCAGAGAGACCGAAGCCATAGATTCAATATTTTTTTTAACAAAAATTAAATTCGCAGCCTCCGCGAAGCTTCCTCACGCACCAACCATGGCAGTTCACGTTCCACCATTGCCGGTAGCCACCACTTCTCCATCCTCTCTGCAACGCGCAACCACCGCAACATCATACCCCATCGAACCACCATGAGCAAGCTGCCTGCACAACAGCTGAACCATCACCACCGCGCTTGCAGCAACAGCAGCATTCAAAACACCATTAACGCTCCACCATGGAAGCAGCGAACCAGAACCATCACGCCGGAACAGTTGCAACAGCGAAACAGTAGTGAAAACACGAACCTTTCATATCTGCACTGCGTCCAACCTTTCAGCCATGCAGCCGCGCATCATCTCGCTGCTGCCATCACCATCGAGAGTTCATCTTCATGCTGCCACCACAACCATTGAAGACGCAACATCACCACCATCATTTCCACTGCAACGCCGACGCGAGCTCTACCTTTGCACATCGAACCAGATTCGCGACCACCATGGCAGCAGCAGAGACGTATCCTCCATTGCAGCAGTGAACCAGAACAGCGCCAACAGCAATCATGCGAGCACACACCAGAGACGCGAGTTCAGCCACCGTAGTTCCGTTCTTCATCTCGCCGGCAGCACCCATCGCGAATACTTCGCGCAGTCCACCAAGCAGTGAGGAGAGAATTGGGGTTTGCACAGAGAGAATTGGGGAAGAAGATGAATAGTGATCGGGGTTAGCGATTTGGGGATTTTAACACACTCAATGGCCTCGGTCGAAGGGGACCCGATGCCAAAAGGGGTGGCGCTGATGAAATTTATAAATTAGGGTTTCTGGACAGGGTTATAGGCTTTGGTTCTATTTCAACCGAGGCCTAAAACTGCCCAATATTGCCTCGGTCGAAAAGCAACCGAGGCCAAATGTGTTCTCGCTGGCGCCAATTTTAAAATTTTCATTTCTGGGTTGCCTAATAGGCTTCGGTTATTAAGGAACTGAGGCCTAAAGCTGCTTACGGCACCGGTTGTTTGTAGAACCGAAGCAATGTAGGTTGTTGAAATTACAAAATTGCCACCGCCTCCTTATAGGCTTCGGTTCCGTCATATAAGGCGAGGTAAATTATCAAATCTGCACTAGTGATAACTTCATCTTCATCATTTATGCTTTCCATTAAAAGAGTTTGGATATTCCAAACTTGTAAAAAGTATAAGTTAGATGTAGGATAGCTTGATGCAGGAATCAGAGTTGTGATGTCATAAAATGGCATCAAGAAAGTACATATTTTTTCTTCTCTTTTCCATTTCTCAAGAGATGGACACAACTTGTAATTCTCATCAAGTAGGTATAAACTTCCAAACACTCGTTGGTATTTAAGGGCACTTTGAAGCATAAAAGAAAGTTGAGTTCCATCTTGTGGGAACATCTATAGACAAAGCACTTTAAGCATCAATACCCCCTACTTATTCAATGCATTGCTTAAATTTTATCATTCTACTCTCAGATCCTCTAACATACTTGATACTCTCCCTAATTTGATCTATAGCATCTACAATTACCTTCAACCCTTCTTATAGAATTAAGTTTAAAATGTGTGCACAACAATGCACATGGAAGAATTACCCATCACAAAGCAATGAATTTTGCAAAACAAGCTTCTATTTTAAGATTTTAACCAAAACATCATTACTAGAAGCATTATCCAAAGTGATAGAAAATATTTTTTTTCAAGCCCCCACTTACAGAGAAATTCATTCAACTTCTTAAATAACTCATAGCTAGTTGAGGTGGAGGCAAATGTGAAAAGTTTAGAATTTTCGTACACAACTTCGATTTACAATCAACATAATGAGCTGTCAAACATATTTAACCATCTATCGTACATGAAGTCCACAAATCAGAAGTTAAACAAATCCTAGATGGAAGGCTCATCAACTCTTCCTTCAACGAGTTCTTTTCTCTCATGTAAATTCTCAAACATCACTCTTAATGGTATTCCTAGAAACGAAAACAATATTCGGGTTCAAAGAAGTGTGATCCAGGTTCTAAGTTCTTCATATTCAACAAATTTAAACGGTAAACCATGTCGGATAATTAGATTAGCCAACAACTCACGGGATACCATTTGATCTATTTTCTTTGATTTCAACTTTCACTGCATATTCATCATCATTTAACTCTCATCTTCAAACTTTATTTTGCTACATTTTTCAACATGACGTTTTAAATGTGAAGTCGCATACTTCTTACTCCCAACTATATATTTTTTATTATAACCATTACATTGTGCCCTCTCTTTTCCATCCTCACCAGGGCCAATCTTAGTGAAAAATTTCCAATACTCAGATGTTGTGGACTTTTCCTTTTTCTTATTAACTTCAACATTTTCCTTATCAATCACATCTTCAGCATTATCATTCACTTTAAAACTATTGTCCTTGTCAATTTCATGGACATCCCCATCAAGTTTACTAACTGAATCATCCGTTATAGCTATAATGATCAATCCTATACACCAAAGGCATAAAAAGTGCATTAGCAGTGTATATGCATGTCATCAATAATCTCTTGCTCACGAATAAGCATCAAGTGACAATCCAAAATAACAGATAAATGTTACACACACACACACACTTTAATCGAACAGACACATGGAAGGCTTTCCAACAACTCATATGAACCATCCAACACAACGTATAAAGCCCAACACAACTGAATCAAACAAATCAACGATAAACATATCCACCACACACAAATCAAGGATGATACACAGATAAAGGATACAACTCAACAAAACTAATCATATAAAGTTCTAATTAACATACCAGCACTTTCATTATCACACACACAAAATGAACAAAGTCTCCACAAAATACACGAATCAGTACACACTTTAGCAACCAATACAAAATTGATACCTTCAAGAAATGTTTTGTTAATCCTTGAAGAATAAAAAATGAATTAGGAATTTAGGGTAATCGAATGGGTACTAAACTAGGGCAAACCAAATTCAAGAAATTGGGGATAAATGAGGAGAAAGGGAACAAACCTCTCTCTCTACTACGTGAGCCATGGTGGAGGAGTTACTGAATAGCAGCGACGTTGACAAAGAGATCTTAATCGGTGACATTGATGAAGACAACACCAGCGACATCCAACGTTGACAAAGAGAAGACAAGAGAACAAGAATAACAATGCAGTGGTGTTTCACGAACGGAAGGTGATGAAGTTTGGTATGGTGTGGTGGTGTTTGAAGCTCACGACGAAGAGAAGAAGAATGTCTCTCTCTCTCTGGTGGTGTGCTGTGCTATGGTGTGGGTGAATGAGAAATGAGAAAGAAAAAGAAAAAGAATGCACGTGAACGTGAACCACTTTTTTTTTTTTACTTTTCACCTTGCCATTAGTTTGCGGGTTGACCCGCCCTAACCTGTAGTTACAACACGTCGGGATGCCAACTCAGGCGGGCCAGGTTGAAGCGGGTTCACGGGTTGCCTCCTTTAACCCGTCCTGCCATTTGCAATCTGGGCTGGCGGCCGGCCTGTCGGGCCACACCCGTTTTTACACCCTTATGTATTATTTCATAATATAATTATGCATGATGAATGATACGATAATCCTAGAATTATAGGAATTATCACGAAACATGAATTAGTTGTGCAATTCCTTTGAGATTTCATGGTTGGGGATTTGAACCTTGGCCTATGCAAATAACTTTCGTTTTGCTAAAATCATTTTTGGCATGAATGTGAAGCGCTAGAAACCCTAGCTATTTGGGAGGCAGCTAGGAGGGTTAGAAAACCATGCTTGAATGGTCATTGAATACCCCTTAATCCCACTTTAATAGAATTTTCGTTTTGCTACAATTAAGTCAAATTAAAGCATAGTTAAGAGCTCCATTAAGAGTGAGAGAGAGTGTCATTGAGGCTGCCATTCAAGCATAGTGCGAGGAGAGAAATCTCAGAAAATTAAACTACTGTGGTGAGAAAAGGGAAGGGTTGAACTGTGGAAGAACAAAGAAGGTTTTGGGAATCAAAAAGGCTAGCTAAGTTTTGCAAGTGGAAGTAAAAATACCAAGTTAGGGGAGCTGCATCTCTTGTTTTTATTGTTGATAAACGATTCAGTGATGTAAGTATATATGTGGCACTTGGATTCTATCAATTTTTGCGCAATTTGTTTGTGTTTTCTAGATTTTCTAGAAATTGCCTAGCGGTCATGTACGACTTGCCAGGCGACACATGCTCTAGAACTCAAATTATGGGCTTTCTCTATGAACCGCCTTGTGGTTGTGTGTTGCCCGCTAGGCGACATGAGTATGAAATTGAGTTGTATATGTTATGGTTGGTGTTTTGATCATTTGCAGCCATGATATTGTTGTTGTTCAGTGTGTGAGATGATTTAATGTTTGAATTGAATATGTTTAAGGGCTTAGACTTATGTTTTATATGTAATTGGGATGAATCATGATCTAATTAGGGGTTAGGGTTCTTGTGGGGTTTGGGGATGAGTAAACATGATATTTGCTTATGATTATGATATGTTTCATGGAAATAATTCTAAATTGAATAAGCATGAACTCTCTATGATGTTGGAACATTAAGATTATGTCAAAACGAGTGCTAAAATTGTTGATTATGTCATGTTTCGTCGGTAATTACTGACGGAAAAATCCGTTGGTAATCTGTCGATATTTATCGACGAAAAAATCTATCGGTAAATCTATCGATAATTACCGACGAAAAAATTCGTCGGTAAATCTATTGGTAATTACCGAAATCCGTCGGTAAATTTGTTGCATTGTTCATCTTCTTCCTCCTCTCTCTTTCAATTTTTTTTTTTCGTTTTTTTTCGTGGTCGCCGTCGCTGTTATCGTTGCTGCCACCGTCGTCGCCACTGCCATCATCGTCGCCGCCACCGCCACTGCTGCTACCACCGCCGTTGCCGTCATCTTCTTCTTCATCCTCTTTCTTCTTCTTCTTCTCCTTCTTCTCCTTCATCTTCTCCTTCTTCCTCTTCTTCTTCTCCTTCTTCCTCTTCTTCTTCTCCTTCTTCCTCTTCTTCTTCTTCTTCTTCTTCTTCTCTTCTTTCTCCTTCTTCCTCTTCTCCTTCTTCTTCTCCTTCTCCTTCTTCTCCTTCTTTTTCTCTTTCTCCTTCTCTTTCTTCTTCTTCTCCTTCTTCTCTTCTTCTTCTTCTTCTCCTTCTTTTTCTTCTTTTCTTCTTCTTCGCGTCTTCTTATAAGGTGAGATTTGGGCGGAAAAATTCCCGCTTCTTTTATCGATAGCTAAATCCGTCGGTAAATTCGTCGATAAAAAAAATTAAATTATCGACAAATTTTATCAACAGATTTTGAGTTATGTAAGTATCGACAGATTTATCGACGAAAAAATTCGTCAGTAATTCAAATTTGGGCGAGAAATTTCCCGCTTCTTTTACCGACAGAAAAATTCGTCGGTAAATTTGCTAGTAAAGAAAATTTGAATTACCGACAGATTTTACCGACGGATTTTTCTGTCGTTAAATAAAATTTGTGTTAACAACAAATTTTTTCATTGGTAATTAAAATGTGATAATTCGACGAAAAAATTCGTCAGTAATTTCAGTTTTTTTGTAGTGCATCTTCGTTCCTACTTTTTATACAAAAAATAATCACAAGCGGTATGCAAAATAAATACAACTTACCACCACGCACCTTTTGAAGAAGCGACCCCAATTAGATTGCACCACAAAAATGAAACCCACAAACTTACGCCACTACAACGATGACGACACTACAAACAACAACAAAAATTCCTCCTTTACACCACAATGGATATGAATGCCGAACCGTCGAAGCTTTCGTCCAATCGGAAAAAATCCACACTGTTGCAACAAAGAAGAAGAAGAAAGGGTTTTAAAAAAATAGAGGTTGAAGATGAAGAATGACGGTTGAAGATGAAGATTTCTGATTGAAGACGATGAACAAGATGCTCTTTAGTTCAACCATTTGCACTTGCGCTTTCTGGTTTTTCTCCTTCAATTTTCACTCCCACTTTTTACTTATTTTTCATCCAGCTTTCTTCAAAAAAAACTAACTTGAAAATTGAAAAACATATGCTACGTCATGTTGTGAGATAAGTTATCAAAAGGTAGATATTATTATATCATTTTCCTATAATATAAATGTATTGTAACAAAATGAGGCGCAAAAAGAAATAAAACACTAGTGCAAGTTTGTGGACATAGGTTGTTGTGGACAATAATAAACAACTTTAACCTAATATTCATTCACCATCCTTTTAACCTTTATTTTTCTTCTTTTCCACTCTTCCTTTACAAAAGTATTTACATGAGAAGAATTTATTCAATAAGCCTTTAGTTAAGCTTTTTACGGAAGCAACCCTCAAGTCCTCCATGGATTCCACTCGAGGAGAGATCGACCCAACAGCACATGAAGATTCGTAACTAGGAATGCTCAAATTCGGTGCATGGTACTGCTCTACTTTTTCATCAATTTCCTCATATATAAGATAAATTGTCGTCATGTTAACAGTTAATCTGCTGCAGAAAACAACAACAATCTGCACATTGTTTCCAGGCTCGATGTTTGATAGTACCCTCTGCCACTCCTCATCATCAAACGACGCTAATGCATTTCTCTTGTAAAGCTGAATGGTGCTCTTTGTGTGATTTATCACCAACAAATTTTTCAGGCCATCTGATGTTATACTGTCAGAGGAAGAATAATGGATATGACACATCATTGTCTTCAAGTTACGCCCATTCACTTGAGGAATTTCAAAAGTCACAGAAGAACTTTCGCTGCTGAAGGTTAACCAATCTGGATAACAATCTCCAGGTAGCAAACAATCACCCCCATCACTCGTAGTCATATTCTGTCAACATAAAGATATATATGCTGTAAGTTTATCAATCGATGCATTAATACCACTTATTATAAATTCATCAATTTATGATATCACAAGATAATAACTCTTTTATCATGAATTAAAATCATGATATTTTTGTCAAAAAGTATTCTAAACGATGACAACTTGCATGAAAAAAGTAAATTGTTAAAAAATTTAATGTTATGCATAACAATATCATGTTATTATTCTCTTTCTTTTAGCTGATGGCAACTTTTAATAGCAGAATATATGATGGCACCTAAAAAAATCTTCTATGTTGTTGAATAATAAAGTAATATGATTAAAATAGCATCTTTAAACTTTTATGTTTACAGGGTATAACTATACACTTGCGCATAGAATTGGTGCATTAAAAATAATTCAATTGCCAAAAAACAAGCGAATTTTCAAACCATAATTTATGACAAATATTTATATCACAAAAACATTACAATTAGATGCATTTAAAGAGAAAGGAACCTGTAAAATTCTCTGTTTCAGGATGTGTGTGATTTCCCAACTCCTTCCCATTTGAATTAAAAGTGTCTTCTCAAACAATTTTGATCCTGAGTTGCATTCAATTAATGTAAATACATTCTGCAGTTGTGATGCTGTTGCAGATGACTCAGATTCTACAGAATTTGTCGCATTTAAAGCCTCCAAAATACTCGTTGTATCTCTAGAAAGTTGAAGATCTGAGCCACACTCTATCCAAAGACTTTGAAGCTTTGGAAGCTCCTCAGATATATAAGATAGCTGATTGGAACTGCTATTTTGTACATCTAAAGAAACAAGAGAAGACATGTCCACGAATGTTTGAACACGAGAAGAGAGACTATTTACCGGTGACATCCAAGACC
>Ga0209589_1003202_pt1 | contig 28692 bp, 9 predicted proteins | sample CowpeawhiteBW_FD_187525 | JGI IMG/M metagenome (GOLD analysis project Ga0209589, IMG submission 187525) | Root nodule microbial communities of legume samples collected from California USA - Cow pea white BW (SPAdes) (version 2) | ecosystem: Host-associated > Plants > Roots > Nodule | place: USA...
ATCTATGTATATCTATATATATATATATATATATACATCTATGAACTCACCGAACTATTCGACTCATGAAAACTCTTCTTCAACCTAAAGACAACATACAAACGATTGGACTGAAGGATGGAGCCACTAATTAGCAAAGAGGAAAAATAAAGACTCTAGGAGCACATGCAACCCAAGAAAGCTCGCATGCACTACCCAAAATAAAATAAGTATCAAAGGAGACCGAAGTTTCGACTTACCCGATTGAAGAATCTATTCCATTAGACTGGAAGAGGACTTTGTGACGATTGAGAAAACGTCATTTCGACTCACTATTTTTGTTATTTTTAAAAAGAAAACATTTTAATATTTTAAGGGTTTTAAAAGTAAAGATATTTATTATAAAATTAAATATAACAAAATTTAATATATATATATATATATATATAATTAATTAATTAATTAATTAAAAGTATATAATATATAGAAAATAAAACTAAATTTTACTTTTAGAATATATTTAAAATTAAAGGTAAAGTTTGTTAAATAAGTTTATATAAATTATAAAATAAAAATAAAATAGAAAATAGAAAAATCAAAGAAAAAGAGACCGGGAATTTGAGTAAAAAGAATAAAAGATTAAGTAGATTATAGGAGAATACTTTTTAACATGTAATTTAGTATTGTTTTATTAGTTATTATATGTTTTGATTATGACTTTTATTCATTTTAATATGTTTAATTTATAAGATTTCATATATTAAAAATATAACATTTTAATATGATAGAGATAAATAATAATTGAATACAAATTATTGACAGGTCATAATTTTTATATGAAAAATGAGTTTTTAATTTTACTTAATTTTATATCGATCTTCATGAAGAAGTAGCAAAGGAATATCATAAAGATGATAATAAGCAAATTTCTAGTAATAAGTAAAGGAATATATTACATGATCTAGGAAATATTATTAATGATAGAAACATTAAAGAAAGAAAGGAAGCAAGTTATACGATTAGTCTAGACAATAAAATCAATGTAAAATGAGTCAAATTTTATAAACTACTATAGGATTTGTGTTGACAAAAAGAAGAAGATAGACAACTTCCTTCAATAAGGAGTTTTGATGATGATGATGATGATGATGATGATGACTTATGAAGAAGTATGGAAGACTTAATGATGCATGGAAAGTGTTGAAGACTTAAAGAATGCTTGGATTCAAGAGATACATTGGAGACTTAAGGATTCAGTTATTTAGGTCTTGTAATTTGTGTATGTTATTTAAAATAGTTAAATTAGTATGTCAAGAGTTAAAAGGCAAAGCCCAAACAGCAAAACACTAAGAGAAGGTTTTATTTTTACAAAATGCACTGTGATAATCAATTATCACTTATGATAATCGATTATCATAAGTATTTTTTAAAATTTTCAGATTTGGCTCTAGAATAATCGATTACTTCTTAGATAATCGATTATTAGCGTCAAACAATGTTTTTCAGAAACTGTTATGAAATAATCGATTATCATAAGTGATAATCGATTATCTTTGGCAGTTATGACTTAACTTTTTATATTTTTAACCTAATTTCGAAATAGGCTTCTATAAATAAAGTGGTAGGCTTTTATTTGTACATATAGAAGTTAGAGAAGTCTAAGTACTTGAGAACTCTCTATGAGAAGGCTTTGAAAGACATAGTATGGGAAGTGCGATAACACTCACCAAGTGAGAACTTGAGTGATTGAGTGTTGCTGCTGTTGCTAGGAGAAGCTAATCATCCTTTGTGTAATTCAAAGGAGGTGTTCATCCCTTATGGATTTCAAGGGAGGTGTCTTCATCTCTCGTGGCTTCAAGAGAGGCGTTTCTAAATCTTAAAATTTCTTATATGTGATTTATTTTAGTGATTGAACTAATCTCGTTTTTGAGAGATTAACAACTGGACATAGGGTCTTCTAATTCGAACCCGTATAAATACCTTGCGCAATTTTCTCTTCCCTGCTCTCTTTATTTTATTGTAGTAAAATAAAGAAAATAATTTTAATTGAACTTTGATATTAAAAGGGAAATTTTTTAAAGCATAATTTTTATTAAGAACCCAATTCAGTCACGAAACATTTCTTTGCTCAATTCTAACAATTTTTAGCAAGAATTATATTGGTTGCAAAAACTTCAAATATTTATATGAATGCAAAAGTAATTGATGTACTTACTTATTTACAAGAACATTCTGTCAGGTTTTACACGGGACACGCTTACCTATCAGCTCTGATACCATTTGTCAGGTTTTACAGAGGGGGTTTCACTGGGGAGAACAACACCAATGGGATCTGAGTTTAATCACATAAGACACTGACACCACTCTCAACCCAAAACCTTAAGGCAATAGGTTTATGGGTCTTTATTCTTATATAGTGCTCCACTTTCTCATTTCTAGCCAATGTGGGACTTAGAATCACACTTGGATTCCTAACACATTCCCAACATGGAATAAAGTTGGGTCTTATTACGAGGATCCAAAATGTATTTGTGAATTTGAGCATGATTACACAAAAAATAGATGCTTGTATGAATGATTATATTCTTTTCCGACATGATTATTTGAAATCAACATCCTACTTGTAAATTTCCTTAATGTGGATATAAATTACTCTATAAAGTTATGCTTTATTCTCCTTTAGCTCCAAGGTTATAAAAATTATATGTATCATCTATTATTGCTAAAGAAATGATGTGACACAAGAATAAGCCTTTTGATCGTGTTAATGTTATTATGGGTTTCTTAAAATTATTAATCCAAATTATTGTTGTTTTATAGTATTTGTTTACATAATATTAAATTCAAATATTGCAATTATTATGTTATTTAAAGATATAATTGAAGTGAAAGATTTTTTTTTATTTAAATAACTATTTTAACGTTAAGCTCATGTGGAGTAGATACACAAGGTTTTTTAATAAAAGTTATCTGATAAATGAATCACAAAATAATGAAATTTTAGTTAGAGCTGATGAGTGTTAGAAAAAGAATGAGGCTAAACTAAATTAATAATTAGAGGTGAATTGGTTTTCAAAAGTTTACCCTTTTTTCAAGTTCTTTGAAAAATTGTTTCCATTAGAAAATTTTGATTTAGAGATAAAGATGGATAAAAAATGATAAAAGGAAGGAAGAGAAAGATAAAAAAAACATTTATATTAGTTTAGATCACCTCCTATTCTACGTTTAATCTTAAATGTTAATCCATAAAATTGGAATCCACGAGCACAAAATATACATAAGACAACAAACAAGAGAAGACAAACTCTTTAATACAATCAAGATGATATGTCCTATCCTTGTATTACACCAAAAATAAACTTCACCAAATCAACTCTTAAACACTTAAAAGGATATATACATTGGAAACACTCTAACAACTGAGAAAGAAGAAAGATGTTACCAGAAATTAATCATAATAAAAGCAACACAACATTATTTCAGCATCAAAACAAAACCTTTGAGAATTTTTTAAAATCTTGAAAGCACTCTTTTAACAAATGAAAATAACTTTGAAAGCTCTCAAATGAATATTGTAAAATTATTTTTTAAAAGTATATTAGATATATGAAATAGTGAATCAAAAGTTTTATTTATAAATTTCTAAAATTTCTAATTAAAAACTGGTTCATTTAATTGATTATTTTAAGTTGTCAATTGATTATTCTCAGTATTTCATGAGTTAATTGAAAAATAGTTAAAGTGTTTTCTATTTTAGTCAATTGTTACATGAGTTAATTGACTATTTCAGTTTTCAATTTATTTCAGAAAACAAAGTTAATTGGTTATTTTCTAAGATCAAATGAAAACACGTTATCCTGCTATCTATGTTAATCAATTAGCAAAACAAATAATTGATTATCATGATCTGAATAATTCTCAAAAGTAATTTAATCGATTGCTTAAAGTCTTAATCAATTAGCACAATCATAAAATCTTTTTCACATATTTTTAACCTTTTAAAAAATTTATTGGTTAATTTTAGTTTTGTTTGTGTGCTAAGTCGAGATTCTCAAACACATACAATAAAAGTTAAACTATTCAAAATTATTTTCAACTTCAGCATCTTCAAACATCATCATTGCAATAAATTCTCTGGAGACTTGACTTTAATTTTCAAGTCCAATAATAAGAATACAAGTAATTTAGATTACTTATCGAATAAAGTTACTTTAGTAAAAATAATGTTATTTTATTTATATGTGATTGATGAAATGTGTATTTCAAGGAAAAAGATACAAGAAAGACAAATATAATTTCTTTATTAATAATAAGCATAAATTAAGACTAGTGAAACATATGTCCTATTACCTAAACTCAACGTGTCTAACATGATAAAGACACCAAAAATTCTAATTAGTTAATAGTAGTGAAAAAAAAAAAATCTCGAGATTGGTATGATTTGTCCCAGAAAGCTACAAATAAGATGTAAATGAGGTGTGATAAGAAAATGAAAATATTGGTTCAATTCCATTTATATAATGCATTAAATAATAAATGAGTTTTCATCGGATAAAAATGACTTGACCCTGTCCACAACTAATTAAAATTCAATGATACATATGTAAGTTATTGATTATGAAGAAGAAGAAAATGATGATGGGAGTATTGATTTAATAGATGATGAAGAAAATGATGGATGATATTGACAAAGATTTTAGTGATGATAATCGATTATTTTTTGATAAAATTTTATAAAATAATTTGTTTCATTAGTTATGCTTATCTTTTTAATTATCGATATTTAAGTGAATTATATATATATATATATATATATATATATATATATATATATATATATATATATATATATATATTAATATTAGGATGTCAAAGTCAGCTGATATTGGTTCACATAGATTCATTATAGGTTGAGGTTAGACAAATCAATCAACTCACTTTTTTGTATGAAGAAAGATCATACAATTAAATCTAAATAAAAAATATTTAATATTTTTAAAATTTTTGTAGTCCTAATATGTTAGAAAAAGTAATCACTTATGATATTTTTTGTGCTTAAAGAACAGAAACTTTTGCCATGAAAAGTTCAGAAAATTCAAACTATGAAATTGGCAGGGGCGATATTCCACTATTGTCCCACAAGCAAAACGCCCCACTGCAAACGACAACCATTGATATTTCAATATTAAAATTTTAAAATTTCAATGTTTAAGTTTATTTCATAAAATACTAATGGCTACTCTTTAAATCATCTTTATATTTAGTACATGATACATAATCATATAGATTTTCTTTTAATAAAATCACGAAGACTATATGCTATACTCCTATAATATTGTTGTTCCCTTGACTATTTCAGTAAAACGAATCAAAATTATTAATGACATTTCTAAGTAGTATTATTAATTAAGCAACAAAATGTCTTGTTTCGCGTTCTTGTTGTGTGATAGATTTTGTCTTTTTAGTTGTGGAAAAAATGAAATACTTTTGTTTTGAAGATATGAAAAAAAAACGATTGTTTTACTTCCACACATATTTTCGTTTCCATACATTTGTTTCCTAGTTCCACATACATTTGTTTCCTGGTCCCCATTCATTTTATTTCTTTGGGTGAACCTGGACACTTTCATTGATTTGATTTTTTTTTTTTTGGGGTGCTTTTTAACTTTCTTATGCAATTTCTTGATTTGTTTATAATTTAAGTAATCGGATCTCTGTATTGCATGATTTTTTTTTCTTTCTAAATCTGCTATATTAGAATTTGTAAAGCTCAGATATATTAATTGGATTTTTTTTAATAAACTTTTTTGCTTAAATTTCACATTAATAACTCACTCACATAAAAAAATATATTAATTATTGAAAGAAAACTTAATAACAAAATAATATATAAAAACATTTAAAAATGTGTATTCAACTTTTTAATTTAATAATTACATGTGAATGCGTAAAATTTATAAAATATGTTACACTTACAATTATTTATCGTAAAAAACACTTTGTCACATAAGGTTGAAAATTGAAGCAAACGAAAAGGCTAAGTGAACTCTACTAATATTTGTTGTAAAGTTATGTGTTCTACGTGAAAAGATAAAAGTTCCACCTGGCTCACTCTTAAAGATTTATATATTAATATGTTTGTTACTTATACTTTTAAGATGAATACGAATTATGAGATTGAGCTTCGTTTAAGTTTTTTAGTAGAGTTTGAAATTTATTTATTTATTTCATAATATATTTTCTTATGTGTTTTTTAAAATACATAATTACTTTGTTATTTTGGGTTTTTTTGATTTCACCTTAAAATTTGTTGAGATAATGTTATTAAGGTCAATTCTATATCCTAGGTATTATTTGTCATGGAATTCGAAGGTATGTTACAATTATTTTTAAAAGATGTATCAGAAGATTAAGGGATGAATGTGTACTTGAATTGTTCTTGACCTTAACTCTTAAGTAATGTTAGACTATTAAACATAGCAAAACAAGATCCTCTATTGAGGTATAAGAGGAAAGCGGTTTCACCTTTGAAATCACTTTTCCATTTCCATAAATGACACTAATGTTTTCATCTTAATTCCATTAAGATAATATTATTACAGTCAAACATGACATCTGATGTATTGTCCACTTAGAAGGTTGAAACTTTATCATGATTTTGTTCTAAAAAAACACATTAATAATTAAGGGAGGAAAGTATATTTAAATTCTTCTGGATCTGATGTATTAGGCATGTTAAAACAAACCTCTGGTTGAGGTCTAAAAAGAATGAGGTATTGGTAATTCTAAGACAACTTTGGTTTTAAGAAAGGAAAATTTCTTATAAAGCTTACATCTGAAAAGAATTTTGCTTTTTAAGTGACATGCTACATGTTCCCTCGGTTAGAGTTAATTTAGTATGTGCATTGTTGTGAAAAAATGGGTTAAAGTATCATTTTAGTTTAATAAGATCATTATAACAAAAAGTTGTACGTTTGTGGAAAAATGAATATTGTGATCAAGGCCTATTATTTTATTACTTTTTAAAGTTGTTAATGAATGTGAATTTGAATGTTCTACTTATATTATTAACTTTTATGATGTGTGACATACTAATTTAGAAAATGTGAATATCACAAATAAAGTTGACAGTGTGATATATGTGAAACTAAATTATATAGTTTAATTTGTATGATTTTGTTGACTTGAAACAAAACATATTTTGAAGTGGTTAATTCATTTTGTAACCTTCGTATATGATTATTTTAGGTACTCTAAAGTGTACTTAATGTTTGATACATTTTTAACTTACAAAACAAAAGTAAAAAATCAATTAAATAGAAAAACTAAAGGGTTAGATTGGACAAGAATGATGAATATGTTTTCTTCAATGACTATTGTGTGAAAGAAGACATTTTTAATGAAGTAATCATCCATACCATATTCACCTTAATAAAATGGAGGATCTGAGTAAAAAAAAATAGAACTCTTATGACAAGTGTTATGATTATTAGTTTTATTGTTCCTTATAATTTTTAGGAAGAAGCCCTTTCTTACAACACGTTTTTTACAAAAATAGGACACCACTTATGAAAATTGATACAAAGCCCTATGATTTGTGAAAAGTTACCAAATTAATCTTCAACACCTCTCGTGGTCCTGTCTATACGAACCTCCTCGCTCGTAGCAGTCCTCAAGTGTGAGCAAGGAGCATATGAACCTCCCCGCTCATATTAATCACACGTTTATCACCAGTCAAACCCTGTAATGTGCTTGTCTTTCAATTTCATCTGTTGTCACCCTGATTCCCAAATTGCCATCTAAAATTTTTCCTTTTACTTAAAAATAAATAAAATGTTGCAAATGATCAAAGTCATATTCTTTTACAACAACCAATATTGTACGTGTTAAAGAAAGTCACAATTCCCTTTTTAATTATCTAAAACTAAAATCGCATATAACAAAAACTCAAACTCTTTTAACATTTATATATGTCATACATATTTAAAATACACCGATCACAAACTACTATTATGGTAGAAGAAATCAAAACCCCAAAGCTACCATATGCACGTAAATACTAATACCGCAAGATATCTCTAAACAAAAAAAGAAATTAAAGAAATCGTTGACTCCCAATGATAGAAAAATAAGGAAAATTATAAATATATAATTTTGAACCACCCTGACAGAGATTACTACAAAACCCTTACTTGGAATCCAAATCGTGTTCATATATGCGCCCAAAATAAATTAAATAATTAAAACATCACACTAATGACATACACAAGACTTCAACCCAAGTCCTCTCAAACACACCAAGCGTGTCTAACTACTTGAGCTTCCATTACTTCTTTGTCATAACTCTCCGCATTAATTACTTTATAGATTCATTCTCTCACATTTATAAAAAAAAAACTTATTTATTTACTTAAGTTTTATGGGTCTTACAAAAACCATAAATGGTTGCGTGTTTACACTCAAGGGAGTTGTGGTTACTAGGGGATCATCTTGACAAAAAAATATTGCAAGATCGATAACAGATCATAATTTGTTACTCTCTACCCATCCTTACACTTTCTTTCCCCCTCTCTAGTTTATTTCTCTCTCCCTTCTATCTAAAATTTCTTCTCCATACCTCATCTATTACAAAATTTGAAAACACATTGTCGTAGTTGAGGAGGTACGAAACATTTCTACATGATCAAATTCTCAAACAAAGTAAGTTTCCATTTACTCTATATATTCTTTCTCCTATTAATTTTTGTATGATTTTGTCATCAATATTAGCGGGTTAATTGAGAAAACTGACATTCTCAACTTTTTTTACCACATTATTATGTTATGTTTGGATACCTTACTATAGGTACCTAAGTTGTGAGTAGCCTTATTGCTTAGGTTTTGAAATTTAACTTTGAGGATAACCGCAACAGGCAAGAGAAATTATATATATTCTTTTTATAGAAAACCTTAGGATAGATGATTTGAATATGAAAATGACTTGGCCCTTGGATTTTGGTTTCATGCAAGGATTGTGGTTGATCAATAAATTGTTTGCATACTTTGAGTTTAGGGTCCAAGATTGATTGGAAATTAGTAAAGAATGAAGCTTGAGCAAATTATGGTTGAATTAATCATTTGAAATGTTTAGAAGTTGTATTACTAATTTTTTTTGGAATTATTCTTGAAATTTGGTTTAATTATGGTATTTAGGTTGATTTCTTTAATATTTTTACTCAAGTGAAGGATTTTTGCCCAAGCGAAAATAGAACATATGAACAAATCGTATTCTTTATCCTATTTTCGTTCAAGTAAAAAGTTTTTTCGCTTAAGGAAAAATAGAGTTGAAAATAAATTTGTTTTCAACCTCATTTTTTGCTCAAGCAAAAGATTTTTCGCTCAAACAAAATAACATTGTAACTTAACTTAGTCTCTATCTAATTTTCACTCAAGCGAGCATATTTTCGCTTAAGCTATTTTCTTTTGTTTTCTTATTTTCTTCTAGTCTTATTGACTCACTGAATGTAAATGCTTTTATAAAAAAAAAATTGAATATTAATTCCTATGTGTGATTGATTTATGGTTTTGTTTGAAAGAGTTATATTGTATTACAATGCTTATTGAGCTTGATGGAAGTTGTATGACATTGAGGTCATACATATGAGATTATGTGTGAACCATTGTTTGAGATTATGTGTGAACCATTAGTGGGGACAATTAAAAATTATTTGATTTTCAATCCAACAACTTTTTTAAGTAAAAGTAAAGAATTATAGAGAGAGAGGTGGGGGGGGGGGGGAAAAATTTTTTTTTCCAAACATTTGGTAATAATTTTAACAAAACTTAGGGTAGACGTCGGTCCACCACTACATGTGTGGTCTATGTGATTGTTGTAAGTTGGATTTTGAGTGAGTTTGAATTGTTGTAGCATGATTATGTAAGTTTGAATTGAGTGAGTTTTGAGTTGAGTTAATTCCAATGTAGCTTATTATTGCATGTGTTGTTTGTTTTGTAAACTGTGATGATCTCTTTCAACTTCTCTTCAAGCGTACTTCAAACTATGACTTTACACCTTCAAGACGAGATGTCTTAGGTTATTGTCTCTCCAAGACAAAGTGGTGGAATGAAGTGTGTCTCAGAAGATACTTTAATGCTCAAGTCAAGTGCGTGAGATAATAATAAATACAGTAATAATGAAATGTAATTAATTTATCTCATGTACTATCTTATTTATATCACGAGCTTATGTATGGTACGATAAATGTTGTATGGTAGATTTATAGTATAAATAATATTTTAATTTTTAGGATGTTATAATAATTTACATACTTTCCATCCTACATTTAATGGTATCATAATTTATTTATCTTATCTTCTTACCATATTTATTATTATTATATATTAACTTACAATGTTTTACACTAAACTCGTCTTTGCACATAAACAGTTGTCATTTTATCATTAAAGACGTATTTCTTCGTAAGTTTGTCTTTATGTCTTAAATTTAGGATGAAACAGTAATGATGACGAAGTATAAAGTCATGAAAGGTTATGTGAAGGAATAGAAATAAAGTCAGATAAACTTATTTATATTAAATTAAAAATGAAATTAACTAATTTTACAATTTTTGTATTAAATGAAGTTATAAAGTAAATGCAAATATATCTGTCAGTTATTTTTGTCACTCGCTCTAAGTTTTGTATTTTATTGTTTTACTTATAATATAATACTTCAATTTCAAACACGTTAAACAAATAAAAGACAATATATAGATATTTTTATCAAATACATTTTAAAAATCACCAAAAGGAGCGTTTATTTCTTAAAAGTCAAAATATTGCCATTTATTATTACAGAAAAAATCAATAATTTTCGTGATCTCAATCATGTCATCAACCCAGCGTCTATCCAATATGTCGAGACTTTGGAACAAGTCAACAGGTATATAATTTCAGGACATTTTTTTTTCCGTCTAATGTTAATATTGGTTTTTAATTTGATAATTTATTCATTGATTCCTTAATTTAATAGAATGTTCTGAAGTGTTGTTCTACGCAGAGAATATCTTACCTTTAATTAAATCACTTATGTAGGAATTAGCTCCTAGAAATACTTTTTGGAAAATTTATAAATCATATTTATTTATCATAAAATATAGGTTTATCCAAACAATGTTCCATTTTTTAAATCGTTTAGTAACTTTACATTTAATCCCCAGTAAAATAATTACTCGTACATGTTTACAAGATTTTTAAGAATCTCTTACGATGGGATTTGTTTTTATTCATTTTTGTCAAAATAAAACAAAATCACAATTTCCATGCCGCTTTTTTAATGAATGGTTTAAAATTTTCTGTGCGAAAAGTCTACTAAGTTTTTCTATTTTCTCCTAGCTTTTTCAATAATATTTAGTTCTTAAGCTATTTTTAATACAATCTTGTTTGTCTCCTAACTGAACAAAAATGTTGGACTTTTTCTTTTAATTAAAAAACAACATTAAAATGAAAAGGTAAAGATGTAACAATAATGATTATTAGAATTTTCAAAAACACTTATATTTTTAGGTTTCTTCACCTTTATATTAAGTTAAAATCTATATAAGTAATTATCTGTGATTAGACAATAAGATAACATAATTTAATATTATTAGAGCATGATCACTACATTCTAATTTTTAAATATAAATTAAATTTTACTTCTTCAAAATATTTAAACTGTTGATTTTATTCGGGGTAAAAATTCATATGCTTTTACTCTTTACAATAATATTATTTTTCAGCTATTAAATATTTATATTAGATCGATGGAATTCTTATTAGCTAGAAAAAAATCGAATAACAATTTATCATTATATAGTAAAGTAATAATAAAATTAATGTACAGAGGGTGACAGTGAAGAACTATGGTGATGAAATTACCACAGTAGTTACGTCAAATGTTGAATTGTGTGATTTATAGTTGCTAACATATCATTGGCTCTTTGCACTGCCAACAGACACTGCAATTGCGACCCATCTTCCAATGCGCATTCGTGGGAGCAACTACAAAAGGATACTGTGAAGTGAGTTCGTGCGATTCTGCAGTAACTTGCCATTTTCGTTCGGCAAATCAGTTTCCACTTCACTCATCAAACGTCGTCGTTCTCCAGTTCCCAACCTTCTTTGCGTTGTGAGGTTTCCCCAATCAACAACAATGACCTCTGCTTCCTTCGTCAACTCGTTCACCTGTTCTTCGCGTGCTCCCACTCTCCACCCTTTCACCACTGTCTCCACCGCCACGTCACTCAGGCCCGGCAACGGCCGCTCTTCGAGACCACTCGTCACGAGGATCTCGTCGCCTTCCCTCGTTGTCTGCAAAGCTGTCTCCGTTAAGCCCCAAACTGAAATTGAGGGTCTCAACATTGCTGAAGATGTTACGCAGGTCAGTTTAACTGAATTTGCAAGCCTCTGAATGGGTTGCTGGAAATTTCTCCACCTTTTGTCATTTTCTTTGGGATACACTTGCTTAGATGAGTTGTTTAGATGCTTTTACCGTTGTTCTTAATTGGAATTGGAGGTCTATTTTATCTCTCGTTGGGTCTGTTCGGAGGGTTGGCATTTTTGGAAGAGAAAAATAAGAAGGAAATATTAAATTAGCTTTTGCATGAGCTAAATCTCATGCTCCATGAGATGAAAACCAGATTTTTGATGAAGCTATCAGTCAATAACTTTTACAAATTAGCTGAGGTATAAACTAATTTTTGATATTGAAGAAATGATTTAATTTTTTTTTTCTTTTTCCCATCTCATCAGTGCCTACGAAGAGGTTTCTCAAAACAGACACATAATCTATAAAATATAGGTTACCGAGGAGAAACTTCAATTCTGTTAACGAACTTTAGTTGTTTGATTTCTGTGTGTGAAATAACCTTCAAGGATAAATCTTAATTTTGTTTGGTTCTTTTTTCTGTTGACGTGGCACAGCTCATAGGGAAAACTCCAATGGTTTACCTCAACAATATCGTGAAGGGTTCTGTGGCCAATATTGCTGCAAAGCTTGAGATTATGGAGCCGTGTTGTAGTGTCAAAGACAGGTGAGAACTTGAATTTGATTAGTTGCTTGTTAAACATGTGAGATCTCTAATCGTGAATATCTCTTGACAGCACGAAATAAAGCAGAAATTATTTGGCGTTTTTTGTGACAAAGGAATGTTAATAAGATGATTTTTTAGGCGTACTCTTTAAAATGTGAGAATTGTATTTACTATTTGGAAGATAAACCAATTATAAAGAGTGTGTTGCTGAAAATGAAAATAAAATATGAAAACAGAAAATGTTTCTTAAACCAAACAAGTCCATAATGTTTCAAGTGACAAAATTAGCTGGTTTTGATTTTGTTATTCATTTCTTTGCTGGATTTTATTCTTTTTGTTGCTATTAGTTGAAGAGGATAGTTTTCAATAAGTATTGGATATCATTAAGTATCTTAAACCAAACAAGTCCATGTTTCAAGTGACAAAATTATCTGGTTTAACTTTGTTATTGATTTCTGTGCTGGTTTTTTATTATTTTTGTTGTTATTTGTTGAAGAGAGCCTTAAGTATTGGATTTCAATATGGATGTACATTTAACTCCTTTAATGGTTCTAGTAAAAGACACTTGATTATGTATCTACTATTTGGTGATAATTTCAGTTATCGTTAGGTATAAACTCAAAATTCATGAGGCTGATGCTGGTGCTTCTATGTGCTTGCATAAGTTATTTGGCCACATAATTTGCTTATTGGAGGTTTATTATTATTATTATTTTTTTCTTTAAGGCTTCCAATTTTTCATCTTGCAGGATTGGTTTTAGCATGATAAATGATGCTGAGCAGAGAGGAGCTATAACACCTGGGAAGGTATAAATGTGTCATAGTTGTGACTTATAATATTTGATTTCACTATAACTCTAGCTGCTTGTCAGACATGGCTAATGCAAACCACTTTAAAAACTTATTCTTTTGGCATTTGCTACTTAGGTATCAAATTTTTATATGATTCATCTTAGCAGTATTGCTCCAAAGTCACACATGTAATGCCTTATCAAGCATTAACTGAAGCTAAAAATAATTTTTTGGAAGTAACTATAAATTTTTAAAAATAGTATCTGACATAATTGACGTATATGGTGTATTATATCTCTATACTCCTGTGCTTCACCACTCTGCTACACCTTCCTGGTTGACTATAAATAAAACTAACTGTGCACCTTGTCAATGACTTTTTTATATTCAAACCAAAAAGTCGAACTTGTCCATAAGAACTTATAGGGGAGAAACATACAAGGAAAAAAAATGAAATGATCATTTTCGTAAGTTAAAATTAGTTTATGCATAAGCTAGTTTGTAAAAGATCTCTCATATTGTTCTTTAATCATATATGTTTCTACTTGTCCACAAGTTAATTTTAATTTATGAAGAAGTTTCACTTCATTTTCTTCTTCTTATTTGTCTATTCTAGGAGTCTTTATAGTGATGTTTGTCCAAATCCTTCGTCAAGAAATTATACTAACATACTTTGGTGTATGTTATGCTTTTATAATGTGACTTATGAGCGAATTTTTAAAATGTTGAGACTTTATATGGCCTAATGGTTTTAATGCGTTCATTATACAATTTTTTCTATTATCAAAATGACACTTTACACAACTTTGTGGGAATATTTACTGCTTTGACAATTCTAGAACTACAACTTAGTATGCACATTTTGTCAAGTCAAACATTTTTCTTACACGGTAGCAATGAGGCAGTGTTGTTTCCTTTACATTTATGCTGTAGTCTACAAAGGAGCTAGATGACATTTTTTTTGTGATTTAATTTATTGTCATATTAGCTGTGGCTATATAATTTTGATGTTGCTTGATTATTTTTTGTCTGAGTTAACTTGCTTCTCATGTGCATTTCAGAGTATATTGGTGGAACCTACCAGTGGGAACACAGGAATTGGTCTCGCCTTTATAGCAGCTTCAAGAGGATATAAACTCATTTTGACAATGCCTGCTTCAATGAGTTTAGAAAGACGAGTTCTTTTGAAAGCATTTGGTGCTGAGCTCGTTTTGACTGATGCAGCAAAGGGCATGAATGGTGCAGTTCAAAAGGCTGAAGAAATTTTGAAAAATACCCCCAACGCATACATGCTTCAACAATTTGATAATCCTTCAAATCCTAAGGTAAATTATAACAGCTTATTCTATGTTTAAGTCCATGAATCCTGTGTTCCTGGAAATAGGATTCTATATAGGGTGCACCATTAGCTCCAGCGTCAGAGTTAGAACTGTATGTTGTACAGTCGTACAAAGATTTGGTAATTGATAAGTCTTTTACTTATCTTTGGTTGGAAGCCTTATTTAAAGCTTCAATCATGAAGTCCTGGTTAATGGAAATGCAAAAGCAAATTTTTCGTTGAAGATAAATGCATTTTTCTCCAGCTACAGGCACCAAATAACTATCCCACCAGTTGCCTTTCCACCACATTTTGACCTCAGTCCTCCATTTTCTTATCAAGCCCATGAACATAATTAAAAGAAAATATTCATTCCTCTGTCTGAGTATGAGAGCATAACGAAGTTTCCCCAGAGATACTAATGAGCCTACTCCAACTCCAGTGCCCTTATGTTTCTATCAGCTGTACAATGTATTAGAATGTCCATAGCCATTTATGAAGTGTTGTGGCCGTTACACAGACAGACGACTATCCAGAGATAAAATGTTGCTTGGTTTGTGCAAGCTGCAAAAAATCATTATTGTTGATTACAGTAAGAACTGTTCTTCCACTGAAAACTTAATTTTAGAACCCGAGCGGGCAGCAATGAGGATCTCATCAATCTTGTTAGTGTTATTTATAGTAGGAACTGTTTTCCATAATGAATTATATTACCATAGAAACCAAGCTGGCAGCAATGAGGATTTAATCAAACCCACTCTTGGGTTACTTTCTCCCATGGGATGATGTCCTTGGTAATGTTACTTGCAATAAACCGTTTCAAATTACTTCCACAAGTACTTATTGTTGGGAAAAGCTTAATTTTATTTCAAACACTATTTCACTTGGCTTTACAAACTAGTTGTCTGTCTACAATCATTTTTACTGTTGATTGATGGTATTTAGTTGAGATAAAAGATGACATGAGATTATTATTTTTTAATTCTTAGCTTCTCTGTCTTTTCTGCTTGTGGTCTTTTAGAGGAGCTTCTTTTGTAATGTGCAAAGGAACTGCTTTTTCCTTTCCTGTGGTCTTTCTCCTCAATTTATTTTTCTGTGGGTTTTCAGCAAAACTTTATCATGACACATGAAACTCACAAGATTGAAGTTAGTTACAGGGTTCTCTAAAAGTAACAAAGTCATGTAGCCCAGTTGAACCTTTTTTATTTATTTTTTAATTTTGGCTCCTAAGGCCCTGTTTCCTAAAATTGCTACAGAAAAGAGAAGAAGTTGGGAAAGTGTTCAAATTGAGAGACAATATAACCAACTTGATCGAAATGTCCTACAGATTTAGGGTGATGTGCTGCCAAATGATCTGATATGCAAACTTTGATTCAACTATACAGGTTCATTTTGAGACAACTGGTCCAGAGATATGGGAAGATACAAGAGGAAAGATAGATATTTTAGTTGCAGGAATTGGAACTGGCGGAACTGTTTCTGGAGTTGGTCGATTCTTAAAACAAAAAAACCCAAAAATACAGGTACATCTTTGTCAATGGCATTGCCTAACCCAAATGTACCTAATATTATCAATGAATATAATGACGGAAAGGAATGTTCCATGCATAAAATACTAGGTGTAGGTGTATATCAATCTATGCACTCCATTCACTGCTCATGTCTTATCATCTGAAGTATATTTCTTGTAGAAAAGCTTTCTTTGTTGGGTCCTGTTAAGCTTTTTTTCATTATGTATCAGGTTATTGGTGTAGAGCCTCTGGAAAGCAACATACTTTCAGGAGGAAAGCCAGGTACAAAACCGGAAAAAAGTTTCTACAGATTCCAAATCCACTATTTTAATTTTAATTTAAGAAGTTGTATCTTTGCTGTTTTCTGCTGAACTACAGGACCTCACAAAATTCAGGGTATCGGAGCTGGTTTTGTGCCCGGGAATTTGGATCAAGATGTGCTTGATGAAGTTATAGCGGTCTGTTCTTACACTTTCCAGTTGTCTATTACCATTTATGTTATAATCTAATGAGTTTCTTTGTTTCCTAAACTGAGTGTTTTAAAATTTGGTACTAATTATTTTCAAAAGCAGAATTCGTTGGATTTTGAAATTTGAATCATAGTGTTTGATTCTGTTGCATGTAATTCTTCTGACAAACATGAATGCATTATTTGCACAACAAATACTTCTTGTCTACCAAGCATTTGCAAAAAAAACTAGACGAGTTGTACTTACAAATATCTACGGGTAAAACAAGATGGATACTTTTAATTACCAACTTCTTAATAGATAGGGTACGGGTATCACAATATCCTTAGGATACCTGCCATATATGTATATATATAATATATATATATATATATATATATATATATATATGTGTGTGTGTGTGTGTGTGTGTGTGTGTGTGTGTGTTTGTGTATATGTGTGTGTGTGTTTGTGTATATAATTTACATTTTACATCAGCTTCTAAAATCTACTTTTGTAATATTTAATTCCAAATTTAACAATAATGCCTTTATATCAATTGTTAATGATTTTTATTTAGGTACTTCTTTACAATTTAGTTGTTTTCTAAGATATGAATTTTATTTAAATTTATAACTTGTAGTGCAACTTATTTGAATTTGTTTTTTGAAAGGACTACTTTTACTTTTACTAATAATGTATGATGCAATTTTATTTGGACTACTTTAGGATAATTTTTTGAGTTTATACTTTAAAGAATAAGATTTAAATAATTTAATAAAAAATGTACAAAACAAATATACAAAATTAAGAAGCATCCATGGATATCTTATAGGATAAAATAATTTGCAAATAATTTTGAGGCAAGTATCCAATGGGTAACGTGGCAAAAAGTTTTCAGATAGAACGGGTACTACCCTTGTCACTTGATCTTGTTGTCATCTCCACTCTAATTATTTGAATATTGGTGTTAACCTGAACGAAAATGTTGTTGCTATCTTAACTCAATGTCCCCCATCTAGTGCCAAGTAGGTACTCAGTGTCATAATATTGTTGTATTTCCTATGATCATCTTTGCTTATCATGCAATGATCACAGGTGACAATTCTGGTCGAATAAATGTAATGAAACGTTTAGTCTCCCTTTCTAATTTTCCTTGTCTATTTCCTTGAAAATTTCAGTTCCTACTTAACCTTGTACAAAACTAGGTCCATCTTTGTTAAAAAGGGCAAAGGGATATTTATTGATATATTTTTGGTCATTGTACCAAAATGGGAAATAACGTCTGAAGATTGGCTCACTAAAATCTTTTCTAATGGTTCTTGAACCGTCTGGAGTAGACTATACCAGACAGTTGAGTAGATGATATGCAACTTCTACCATATGTAGTGGATAGTCTCAATACACTATCTATCTAGTCTCTTAGCATTTACTAAGACTTGAACCATCTGGAGAAACTGTTTAAGTGACTTTCCTGTCCACTAATGGGAAATACTGTTCACATGTTTTCCTCATTAGTTTAGAAAGTGTTTCACGTGAGTTAGTAATAACAGTATTGTATAAATAGGAACTTTATATCATCAGTTGTGTTGTGATTACGTTTGAGTTGTGCCTGATTGAGAGTTTGACTGAGAGTTTACTGCGAGAGAAAAAATACAAGTTGTAATCTGTAATTATAGTGATTATGTTGTGGACGGAGATTGAAGTTCGTGGACCCTTCAATTGAACCACATTTGTGATTCTTTCTTCTTCTTCTTTCGCTTACCTTCTACCTACTATGCTTGCGGGTTTCTGTTATCATAGAATGTTTGTGTGGTAGATGCATCTGTAGTGGGTTTGTTTGAGTTATTCCACAACTTAATGTTTAATACATTGTTGGTAACTTAGGTGTTTCCTTCTGATTTAGCACATGCATACTTGTAGTATTTAGTTGAATTATTCACATATATTAATTGTCATCTGTTACTGAAGTTTTAAGAACCTGATTTGTTGACTGTTTCATGGCAAGCTATATTGATATTCACAGTTGGGTTGTGAACATGTTATACTGCTATACACTGCACATATTAGAAAATAGAGATTATCTTTCATCCTGGACAGGAATGAATTATGCAAAATTGGTTACCAAGAAACAGAGAGTTTATCTTTCATGGGCATTTGGGTTCTAGACTTGCTTTATCTCTGTAAGCATTTGCTTACTCTACTGTCAATAACGAACATTTTTTTATAGACTGGCTTCTTGTTAATTCAGGTGATTGATTCTCTTTCTTAATTCTGGACTGGTATTTCCACATTTAGAGCTCTGTTCAATTGGTCAAATTTGTCTGCATGTGATATGGGAACGACCTGACCTGGATAGATACTGAATGTCATGATTTTCTTGATCTGTATTGTAATTAATATCCTCTTTTGTGAATTTTGTAGATATCAAGTGATGAATCAGTTGAAACTGCAAAACAATTAGCACTCCAGGAAGGCTTGCTGGTTAGTCCTTCATATTTTTCAACCCTTTGTGTATTTTAAGTTTCTTAATGTGTTTTGGTGTGCATGTCCTGTGCACTTACACACAACGAGACATGCCTGAGTTGGTTGAAACAATCATGCACAAGATCATGTTATTGAGTACACTCACCGTATTAAACGTTAGTTATATTCAAGAATGATACTTACCAAACCCTGTTGTATAGAGCATAAGAACATGTGTCTTATTTAGCCTGCACTTTTGGAGTTAATTTTCTTCAAATCTTGTCACACCTCAATTCTGATATCAATGTAAAGCTCATATGTGTTTGCTTTATACTTTGCCTCTTACATGTTAATTTCAATTGGAGAACAGGTGGGAATTTCTTCTGGAGCTGCTGCCGCAGCTGCATTGAAGGTTGGAAAGAGGCCTGAGAATGCAGGAAAACTTATCGGGGTATGCATATTTCCTACCAAAAAGATCAAAATCTATACATAGTTTGTATAAGGAATTTACTCAATCTAGAGAAGGATCTTTGCTGAATTTACAAAAGCATCATGCAGATAGAGTTCTCATTTTACCAATCTGATCATATTATGTTTTTTTCTTAACAACCTAACCTTCGAGATAAGATCTAGATTTTGGTTCTTGAGGACAAGTTTGTATTGTAGGACATGTTCACTAGTATACGATGTTATATAAGTATCCTGTTGCTTGCATTGTAGGACACTATAATTCGTATCCATTTAGCTTATACATGGTTGTCTTGTCGTATTTGCTCATCCTTATGCATACATGGTTATACATTGATTTTTCTGTGGTGTGTTCAGTGTGAATCCACCTAGTATTCAGGCTTAAAAGGCTGCAAAGGCTTTTCATTGTTTATTATGTACTTTTTCCGCTATATTGTGGGTTAAGTTTCTTTTCCCTTTCCTTTCTTTTATGGTTGCACAACTGGCCTGAATTATATAATTTAAAATAATTATTGAGGAATGGATGGTTTTTTGGTACGTAGCCAGAAAGAGATTCACTTACATCCGCATTTTTTCTTTTCTATTTGTTTAAATATTTCTCGTTTGTTGTTTTCTGCCCACTTTATCTTTTTCCCCTCTTAACGCTGCATATGATATTGAAATTTCAGTATTAAGTTACTCTAATTCTATTGCTTGCAGGTTGTCTTCCCAAGCTTTGGTGAAAGATATTTGTCTACTGTTCTTTTCCAGTCAATTCGAGAAGAATGTGAGAAAATGCAACCTGAGCCATGAATCGACTTTGCCTGTTAATGTTTCTTACACATTTTCTTCGAGTATCTGTATTACATGCCATACAATGTCGATGTTTCTTATTTTTTACCTTAAGAAATTAGATAAATTTATACAGGTCATTGATTTGACTTACAGCACATATTAATGACCCTTGATTGAATAAGAGTTTATTTTCTTCTCTCTTTGGGATAAAACTTTCAGATGTAGTAGGAATTATTTGTTTTCCTCCTTTTCATGTATGACAGCTTCGCTTTTATAAAACAATTGGTGAAATTGTTTATCTATTGCTTTTTGTGCATCTTTCCTAAGGGCTCTCACTCGTCTATTTTTTACCGGTAAAAGAAAGGTTAAATTACTGTAATCAATACATTATTTGAACTTGTATTTGTTTTAGAGGTGGTTCTATCTGTCTATTTATTGTAGAAAATTAACTGTTTTGAGTCATTTGACAGTTTGCACCAAGGATTGCTATAAAGGTGAAATATGAAAAATCCCTGAAAAGAAATACTTGAGAAGACCTATATGTTATATGTTGAGTTTGGATATGATAATTTGGAAGAGTAATTCATTTATTTGATGAGTTTAAAATTTTTCACACTAAAATGACTTATTTGAATAAAATAAATAGAAAGAAAATGAAATTTAAGAAATTTTGGAAGGTATTTCAAATGAATAAAATAGAAGAATTTCAAATTCCTTTAGAAATTTGAGTCTTCTAATCTTTATAAAAAAATCAATTAGATCTATAGTTTTTATTTGGTTCAATTTAGTCTTCTAATTTTTTAAAATGATTCAATTTGGTTATTTTGGTTAAATTGAGGATAGATTTTTGTTAAAATTAATATATCAAATCACTTTATTTCAAAAGTCCAAATATTCAAACTAATTTTATTTTGTAGGTGAAGTGATTTGATGTATAAATTATAAAGAAATTTTAACACCAATCTAATGAAAAGGACCTAATTCAATCATTTTAAAGAATTAGAGAACTAAATTGAATCAAAGAAAAATGAGGATCTAATTGAATTTTTTATGAAAATTAGAGGATCAAAATAAGATTTTAACTTAGAAAAAAAATTGAAATTTCATTCATTTTCACTCCACTCACGAAGGTCGAGCTGAGTGGGGTAGATTGAAGGCTCAATTGAGTTGACTTAGGCCGAAAACTCAGTGGAGTCAATTTCGACTAAAGAATCAACAAACTCAACTTAAGCGAAGAGTCGAATCAATTCAAATCGGATCACAGTTCAAGAAGAATTAGCTCGAGCTAAAGGTTGAGATGTGTCGACATGAGACAAAGGTTGAGACAAGTCAGTCGGATTAAAGGTTTAGATGAGGAAAAAGGTCGAGATGAGTCAGATCAAGTCAAAGATCGAGATGAGTCGATCGAGGATGAAGGTCGTGTCGAGTTTGATCGGGTTGAAGGTTGAGTCGGGTCGAAGGTCTAGGTTGAAGGTCAAGTTGAGTTGGTTGGGTTAAAAGGTTGAACCGAGTTGACTCAAATCGAAGTTTGTGTCGAGTCGACCTAAGTTGAAGGTTGTGCCGAGTTGGCCCAAGCCAAATGGTGATTCGAGTCAGCCTAGGCCGAAGGTCAAGTCTAGTCGATTTTGTTGAAGGTAGATGATGAAGGATCATCTCAGATTTAGGGTGAATACGAGTCTCGAACGAAATGGGTATGAACCCAAGAACGAAATGAGGGGAAAATAGAGGACACCGATTTGAGGAATTGCAGAATGGGAGGAAACCGCGCTACTTTGAGGAGATTCCAAGATAAGTGAAGAAGATACACCACATTGAATCAGAGATTCAAAGATAAGGATCAGTGGTTCGAAGGAGAACCTCGAGACTTGAGAGAAAAACTCAAAATTTCAAATACTCAAATCTCTATACAAATGTGTCTCATAAGGGCTTATATATTATGGGCCAAAACACATAAAGGCCCAACACGACTAAAGGTCCGATAAAGTCCAAACATAAACATTATAAAAATTACAAAAAGAGTTCTTATTATATGATCCGAAGCTAACCCAAGATCTCTTTGAAGGTCCTGGGCATGATTCCATCAAATGCTTTGAAATTCCTATGACGACCCTAGCCATGCCTCCATTAATAGAGTCGTGTTGGCCTAGACTGAAGGTCGAGCCAAGTCGGGTCGGGCCGAAAGTCAACCGAGTCAGTTCGGTTCGAACGTTGAGTTAAGTAGCCTCAGGCCGAAGGTTGAGCAGAGTCAGCTCGGTCCGAAGGTCATGGGGACTCGGACCAGGTTGAATGTCGAGCCAAATTGGGCCCATATCAAAGGTCGACATGAGTTGGGTCCGGGTCGAAGGTCAAACCATTTCGATCCAACCAATGCTTAAGCCGAGTTGGCTTGGGCAAAGAGTCGAGACAAGTTGGAGTAGGTCGAAGGTTGAGTTGAGTCGACCTTAGTTGAAGGTCGAGTCGAGTTAACCTGGACTAAAGGTTGAGCTTAGTCAACTTAGACCGATGGACAAAGATAAGTTATCAAAAATATCTTTAAAATAGAATTTTGTCTTAAAAGAGAAATTAAATTATTTTATCGAAGTAAGAAAATTGAAATCTAAAATATTTCAGTTACTCTATCCAAACAAATTATTTAAAAAATAAAAATAATTCAATTTTAAATAATTCAAATATCATGTATTTCAATTTTTTGAATTTGTTAAAATCTCTTATCCAAACACAAACACAACGATAAAGTTAAGAATAGTAGTTTAAAATTTGATTCAGAATTTTGGGTTCAGAGTTTTCAAATATGGGAATACTAATCGAAGGGGATGAGAATACTTATCCTGATAAATGAAAATACTTTGTGTAAACCTATAGGGTAATTTAATCTAAAACAAACTCACCTTGTTAGAACAAATACGTTTTCTAGTCGTGTCACTCGTATAAGGTAGTTCAATCACCAAGTTCACAAAATAAAGGACACTAGTTCTTCTTGCACCTCTATACTTTTCTTCTGCACCCCATACATTTAATAAGTTCCTATTTTATCCTTTTATCCTTTCCAAACTGTATAATCCGGAAGTCAAAAGGATTTTCATGATTATATAATTTTAAAAAAGCTTTTGGATAATACTATCCGAATGTTATTTTAAAATAAAGACATCCAGTTGAAGAGAGCTTGACGTGTTGAATGGTGCAAAGTTTGAAGGAGTTCCAATTCTTGAAGGGGAGGGTGAAAGACAAAAAAGATTGATAAAAGAGGAGTGGACCGAACGAAGACTATGACCTAAATAACACTTATGCTCAGTTGTGGAAGGTCAATCAATATTTTGGAGTGTCAAAATTTTGGTTTAATTATTCTTTAGATTCATTTTTTGTCTAAAAATGTCAAGTTGATCATCTATTTGTTTTTAGTCTCAATTTGATATTGATTTTTTAAAAATTAATGTAATTTGGTTATTTTTGTTAGCTTTCTTGAAGAGTTGTAAAGATTTCTCATCAAAATTAACATTAGGATTATGTTAATTACACAAAGAAAACAAATCATCCTTATTCACAACTTGAATTTTGATGAAAAAACCTTAATATGATAAAAAAAATTAACGAAAAAGAACAAAATTGCATCTTTTTAAAAAAAATTAAGATCAAATCAAGACTAAAAAAACTAGAAAACCAACTTAATATTTTTGAACAAAAATAGAAATCAATAGAGTAATATCCAATTTTTTTATATACACTAGTAAAAGCATTGTATTTACTTTTTTTATGATAATAAAAAATAAAAGATATATAATTATTGTTATTATTATAATTATAAAATTAAATACAACTAATTTTTATAATTTTTCTATAATTAATTTTTATTTATATTGATTAAGTTTGAAAATAAGTCAAATAAAAAATTGATTAAATTAAACAAATAATCACTTAAAAATAATATTAATAAAATAATTATTTTAATTTTAAAAAATATTTAAAAAGTAAAATTAAAAATGTGAACAACAAAAAAAAGATTTTTCTTTTATATATAGATATAAATGTATAAAAAATAAAAATATTGAATATAAAAATATTAAATTTTTAAAGAAATACATTTAAAATTATATATTAAAATATATAAATATAAAAAATTTTGGAAAACCATGTCCCTTTGTCAATTGGAAGGTCCGCCGGTGCTATGCTAAGGTAGGGACCACCAGAAGGAACAACGCAAGCCCACGGTTGTCACCCTTCGTTAAAGCCGCATCATAGTATAGCTTAATCCTTAAGATTTTTTGGCTTAGGAAATCCAGAAATCACAGATTATGATTTATGTGTCTTATACAGTGTCTAATCATTGTCTAGTTTAGTGATGACTTAATCTCATCTGATCATTCTTTATCCATTCTTTGCATAAATGTGTCCTATTTATTTCTTTGGCTAAACTGGAACTGTTCCTGCAGAGAACAAACAAGATAAGTTAGATACAAGTGTCACCTTACTCATGTAGTCTGCTATCTCTTCAGTTGGTCTCTTCTCGGTTGGTATATGTCGGTTTGGACACAGGAGGGGTTACTTGCAGAAGGGACTCCGAAGCTCAAGTGAGTCAAAACTCTCAAAAGGTCAAATCAATGATTAATGAATGCGTACCTTTAATTATTGGGGTCCACATGTATTTATAGAATATTAATCATGTTTGGTTATGCCATGGGCTGAGCCCTGACTTGGGCTTTAGTTTGGGTTGTAAGTGGGCCTGGGCCCAGGCCCTTAGGACCTATTGAACACTGGGGGGCTTTAATTTTACTAAGTATATTGGAGTAATCGGCCTAGGCCGACTACTTTCCTCGACGGTTTATGCTATCGGTTTAATCTGGTAAGGCTTATACCAACTCGGCCTAGGCTGACTACTTGACCGCCTTGACATATATGTATCGTTTATTTATTTGGTCGAGTTTGGCTAGGTGTGGTACACCAGTCCCCCAGCCTTGGCCGATATGAGTTGTCGGTCAAGGGTGATTATGTGTTGGTGTGCTAACGGGATCGGCTGGGTGTGGTACACCAGTCTCCCAGCCTTTAAGTGTGATGAACAGTGTTAAGGCTAAAAAGTGATAATAGTTTGATGGTAGGTGAAGGGGTGCCAGGGGTCAAATCAGGGAGTTTTGTCGCCGTCGTTTTTAAGAGTCATGTCTCTTGTAATGATGGTGTCAATTGGTATGAGTTGTTGTTTTGGCGGGAAAGGATTTTCGCCGTTTGGGATTCTGGCCTATAAATATGGATTTCAAAACAAGCAAGGGTTTACTTGGTTCATTTGCGAGAATTTCGTATTCAAAGGTCTTGTGTGCATTTTCTTGTCCGACTAGTTCCCAATTTCAACCGACATCTTTCCGAAAACACGAGAAAAGGTATGTCTAGTAGCGATAGCGTGTCGTTGTCTACATCTAGTAGTGAGAGTATGGGGCCGGGGAGGAGCAGAGGTAGGCAAGTTGATGAAGAGGGTACCAGTTCTGGAGGTATGGTAAGCGGGATCCCCATGGAAACAGTGAGGGAGGTCCGAGAAGATCCCCCAAAGGAGTTGGCCGAGAGTGACTAGCCGGCCAAAGGCGGTTATGGGTGGGTGGCTGCCGATGTCCGTAATCAATCATCTTTATTCCGATGGTCTCGCTTATTGAACTCTTGGTTGAATTGTACGCCTGTCATCATAAAGGGTGTAAGCGGGGATATCGTTTCCCTGGAGAGGGTTAGCGCTATTGACCGTGTGTGTCACGGGCAGGAGGGGGCCACAAAGAAGTTCTTCTACATGTACATGTGTCACTTTTCTCAGCTACATGTGCGGTTGCCGTTAGATGATTTCACTATGGGTGTGTTGCGCGCGCTGAACGTGGCACTTACGCAGTTACACCCGAACAGTTAGGCTTACTTGCAAGCCTTCCGCATCTTGTGCCAATCTCCATACTTGGAGCCTTCACCTTACGCTTTCCTGTACTTCTATGATACTAGACCCCGCCAGCCGACTACTTGGCTGTCTCTGATAAGTCGTCCTAGTATCAGTAGACTGGACACATTTTCCCAGTCTTTCAAGCACTTTAAGGACGGATACTTCAAAGTTATGGTGAAGGAAGAAGGCAAGCCCTATTTCTTGAACGCAGATGGGAGTACAAAATTCCCATTTAGCTGGACGGGTACCCCTTTTCGGTACAAGGATATGGGGACCGACGAGTTGTCGACGGGGGATAAGGAGGTGGTGGAGATCTTGATGAAGTTTGTTGATAAGTTGCCCACTAAGGGCTTAGTTAGAGTTCATAATTCGGTGCATCCGATTATAGATATTGAAGGTATCTGTTTGTTACTTAAACTGTGTTAATGATTCTAAGTTGTTTTAAACGGGGTTTAATATGTTATTGTAGGGCACATGGCGCAATCAGGGAAGAATAATTTGGCGCTCTTCCAGTCGTTGAGGAAGGAGATGGTCGCTAAGACTAAGGCAGCTGGGAAGACTGACGTTCCCAACTTGCAAGAGTCCGTGGTGGAAGTACATGTACATGGCGAAACGAAGAGAAAAGTCGAGTTACCGCCTCGTGCCGGCAAGGGAAAGGATGTGAAGAAAGTGAGGGCGGCCGGGGTGGGGTCAGCCAGTGGGGCAGGGTCGGCTAGTGGGGAGAAGGGACCGGAGTCTGGCTTAATTGAGTTGCCAAAAATATCTGTGAGGAAGGATATCGCGATCAACCTCCCAGAGACCATTATAAACTCTATTGATGGTATGGAGGCGGATCATATCATGAGGACAATGGTGGAATTTGGGAGCAAAGCCTTGATATTAAGTCACCGTGTGGGATCTTTATATCGGCGAGAGGTGAATGAGGGAGGTCGGGAGAAGGTAGAAGAGTTGCAGGGAAAAGTCAACAAGTTTGATGAAGAGAGGGCTGCGTGGAAGAAGGAGAGGGAGGGTTGGGAGGAAGAGAGAAAGAGGTTAGAAACGTGGAGGGTTCGTTGTTTGGATTTAGAGGGAAAATTGAACAAAAGAATAGGGGAGTTGGAGGAAGACTATGATGAACTAAAAGACAAGTATGACGGTGCTGTAGGTGAGCTTGACGACCTGAAGAATTGTATTATACAAGAGCACATCAACGACTTTGAGAAGGGACTACGTCAAACGACCTTTTTCCATCAGGAGGTTGACATCACGGACTCAAAGTTTGATGTGAACAAGGACGTTATTGACGGAAAGCTTGTCAAGGAAGACGAAAACAATGCAGATGAGGAGGCGGAGGAGAAGGCGGTTGAAGAGGAGAAGGGAGCGGGCGATGCCGAGGAGGTGGCCCCTGATGCAGCAGAATAGGATCTCGGTTTTTATTGATTTGAAAATATTATTTAAGCCTATGTCTGTAATAGTTGGTACATTACGTTACATTGGCACATTCTTGCACTTATGTTGAATGCGATTAATGTTCTGTATGTTATTGTGTATGATGAATTTTGATGATTTGTGGTGTATGTATGGCGCGTTCGATTGTATGTTATGGGTGTTCGACCCGGCCACTTAGTTGTGTTAAGGGTGGGGAACTTGAACGAATCAAACAAAAGTTAAGGGTGTTCGTCCCAGGCCGCTTACTTGTGGCAAGGGTGGAGAACTTAAGCGAATTAAACACAAGTTAATGGTGTTCGACCCAGGCCGCTTACTTGTGGTAAGGGTGGGGAACTTAAGCGAATTAAACACAAGTTAAAGGTGTTCGACCCAGGCCGCTTACTTGTGGTAAGAGTGGGGAACTTAAGCGAATTAAACACAAGTTAAGGGTGTTCGATCCAGGCCGCTTACTTGTGGCAAGGGTGGGGAACTTAAGCGAATTAAACACAAGTTAAGGGTGTTCGACCCAGGCCGCTTACTTGTGGTAAGGGTGGGGAACTTAAGCGAATTAAACACA
>Ga0209589_1003203_pt1 | contig 28691 bp, 8 predicted proteins | sample CowpeawhiteBW_FD_187525 | JGI IMG/M metagenome (GOLD analysis project Ga0209589, IMG submission 187525) | Root nodule microbial communities of legume samples collected from California USA - Cow pea white BW (SPAdes) (version 2) | ecosystem: Host-associated > Plants > Roots > Nodule | place: USA...
CAATTTATATAACAAAACACACACATTAAAGGAACTCCATCCTTTGGTCTCATCACACATGGCCACCACCATGTAATCCATGTTCTACGTCTTTGGTTGATAATCTCAAGCTATCATTGTTGTCCAACCTACAAGCCACCACTTGTAGAACACATGCGGGAACACTCTCTATTCCGAGCGATAACTCAAAGAATGCTCGTATTACCCTCCATCTTGAGCCACAACTCTAGGAATACTCCAACATCTGACCCTTGAGATATCGCCCAAAGTCTCGTAGACCACGCACATCCAAAGCAAGCAAAACACAATGTCTACTTCATTAAAAATCGCATGGCACTCCACACGAGTCGCCAGGCACAAAGGGCTTCCAAACCGCCTGGCGGGGGACACGTGTCGCCAAGCGCCAAACGCCTCTAATGCTATTGTTTCTACAAGTATCGCCTGGCGGGAAAACCCTTATCGCCAAGCGCCACGCGCTTCAATTCTCTACTGGTTTTGTAGTTATCACCTGGCGGTCAAACACCACCGCCAGGCGCTACACTATTACTTGCGCAGTACTGGTTTTTTAAGCACCCAAAACAAAGTAAAATCAATCCATTCACATTTCATATATATATTCCCCCCTTTAAATCCATGCTAGCATTCAATTCTAACTTAAGAATAATGCATGCTCAAATAAATATTAGCAGCAACACTTTAACAATTTAAGCACATGATCCTATGCACCAATGCAAATTAATATTGACACACATGCATTGACCAATAACCAATTCTCCACATCTGACTAACCCAAAGGAACATTCAAATTGTTAGAGACTTACCACATAACCAAATCATGCTTCATTAGAAGTTACTTAAAATTATCAAGAGCTTATTCATGTGTTTCAAAGACTTCAAAATCAGCAATATTGAGTAACGTATATCTCTAGCTATTGTCCTCCAAATCAAATCTCCACCGTTCAAAGTGAAGAACTACATGTTATGGACCACTTGTCAAACTTTCATCTAAATTGGACCATTAACGAACTGGGAAATGCAGTTTTACAAAAACTGTGCAAACCTGAAAAATGGTGGCGCCTAGCGCCCAGAAATCAGCAAGGTTGCGCCTAGCGGTACAAAACTAGTGCCCGGCGGTTCCTATAACGCGAAAAGTAGGAAAAACAACGTTTTTCTTGAATAGAACACCACACACATCTTTGGTATGGCGCTTGGCGGCCAATTGGGTGCCGCTAGGCGGTTCCAACAGTTCCAGGAATCCAACAGCCCTTCCCTTGTGCCTGCGAACCTCAACTAGCCCAACCATCCCGTTTTCCTTCAATTTTGACTCAATACTCACCACTCAAAGGTTTAGGATCACAATTCATCCACTAAGTTTGTAGTTCATTACGCAATTTGTTATACAATTTCCGAAACACCCAATTCCTCCACTCTAACATTCATTCATAACCAATCTCATTTGATTCCCTCGCACTACCATGACTTTTCACAGTTAATCCTTTCCTTTTGGTCCAAATGTTGTTAAAATGACTTTTCCACCAAACCAAAGCAACCCAGAACATGCAGAACCTGAAAATCAAACCAAAACGAAAAGCATCGCTTGACGGGTGTTCTTCAGCGCCAGGCAGTTCATGATCAACCTAGAAAACTAGGTGGCGTGGCTTGCGTCGCCTGGAGGCACTAAGCTCACCGCCAGGTGGTTCCTACCAGGAACCCAGAAAAACAGGCAAAATTGCATGTGTCGCCTGGCGGCAGTGTACATATTTAAAATAATAATAAATTAAATAGCACATAAATGGCATACATAGGATTTAAACCCAAGTTCTCTCACACAATTAAGTACTCTCAACCATTTGAGCTAGTACTTTTCCATGTCATACATGTCAGAATTAAATGCCATAAAAGCTCCACTACTCGTATTTATTAAATATTTAATTATTTAATTATTTAAATTTCACGGGTTTTACATTCCCCCCACCTTATAAAATTTTCATCCTCGAAAATTGAGCTCACCCAGGAAAAATGCAGATAGGACTGCCTCAACTTCCTCTATCTTGAAATTCTCTCTTCTTGGTTCCTACCCTTTTATTTCAGCCTTCACCTCATACTTTCCCCACTTTTCCTTCCGACCTTAGCCCTATATTAAGTTGAGGTATCAATTTAACTCTTCCACTCTACGACACACACCTGCGCTGACATCTCTCCTTGTTCTAACTTTTAAATTCAATTCCTCTTACCAAACTTGTAGTGTTGGCCCCAAGAACTTGTCCTTGAAAATCTCTCTATTAAATGCGTTGATTCTGAGTTTCGACTTCACTTCTTAGGCTCTAACAAACCAACTTATCTTTCCTTACCCACCGAGATATCTTTATGCGTACTCGTATCTTCGATCAAGAGGTTTTCTCAAAGGTCTTACCCAACCCTTGCAAAACAACAGATCAAGTTTGACCTTGATTCTGTAGTCAGCCACTATAGATAACACACACATATCATAAAACAAATGAAAACCTATTAAGAAAGGTATAAGGGACAAACTCAACCTATCACTTTTCTCTCTTTTACCAAAACCTTTAGAATTAAGAAAGGAAACTATCTCAGATATAGTCTTGAGTGTGCCTTCCACCCTCACCATTGTAGCGCCTCCTTCTTCCTCCACCATAGGATGCCTTGGATGAGGATCCTCCCCTTTGGGTGTGTTCTTAGAGTATTAGCTAACTTTGCCTATTCTCTTTTCTCATTGCTCAAAGGTTTGCCTTCTAGACAACTCCATGTCTTTAATCAAACCCACCAAGGCCGATTCTTGGTTGTGTTATTCTTTCAATGCTTCACCATGGCAAGTAGAGTAGTTTAATGGTGACTCTTCTTACACCTCCACCATAATGGTTTCATTCAAAATCATGTTTCCTACACAAAACACTCAAACCCAGAACAAAAGCGAGTATTAGTGGTTAGAAAGCTCAAAAACCCTAAACCAACAAGGAACCAAAATGCAACCTCAAGTGTGAAAACTTCTCTTGATTTTCAAAAAAATTCAAGATTCAAGATCAAATGAATGAACATAATATGATTCGACAATCACATTCTTAATGGCCAAGGAAAAAAAACTTCAAAGAAAAAACTTGGATTCCTACAGACAAGCAAGAAAAAGCAAAAAAAGCAAGAAAGGTAAAATTCTAAAGAACAAAACTCTTAAAAGTCAAATCACATATTAGGGAATTAATCAACTGCGTATCTTTAATTGTTGGGGTCCACCTATATTTATAGAGCATTAATCACAGTTTACCTTATTCATGGGCTCGGCCCTTATTGGTCTTATCGGGCTTATTTTGGGTCTGCGTGGGCCTGAATAAGATCCAGTACCAGACTTGTGATTTGATTCTAGGAGTTTAACCATTATTTCCTAAGTTAAGAGTAGGCGGTACTTGCTCATATGCTACCATGGTCGCTATGTATACATGATCTTTTTATATAGTTAGCCTATATTCCTTTTAGTCTAGGACTATATGTTGGCAGTTGGGGCTGAGTAGTTGACTATACCGGTCCTAACCGCCTACGTATAGTACAATTTCATTTTCTTTGCATTTTTGCGCTCGTATTTCTGTGCATATCAGGTGATCCAAACACATTCATTTGCAAATTTATTTTCATGAACAAAACTTCCGATGAAACAAACATAGCCTAAATGTTTATATTTATTCCTTCTGGCTTTCAAAATTCTTTTACAGAGTTTTTATTCTATTATATATATATATATATATATATATATATATATATATATATATATATTTATATGTGTATATAGTTTTGTAGTATAACATTATTATACTTGACTCAACTAAATTCGAACAAATTTGGTTTTACCTGGATCCGAATCTACTTTACTTAAATTGAGTCTAAATTGACTTAATTCCACCCTAGCTCAAGTCGACTTGACTTGACATTGACCTGTGCTATCAACTACAAAAATTTATCAACATTGTTATTTTAATTTTTAGCAATATTTAATACTTCAATAATTTTTTGAATTTTGTGGTAATATAAATACTTTATTCAAATAATAAACTAAATTTAAATGGTCTTATCCAAATAAAACATTTAAAAATAAGGAAATAATTTGAAACTAGGTTACTTGAATTCAATGTACTTGAATATAAACAAGTTTTACATGGGAAGAGACCAAATTTGTACAACATTAACAAAAATTACATTGATGTTGTTGTATTTGCAATGATAAAGTTTGTGTTGATGGCAAACAAGAAATATAATGAAGACGAATATGTCTGATTATAGTACAAAATTAAGAGGCCATCCAATCATGGGGGCACTTTGGCCTACATATGTATGTGACCTAGAATTGTTTGGTTGGCAAGGGTAGATCTATTTAGAAAGCTGAAGTCAATGTGCTTATATGTTTGTGTATATGTGATGGGTATATTAGGGCAAGTGAAGTATTTGGTGAAAAGTTTGAGTAGAGAGAGAAATATCTTGTACTTGATTTGTTTACTAAAAATCTAACAACCCCATGTGTTAGATTCTTGCCCTATAACTAGGATAAATCTTTACGAGTACTTGTAGATGCACAGCTTTGGAAGTGTATGAAAGAATAGTGTGCACATGAACCCCTCTACGATTTGCTTTTCCAGATATCGCTTCAGCTTTTTCTTTCAAAACACAGCTTAAATTCCTCTTCTCGTTGGCTATAACTTGCTCATAAATTAAATTCCTACTTTATTCTATTTGCATAAATATGAAATATGCTTTTATATAGCTTTAACCTTAGACAACAATATCATTGTATACCAATTATATATATTATGTTTCACTTCCTTCGAATCTCACTCTTCAACATTTGATTGGATATCTTCATAACAAATTGTTCCTACTGCTACAAAATCACTCAATCAAGGACGTTCAAAGTATAAACAAATTGTTAAGAAGTGAATCATGTTTGAGATTTCATATCGATTAGAGTAAAACAAATTTACATCTCATCTTACAAGTCGATTTTGTAAAACTGAATCAGATTTTAAAGTTTATTTTTTTAATATAGTATCATAGTCATTTATAAGTTTATCCTAATAAGATTAATTATTTATTAGACCTATTGTGTTACTTGTTATCAAACCATCCATAAATATTTAATTCTATATTCAAGATATACATGACTTGACATAAAAAACTATGTTAAAAATTTAACATTAATTAGAGATAAAACAAATTTACAATATGTAAATAGGTGTAGATTTTACCGTATAAATTAATTTTATATGGTTAAATTAAACTTTAAATATATTCTAAAACTTCCAAAAAGATTTAGACGAGATCTCCCGACGGTAATGAAAGTTACCCTACATATGACGGCACTTTATTAACATAAGAATTTTCTATTTTGTCTATAAAGTTCATAATTTGTTACCTTTATCTATTACCGGACATATACGTGTTTCCGCATATATTAAGAGTTAATCGTTTTTTTGTTATGTGTGTGTGAGAGAGATAAAAGAGGAACATTTAAAACGATGTATTGTTAAAAAAGTTGAGTGGTGGATGAACAGACAGGAATCGTACTATTGCACATTTATGCCTTTCCAACATTTACGCATGAAAAGTAAAAGGAAAACATTATACAATTTCTTTGATTAATTATAGAAATTAACACATTAGGACGTTTCTGCGTTTTGCGATTATTATCAAAATTTCTATCCTTCTCAATTAATAAAAATGTCGATAATGGGTAGGTATTTTGATAAATAAGACATTTATATTTAGTCATTAACTTTAAATTTAAAAGACCAACTTTAACCATCAAATAAGTAAGATTCTTCTTCCACAATTCATACATTTTGTACATTTTTTTTATTGGTGAAAAAGAATAACTTTAGATAAATTGGTCTTTAGATACCTAATAAAAACTATAACTAGTTTGTGAATTAGAGTTTAAATTGATATCTAACTTTAGATACCTAATTAATATATATTAGTTTCTAATTTAAAATTAGAGATTAATTTATAATCAATAATTGTAAATAGATAAAATATTTTGATAGTTAATGTTAGAAACTAATTAAAATTGTAATTCATACATCAATTTAGACTATAATTCACAAACCAATTATAATTTTTTATTTATAATAGAGACTACATTAAATATTAATAATTTTTAATTTATAAAAAGGTATTTAACTTTATCAATATAGTTACTAATTATTTTATTTTTTAAAATTGATTGCTACTTAATAATTGTTTTTAGTGATATTTCACCTCAACTGAAAAAAAAATAAAGCTCAAATGAACTTTAGACATCTGGAATCAAGACCATCACAAACAATATAGTCACGACATAACTTTAATATGTTTAGGAGCAGAATAATGCATATTGAATTGGAGTTAATTGATAGAATTTTTCTTACCAAAGTAGGTAAAAGCTCTCCCACAAAGGCCTTGAACCCTAGCCCTACATTAATTCCTGTCGTGTCTAATGAGAAGCACTTTAAATACAACTTTAAGATTAAAATTGTTTCTGTTTAAATTATTATTGATCCTTTTTTACTGAATTTCAATTATAATAGAAAGAACACAATACCAATTTAATGTTACCAAAGGCGATTAAGCTATCGTCAAACATTGTGTTGCATGATTTGGAGAAGTATTATTAAGATATAGTAACAAAAGGTATAAATAATATTGATAAAAAATTAGTTAAGCTGATTGAATAATGGAGTATAAGCTATTGTAAATTTGTTATATATATGTTCCATTTGTCCAACATTCGGTCAAATACTATAATGAAAATCCAAAATGAAACACCATGAAAGTATTTTATGTCATTTTGTTCATAAAAAGATAAGAAGATATTAACCCTTATGGACCGAAATCCTACAAATTTTGAAAAAGGTATTTTAGCGTGACAGGTTCAGAATATGATTGAAAATGAAAAGAGAGATGAAAATTAACGTACGTAAGTACATATAAGAGAGATTTTAAAGATCTCGGTTTACACGTTTCGGAAATTCGAGAGCATGATCCTGAATTAGGGGATTGCTTATTCAAAGTGCATTTCCCTTTTAAGTACACACAAAACAAAAACAATTGTACGTGACATTCAATGGACATCAATTCAATATATATTAGAAAAATTAATATTCTAGTCAATCTTCCAAGAAGCAATTAATAGTTATTATAGTTCAATCCGAATAAACATAAACACTAAATCGAAAATACTTCGACAACAACTTGTATTAGCGACTCAATACGAGGTTTGTTACGATGAGCAGAAGACAAGGTTTACGCGTTTACAGTTGCACAAGTTAGAAGATGAGAAAGTAGAGAGAAACAGTTTAATTAGTTTGTTTTGATATCCATATTCTTAGCTGCCTAATTCCCTATTGTAGTCTTGTCCACTTGCTTTAACAACTTGCCTCAACCCACTCTCTTGCACTATCACAATACCCTATATATTTCAACCCACAAAAGAAGAAACACCAACCAAAAACACAACAACACACACCGATTTCCTTCTCTATGCCCCTCTCTCCCTCTTCCATGGCCTCGATCCCACACTTGTATCCAAACTACACGTTCACCACTCACGATCTTTCAGAGTTCCCTGCCCATCACATGAGTAGTGCCAACGCTTCGGTGATTGAGAACACCGTGTGGGGTGGTCAAGATACCTTCATTCCCGTGCTTGATATCAACAATGGTGCACTTGATCATATTGTGTCGCTGGATTGCGATACCATGGCTTGTGCCAACTGGGTGCCATCCTTCTCTGACCAAGTCGGGGGGCTCTCCGACTTCGCCATTTCAGACTGCAAAATGGGCTTCTATGGCGGCTTTCAGAACTTCAACGCCAGATACCAACCTCATATTGGGGACTTTGGAGAAGAATGTTGTGGCTTTGTGGAGGATGTTAAGCCACCTGCATATCCTAATGCTGCAACAGAAAACTGGGTATGCTCGTGCAATTTTTTCAATCATAATATCTTCAACTTCTTCGTGTTTTTCAAATCCTTCTTGTACACTTTTTTGTGAGGTCAAATTTAATTAAGAGTTGAAAGCCAAATTTCGTTTATTCTCCTGTCACGTGGTTTGATTTTATTGAGTGTTGCTTTTGAAATTGATGGCAGGGAGTTCAAGGTAATCAAATGCAAGCGGTTGAACAGCCAAACATAAAGGTGGGAAGGTACTCAGAAGAAGAGAGGAAAGAAAGAATTCTGCGATATTTGAAGAAAAGAAATCAGAGAAACTTTAACAAAACCATCAAGGTCTTTTTTGTTATATATTATTCTTTCTTTAGCAGAGAGACACACTTATACATGACTCTCTCTTTTTTTATTGTATCTTTCTGCATAATCTGGAATATGGAATTCACTTTCCATTGACCTATATTTCCACAGTATGCATGTCGGAAAACCTTAGCTGATAGGCGAGTGAGAGTTAGGGGAAGGTTTGCAAGAAACAACGAGCTTTGTGATGAAGACATGACAACAAAAAAACACGAGAATCATCATCACCACAAAGAAGACTTCTACGGCGCTGATTCAATCCAGTTCCAGGTAACTTTCATTCTCCACTGTTAAGATGGATATCAAGAAACCACAATCCATAGCTCATCACAATCAAAATGCTGTACACACTTTCAACCATAACCTAACATACTAGATGTTTTAACTACTACACTTTTTATACTATACATGTTTCTAGTCCTTTCAACACCACAAAATATTGAACAAAAAACAATTTTTCTTTAATTTTTTTTGAAACAATTTAGATTTTTCAATAATTTTTTTAATGTTGTCCTTCTCAGGTGCTTTTGAAAACAATAAAATAGTGTATTAATTTGGTTTCAAAAATCAAATGGGAGGGTTGATATTTTATTTTCAATATCTCCTAGATTTTTCTTAATCAAATTAGTAAGATGAAATTTACACTCATTTATATATTACAAAACTCGGATCCTTAACAGAAATGTTTTAGGTCTAAAATTGATAATTGTTATGCATGCAGTTAAAGAATGATGAGGAAGATTGGTTGCAAGAGGCTATGGCAAGTCTAGTTTATCTATCTCACTCATCACCAGAAGATATGTAAGATAGCATGAATGAATGATGATTCCACATGGGAAGCTGTTGTTAGAAGCAGATGTGGGATGAAAGGAAAGTAAGTAGTGGAAGGTGAATAGGAGGAAAAGGAGGAAAAGGAGAAGAGAGAGTTAATTAATTTGTAATTGTACGCTAATTTGTTTTGTTTAAGGATTAATGACGTAGATGTAAACTCTAATTGCATGGGGGTGTGTAACAAAGGAGAGGATGTAGATTGTTGATGTTAATTTTATAGGCATCTTTGGTTAAGGAATTGGATGGGCCTAGTTTGACTGGATACTTGGGTTGATTGAAAGAAGGTATAATATTCCATGTTTGAGAAGACACAAATATTCCGATAAAAATAGCTTATGAGTCACTGTCTCAAGAACTGTTTGGAGTCAATTATATCCATTCATGTGATTGTCATCTTCATCATTACTGAAAGCCACTCATCGCAAATTCTAGTTTCCATAATTCATGGACATTGCCCTCTCTATACCCACGTTTTAGATTTACATTTACTTACTTTCCTTACCTTTAACTTTTCTAAATCTTATAATAAATACTCAAATTTAATTGGATCATCAATTTTCAAAACGATGCAAAAATAAAAAAAGAATCATTATTTGTTTACATGTTCCTGTATTCTATTAATGTATTAATAAAATTAAAAGAAATTTATTCATTTAAATTACAACATTCCTCGTTATTAATTAATTTGTATTGATTAAACTTGAAGTGTACACAGTACAAGAAGTACTGTCAATAGAGTATCTTTTAGATACCGAATGAGATAGCATTGAAATTGAATTATATGTCAGAGTATGGTACACGTTACCAAAAAAATACATAACTAAGTAAATAACAAAAATTCAAAAGGAAAATTTTGACTGAAATTTTTCATTTACCGTTTCTTATTATTATTGGTGTTTTTTTTATTGCCGAAAATATATGATATATAAAAAATATTATACAAATAAATTTTGTAAGTTTAATACAATTGCCATAAAATAAGTTTTGGAGTATAAACATTATTATTATTGGTGTAGAAAAATACTTTCATACATTATAGTTGCATGAAAAAGGTAAGATTAAATCATAAGTGAAAATAAAAGAGAACCCTATATATATATATATATATATATATATATATATATATATATATATATATATATATATATATATATATATAGTGTCTTTTTCTTTATTAAATAATTTCTTTTGATAGATATTCTGACCTTGAAGTTTGGACATCATGGTGGAAATGATAATTATTAGCTTTTCCGTTTACTTCTGGATGCCAATCTTGAGTATGGGAAAGACGAAAAAGAAATTATTCTTGTGGAATATAATGTAAGAAAATTTAAGACAAAACACCTACGAATATTAAAGGACAAAAAAGGAAAAAAAGAAAAAGAAAATACACATTTTATGTACTTGCTTTTATGTCATAGAAACCCTACTATGTGTAAGGGACATTAATGATTAAAAACAAAATCATAGACATGTAGGTTAATTATGATTTGGTTGGTGTAAATATGAGATTCGAAATATAGCTATACTTAGTTTATAGTTCAACCGATTCAAACCATTCCACTAAACTTCTTATTCGTTCGTAAACTTTCCATTAAGAACTTAACAGCATATATCCCAGAAAGTAGGCTTCAACGGACATTATGAATCCATATTAATAATTTAAAAACCTTATCTTTTGATAAACGAACCCTAGTTTGGAAAGCACCAAATATTTTTCTCCCACATTTTTTGTGATTAAAGCCTAAAAGTGAAAAGTGTAAAACACTTCCAACGTTTTTACTTGTATATTAGTTGCATTTCAATTTATTCCCCGTCCCTTTACCAATCCAATCACAGAAAAGCTCGAGAACTTTTCCCAATTAAAAAAATAATAAAACCAGGAACTAACCTGTTTCTGCTTCTAATTCCTTTGGAGTTTATCTATCTATCTATCTCTATGATTTTATATGAGAAGACAGAACTAAACGTGAGTTTTATATGAACTTACATAGTTAGCTTATAATTCTCCGAGATTAAATATAAATATTAATAATTTTTTTTTTACTTTTAAATCGTGGCTTATAACTTGTAGGTTCAGCTTTTATTTTTTGTAATTAATTTGGTTTGAGAATGTTGGAGAAAATTCATGTATTGCCCTTTTATTGTCGTTAGTGTGGATGTATAAAAAATTAGGGTGTTCGTCCAAATGATCTATGGAATTCAATTCCAATTCCTTGAAGGCCACGATGCTGGCAAAGAACATATATGCTCCTCTGGACCAAGCAAGCATCTAGAAAATGATAAGAACGAACTTTATGCTATTTTTCCAAGTTTTGTATTTTATAATATTAAAAATGTTATATATGTTTTTTATTTTCTAAATTTGAACATGAAATTCAAATTCTTCTATCACTTTGGTCTTCAAATTTCAAGAAAGAAATGATATATAGTCCTTTTAATTCAAATACGTCTTCTTTAACGGGTCATACACATTTTACAAGATAATGTTTGAGTTGTTTACGTCATTTTGACATGTTTTAATTCAAGTGTGAGATTGAAACAATATTTAACAAGTAAAAAAAATGTTATTAAGTTAAAATTATTATATTCATCCGTTTTTAAAGTTTAGAGACAAAAATATATTAAAGTTAAGACAAAAGATTAATTTTAATTTTACCTCCATATTTAAGACTAAAATCATATCTATATTTAATAACTAAAAACATATTTAGTCGTATTAAAAAATATTTAAGAATTATATAAATTTTTGTTATGGTTTAAATTTATTATCCTTTGACCTTTATTCACATTAAGTGGTGATTTTAAAAAAATTTGAATTCATTAATTTCGTGGAAGTATAAAAGAAATTTAGTTTAGGAATAAGTTAAAATTAAGTGGATGAAATTGATAACTCTAAGCTAGAATTGCAAGCAAAGAGTAAATGAAAGTATTATATATAAGGTTTTGTCACTTTCATGATAAGGACTGTTACCAATAACATAATACTAGTTCTTGCTCCCTCTTTGTAATGTAGAAAATCAGAATTCTGAATGTTAATTATGTGATAAGTAGGTCACATATAGCTCCAGATGACAGCACTGTTACAAAAAAATGTTGGAGAGTGGCCCCCACCTTGTTGAAATGTCACGTTCTTTAAATCCCTTATTTCTTTGTATCAAATAGCTTTTCTAGCAACTATTAACTTCTTATAGTGGTGTCATTATCACAGTTATCTTCCTCTCTCCTTTGTCATCATGTTCAATCAAGACTTTTGTGACATACACAACACAACACAACACAACACAACACAACTTAGTTGGATATTTAGCGTACAAATTCTGTATTAATATTCACAGTGTAATCTGTGTGTGTAACTAGTAAAAATATAAGCAAGTGAAGTTTCTAAGAATGACATGTCACAAACATGTCACTGGTTAAAGCAACATATGTATAATGGTTTGGTGACATGATAGAATTTTCCTTGGAGTTTTTAATGTTTTGCATATGCGGTTGATTCCTAGATTAATCAGTGACAACTCAAAAGTAATTCCTCCAAATTTTAACTTGGTGGAGCCTGCCCTCTACTACTACAACCAAAAGCTTTGTAGTCAATAATGGATTGATTATTAAGCTATATGAGCACACTTTATGTGATTGAAAGTGCTATATAGTATGGTCCTTTTCAGATTCTACCTACAAGTATCCATGTTCCTTCTAGATCTTCACCCTAATATATTTATATATATTACATATCATGTTATGTGTGAATATTTTTAATAACATTTTTCGTTCAACTTTTTATGTTGATGTTATTGGCAAGAAAATTATATCAAAGAGTTACATCCACTGTAAACTGTATTGAGATTGACAAAAGATATCGATAGAGAAAAGTATCAATGAAAAAAAAGTATTAAAGAAGGAAAAAAGCATCTAAGGAAGAGCAGCGTAAAAAAGAAGTTATTAATAAAAATTGTATCAAGAGATATTTTTAGGACCCTACAGAATCAATGGTTCGGTACGCTTATCTCTGTTTGTCTTCAGTCCTTGGTTTTCGATCTTCTTCTTCGGTCTTTGATTTTGTTTAGCATCTAATCCTGTTTATGCTTGTTTAAGCAATGCATCAATTGGATCGGCAGTGGTACGTGAACAGGAATGTCAAAGTGAATTAATTTGGATTATAAGGTTGTATCACCAAGGATGAGTTAAAAAATAGTTATCTTAATTTCATTCAATCTTTGATAAATTAAAAATTTTATAATCTGGTATGACTCATCATAGGTTAGTGAGTTAGTGGATTGACTCATTTATAATTTTTTTAATTTATTTTATATATTTATTGAAGTGTAATAAAAAGTGGTTTGACTCTAGATTTATTTTTTCTATATTAATAGAATCAAAGTGTTCACCTAATATTTCAAATAGAAAAAAAGTTGAAAATTAAAGTATCAACCTATATAACTTAACAAACAAATAAATTATACATTCAAATTATTCAAACATTATTGAACAACATTCTAGCATTTAAAAGGACAAAATTGTGAAATGCATTTATAACTTTATTTGACATACCCATACTACTTAGAAGTTTCTGGAATTTTTGTGGTGTATTCTTTTATTAAATTTATTTTCCATGGTTTCAATGGAAGTAAATTTTGGCAAATGTTCTACAAAAGAAAAGATCACAAATTTACGTGATAAAGGACTATCTATTGATCCAATACAAAGGTGAAGAAATCTTCAGGTAACACAAAGTTAAGAACAACTTGACTTTAGGAATGATAGAAGATTGTCTCTTGAATATATAAACCAGAATGAAAACACATCATAAATAAGAGGAAATTCAAATTCAATGTAAATTATCAAACTAGAATGTGAAAGCCTAACATGGGTGTTGTCCAAGAGTGACTACCATCAATGGCTCTTCCAAGCTCTCAAAAACGCAAAAAGGAGATGAAAAAACAAAAATGAGGGTTCTGCCACTAAAACCCTAAACCCCTAATGTGGTCACAATACCACAAATGCAATAATTTACTAAAAAGCCATTATGGGCTGAAAATGTTAGCATAAATACTAAAGTGATGTGGAAATGACATAGACAAATGTCACAATGAAGTGGAAACTCTCTCTTCATCTTATAATTAATGTCCAAGCTCCAAAATTGCTTCACAAAAATACCAACAAAATAATTAGAAACAAAAATTAGACCAATTAATGCCAAATTAATCAAAATTCGGAATCATGGCTCAATGAAGCCCAATTGATAAAAATACACTAGCAAAAGACAATTAAGCACTACACAACCATCAAAATTGGCACAAAAAGGCAACGGAATAAGGGAAAATAATGGCTTGTATATATTCAAGAGATAGTCTTCTATCATACTCTCCTTCCTAAAGTGAAGTTGTCCTCAGCTTCATGTCCCCTGAAGATTTCTTTTTCCTTAGGTTTGGTGCTACTAGAAGTAACTTTCTCCTTAATTTTTTTTTACCTTGAGTTGGACTTGATAATTCATTCATCATTAATTCTCCCATAATTACGTCTAACCAAGGTCAGTCTTTTAAGCCATCTGCTTAAGAAACTTAGTAATGAACACCTTTGACTAGCACAAGTATCAACCTCTCCAGGTTACAACGAGTCACTTTTGTCTAGGTTCACGAGTTTATCTACTATAGGAAACATGAGTACAAACGTCTCCAAGTTACAACAAGTTTAACCTCTCCAGGTATTTTGCCTCAAGCTCCTACTGAGATAGAGAACTTACTATTATAATCAAAATGTTCTTTCACATAGGAAAGTTACAATCACGCTCACAAGGTATATTTTATTATGTTATGGATTTACAATGGTTTACACACAATCCAATATCACTATCTAACAATTGGATATGACAATATAAACTTAAAGAGTATTTTACTTCTCTTTTCTCTTCAAGAATAAATATAACACTTTAATTCTTTTTCCTTTTTCTTCTCTCTTCTTTGTTCTTCATCCAGGTCATGGTATTTATAGTTGGGTTATGCCATTTGACCGTTGATGCATATTCAATTCAACATATTTTGTGTATCTTCACATATCTTTTCTTTTCTCCATTGGGAAGTTCTTGATATATTAATCAGAGTATATTTCTTTGTATGAATTATCACTCGTGTCCTTTTCAACCATTCAACAATTTAAATTTAAAATTTTTAGCATAACATTGAGTCTTCAATCTTCTAGAGATTCTCTTATAGTCTTTCATCTATAGAGTATTTCTCTTTCTCGTGATTGGTTGATAAATATATGAAAATATTCACATTCTTCAATGAGAGAATTGTATCCTTCTTTATCTTAATCAATCATATTCAATATTCTTTAGATTAAATCTTCAATAAGAATTTATTATAATAATGTTGTGTCTTGTTGCACAATTCTCTTTTTTAACTTCATCATCAATTTCAACGTTCAGATTTCCTTAATCAATTCAACATTGATCTCTATATCACTTTGTGATTTGATCATTCTTTTGTGCATCGTTTAAAGTTAATTCAAATAATGCTTATCATCATTTAACTCGTTTAGTCACTCTTTCTTTGGTTTCTTCAAAGGAAAGCACTCTTTTAATGGGTGTATTCAATATTTAGCTCATTGAGTTGACTTTGACTTGTCTAATAGCTTTTCTTTCTATTGTTTGACACATAGACTTGTCTAATGCCTTTGTGTTCTTACGTTGACTCATTTAACGAATTGCTTTGACTCTTATAATACTTTTATAAGTCTAATTCCATGTGTCATCATGTTGGATTGTCCGGTCAATGATTTTGTCATTTGAGTGTAACTGAGTCTGCATAACTTCAATGTGAGTGTGTAATGTTGAATGCGTCTAATAACTTATGACTTTTTTATCTTTGCACATCTGCCTTGAACTTCTCTAATCTTCATTGTCACTATGTTTGCTTCAAACTTCAAGCTTCACATTTCTCTACGCCACTTGTACTTTTGTCATACTTTTACTTTCCCTCATTGAAAAGACATTAGCCCAACAAATATATATATTCACAATAAAGAAGATGGTTGCCTAATTATTATTTATGAGCCTCTAACAAGGTGTTTGATGTAACATCCCGATCGGATACTACGAATTTAAATAAATAAAAAATATAATAGATAATAATTAAACATTAATTATTCTACCTTTTCTGAAAAATGAGGGAAAATACAAACTTCTACTAAAATCTCCATTAATTCAAAAACCATAATACATAAATATCGACTACAAGTTCCAAGTCAAATAAAAATAAATGTTTACAAAATGTCCAAAATCCATAAATAATAAAAATTATGTAAAAGCTTTTCCCACGCTAGCCTCGCTACGGCTCTATGCCTCACCAGAACCACCTACAACATCATATGCTCCCGTGTAACGCATTACACGATCATCACCAAACACAAGCAGATAGGGTGAGCTAACATTATAAAATTCATATATATATATATATATATATATATATATATATATATATATATATATATATATATATATATATATATATATATATTTAAGATATAAGCACACACACATTAAAGGAACTTTATCCTTTGATTTCATACCGCATGGCCACCACTATGTTTATCCATGTTCTACCTCTTTAGATGAATACCTCAAGATACTCTTGCTGCCACACCTACAAGCCACAACTTGTAGAACACGTGTAGGAAAACTGTTATGGACCACACTCTGTAACGCCAGATGGAGTTCCCAATATAAAGCATAGTTCGTAATGTCCCAAGACTACCAAACTCGTCAACTAATTACCAAGGAGGGCAATCTTTCTAGACCCATCTGTGTGAGCCACAACTCGCACACTTACACCGACAACACTCGCCAATCCAAGCCACAACTCAGGGATTTCTCGTGTTCATCCGCCATCCCGAGCCACAACTCAAGAGATGTTATTCTGAGCCACAACTCGAGGAATGTCACGTGTTTACCCTCTATCCTGAGCCACAACTCAAGGGATATCGTTCCGAGCCACAACTCAAGGAACATCCCAGCAAGTAGACCTTTAAGGTATCATCCAAAGCCTTGTAGACCACGCACCTCCAAAGCATTCAAATTTTTTTCTCTGCATTATCGCCTGGCGCTGCCTCAGAACCGCTTGGCGAAATTTCGTTCCAGACCGCTTGGCGGAACTCCTATGTCGCTAGGCGCTTCGTGCCTCTAATGCCACTAACTTTACAACTATCGTGTGGCAGACTACCCTCATTGCCAGGTGCCACGCGTCACAACAATCCCCTGGAATAGTAGCTATTGCTTAGCGGTCTAAACCCCACCGCCAGGCACTACACCAGTACAACGAATTGTACTGGTTTAGACACATTCGAGTAGATTTTAATCCTTCTCAATGCCTTCACAACACATCGCATAATTACCAATCACATAAGTTCTATTCAATAGTCCTAAAACTCGCTTCTCTTATGCCTTTCTATCATACTCATCCGCATTGATAGATTCACCCTCTTGACTACACCAATCCCTTAAAATCAATTAAGGACAACCATATTACTAAACTATAGTCCAGAGTCACAACATACCTGAAACTCATCATTGTGTCCAACTATTACATCAATCTCCACTAAATTACAAGTAACATACCAATTATACCTTATCTTAGAATTATAACACATATTCACCTTAGGCAACTCCACTTCATAGCCCAACTCCTAAATTAGATTATGCCTCATCATTCAACAAGATTTTGGTTTACATTGACATCTACTACGCTATCATTATATTAAAATCTTTTATCAAAACTCAACATTTAGAATTCTCTCTAATCTCACTCCATGTATTACTTACTCTTTCTAATAGCATAGCCAACATATTCCGACTCTACTTTTTCATACCCCAAACTGACCCCACACAGAATTCCCAACTTGCTGCAAGTCCAACTGCTCAGTGCCACTGGTATGGTCTAGCGTCATGTGGCATCGTGATTGCATACACATCCTGCACCTAAGAACCCTAAGATCACCATAATCCTCATTTCACCCATTCATCAAACCATAATACAATCCACTACACCCAAGTATCAAATTAACAAAAAATGAACCACTTTCAGTCTAATTCACGCTGCAAATGATTCCTAAACCCAAAAAAAAACCCAATTACTCAAACCCTAATAAAAGTAAATGCCATAATCATCCAATTTCCTTGTATCATCTCATAATTTCAGAATTAGTCCCTTCCCTTTAGTTAAATCATGATTAAAACACTTTTTCCATCGATAAAAAATAGACCAGAACATAGAAAACTCAAAATCGAGTCAAATTTGGTTCGCATCGCTTGGCGGGTGTTAATAACCACAAGGTGGATCATCCAGAAACCCAGAAAGCTGGGTGGAACAACATGTATCGCCTGGCGGCCAGCTCATGCCGCTAGGTAGTTCCTCACACGAACCCAAAAAATTTCCAAAAACTACGAAATTAAACAGAATCAAACAAGGCTCAATCATCTAGTTATACATACATCATGCAAAATCAATATTACGAATTAAAATCACGGAGTCCAGCTCCCCTAACCTGGAATTCCTTGCTACACTTGATAGTTTTAAGTCTCCCCTTGATCAACAATGACCACTTTAGTTTTTCCTCAATTTACCTCTCCTTCTCACTCAATCAACACGGTAGATGCTCTGTAGATCCTCTCCTCACACCCCTCATAGAAGCCAGTAAAAAAAAACTCTCTCTCTTTCCCTCAATTGCCTCTTGAATCATAACTTAATTGTGGTTAATGCTAGAAGATGAATTTCAATCATTAATGGGTGTAATTGCATTTCAAAAGCCATTACTACGTGAGTTTGCTGCATAAGTTTTCTTTATTAGTGCAAGGTGACTCTAGAAAGGGGATGAATAGAGCATGTAGACATTTCAAAGACTTTATGCAAATATATAATAATGAAATTAAAGTTTAAGGAATGGAAAGCATATACAATTTTCTTCTTTGATATAAATTTATGCATTTTTTATTTATATTATCATTGTAGCTTTGAATATAATCTTCAAAATATTCTTCATCTATTTTGTAATCTTCACAATATTTTCTTGTTTGTAATATATGACATAGGATATTTCCCAATATGTACAATCTTCAATTCTTATATATAATATTCACTTAACATAGATGATATTGAGATAATCATCATCTTCATCTTCTTCAATCATTTTTCAATCATATTTCTTCTAATTCATGATTTGCATAATAAGGAATTTGATATTTGATTTGTTGACTTAATATTCCTTTTCAACATTCAAATTTGTTTTGCTAAATAATGTATCATGCTCAATCTTTGTTTCATCTGATGAATCATTTAATTTTCTTTGTACAATTTTGAGTTTTGTCATTTAGTCAACTTGTATCTAACTTCTCAACTTACTATACTCATGTCTTATTTGATTTAACTTTAAACATGTTTGGTCTTACTAAACTTTTACTCGTCTGGTCAATGTGACTCGTAAGTCACTTGGTTTGACTTCCACATAATCTGGCATTATCTTAACTCTCCTGGTCAACAAATTTAACTAATTTTGTCAACTTTTTTAGCTTAGCTCGTGTAGTATTCACTTTCACACTTATTTCATCTACTGCTTCAACTCTTGAACACACATTAGATAACATATATTGTTAACATTGAACACTAGAAAACCCCATTAGACAAACCTGACAATATCTGGGTTTTGATCATAATAAAATCTATAATGAAAGAAGGAAGAAAATTTAGTAGAACAATGTTCTAGAATGGCTAAGAATAATTAAGATTAATATCCAATTAAGCATTGGACATAGAAAAATAACTAGGTCAAAGACCCTGTTAGACACTTATAAATAATCGCTAGGCAACCATGTTCTTTACTATGAATATGTATTTGTAGGGCTAATGTTTGTTCAACGAGTGAAAATAAAAGTACAGGAAAAGCATAAGTGGCATAGAAAAATATAAAGTTTGAGGTTTGAAGGAAACACAATGAAAGTGAACCTTAGACAAACTCAAGACAAAAGTGCATAGTTAGAAGTTTCACAAGTTGTCAGATGACTAAATTATGAGACATATTGCACGAAATAGAAATACCAAATCACAAGGTGATACAATGAGTGTAAATTGATCAAAGGTGATACAATGCATCAATGATGAAATGGCAAAACACAATTATAAATACCATGATGTAGATGATAAAGAAGAAGAATGTGAGAGAAAGTATCAAAGTGGTTAAGCACCATCAAATAAGTTCTTGAAGAGAAAGAAAAAAAGAGAATAATCTTTGAGCTTATACTGTCATATCCAACTGTTAGAGAGTGATATTAGGTTGTGAGTAAACCATTTTAAATCCTTTACTAAATGAAGTTATACCATATGAGTGTGATTGTAACTCTCCCATGTGAGAGATTGTTTTCATTATAATTTTGAGTTCTTGATCTCAAAAGGAGATTGAGACATGATACCTTGAGAGGTTAAAGTCGTAACGTGGAGAGGTTTATACTCGTGTTTGCTAAAGAGGGTTAAACTCGTGATACTCTGAGAGGTTGATACTCGTTGTAACATGGAAAGGTTACTAGTCATACTAGTCAAAGGTGCTTATTTGTGAATTTCATAAGATGATGGCTTAAGAGATAGAACGTAGCCTATAGTGAAGGTGAATCAATATAAATCTTTGTGTGCATTATTCTTTAACTTACTCTCTATATTATATTCATTTGCAATAATATGTCTACATAAAACAATTTAAAAATGTCTACAGGCTCTATTCATCTCCCTTCTAGAGAGACATTGCACCAACAAATATGTAATCACAATTTATGATTTGTGTGTCTAGATATGGTATTACCATTGCATAGTTTAGTGATAACACAATCTAGTCTAATCATCTAGCTTTTGCAAGAGTGTATCCTATTTATTTCTTTTGCTGAACTAGGACTTAAGTACTTGAATCATTCTAACTTTCATTTCATTCCATATTTTGTTATCATCAAAATCTACCTTACAAATATTGGAGTCTAATGTGGTTTGTCACGTCTGGTTCTAACGTTATGTAGTAGATATTTCTTTAACATTGATGATAATGTTGTCGTTAAAGCGTTCAAATTAATACTACTTATAACAACTTTAGTATTATTAAGAAATTATTCGATAAGATTACCATGGATAAGAGAACCCAAAACTCGTCTTCCATTGAACATGGAGTTAATTTCAATCACATTAGTTGTTATAAAATCTATAAAAAAGGGTTAGTCAAATATAATAAAAATAATAGAAAACATAAAGATAAATAAAACATATAAAAGATTAAATAACAAAGTTGTAATTGAAAGAAATAAAATTTAAAAAAGATAGAATAATAAAGTAATAGGTTGATTCTACTACTTTCCCAAAATAGGTTGATTCTCAATTAATTTGTGGGCCACACACTATTAACCAAAGTAACTTAATTAAAAGCAACAACTTTTTATATTAATCATAGCAAATTTAATAAAAGTAACTTCTTAATTAAATATTCTTAAGCCGAATCATGTTTATTTTACCTTTTATACCAAGTAAAAAGTTAATTAATCAAAGTAACTTCTGAATTAATTCCAATTAAAGTTTTCATCTTCTCAATTATTGACAAAAATTCATTTAATCATATAAAAGTTTCTAACTTAAATCAAAAGTAACTTCTCAATTAAAATTAAAGACTCGTGGACTCATATGATTGATAATTTAATCTCCACCAATTATTTTCTAAATAAATTCAATATCTTTGAGATATATTTGGTTGTTATGAAGGTTTAAAAATAGTTAAGAAGATCTTGCTAAATTTCAAATGATTTGACAATTATTATCTTTTGATATTTTCTGATATAATTAAATAATATAATTATTTAAAAATATCGAAGCAATATCTAAAGACATATTTACTCCAAATTACCTTTTGTTATAAAGATTATTGAATTATTAATGGCTTTTTAGTGGATAAAGATAGGGAAAATCGCATAGGCAATTTTTGTTGCATATTCCCCATTCCTAGCTTAGCCAAATTGGTTCTTCAGGAATCACCACTTTTTTCCCTTTTTCATGTTTTTCTTGCCTTCTTCATGCAATGTTTGGCTTTGCTTTTTGTGTTTTTTATTATTTGATAATCTTGACTTTATCTTTAAGGTGTCATGAAACTTTAGTCAATTTATTTCCACACCTTAATGAGTTCAACATAGCTCCAGTTGCACTTTGCACTAGCACAACTCAAAAAATCCAAAGAACATTTATGCAACTAAAAATCTATTTTTAACATGTTTTTGTAGTGCAATGAAGTGCTTTGGCATCAATTTTGTTTGCTATTATACTTCGGTTCTACAATCAAAGCATATCGAGGTGAAATAAAAAAGAGAGAGCTTATGCTTCGGTTCTTAACTGAAGTATATACTTTAGGAATAGGCTTCGGTTAGTAAGACAACTGAAGTATAAAACGAATACAAAAAAAAAAGCAATTAGTTTCGGTCAAATGCATGCAAGAACGAGAGCAATAATGAAAGTAAAAGTGAGAGCAAAAACGAGAGAGACCAAGAACAACCGCTTAAACACAAATGAACAAGTAAGACAATAAGAATTTTGTGGTGCCCCAAACACAACAGATGAAGAGCAACACAAACTTGAAATGTTGATTTGCTTACATGTGAAAATATGAAAGTGTCCACCAAAATGCAATGACGACACCAAAGCGAGCAGCAAAACAATATTAGGAGTAGGAAGAGAAAAACAAGAACAAAAGAAAGAGATAATGAAGATAAACGTTAATGAAGAAAAAAATAAAACTCAATGAAAGGTATAATGAAGGAAAACATGAAATAATAGCTATGTAGGAGAAGAATGAAATGACGCTATGCATCATTACCTTTCACGGGTTATTAAAATTCACAAATTTATCCTATGCATATGGGTATAGGCTTTGGTTGAACCTAGAACCAAAACCTATCCTTTGAAATACAATAAAGTCTTTCAAAAACAAAGTGACAATTTCAAAAATATTTGCACAACTATGGGCTAAGTTATTTAAAGAACCGAAGCTTATACTTGTGCAAATATTTTTGAAATTGAAACTGCATCATTATAGTCTTCGGTTTAAAGAACTGAAGCCTATAATCATTTAGTTAGGGTATGAACTTTGGTTATCCTTGAACTGCTGCCTATAATCATTTACGTCATTATAGATTTCATTTTCTCTTAAATGCATAGCACATTAGGCAACGTCAAATCGTATTTTTGCACTAGTATAACCCATGTTCAATAAATCTAATTACAACAAGTCCTAATTAAAATAATTGTTTAAAGCACAAAAACCAATTAAGAAACCAAGATTAAAGGTTAAATGAAGGTTCAAATTTGCTCCCATCACAAAGCGATACATATTAATGTTTCCAAAAGGAAGTTGTTATTGAAACAAAGAAGGAAAGATAAACTCAATAAGTTAAGGACAAAATTTGGAACATCAAGTAAAAATATAAAGATCATTTTGAACAAATTATCAAGACTTTCCATATGAAGAATTATTTGAGAAGATGAAAGGAATGATAAAATCTTTCTAATTCAGCAGAACTCAAATGGCTTTAATATTAATAACTATAAATAAAGGGTAAGTTGATGAAGAACAATACAACAACGTTCACAGTGAAAACAAAAAGCAATTCATTGTCAAATTTACTTGATAAAAATATTAAGTTTGAGAAAGGGAGAGTGATAAATAATTGTAATATTCTTCGCATTGTGAAGTTTACCCTCGTGAACTTTATCAATACACTATTTCTTTGAGATTGTTTGTTCATTTCAATTGAGAGTTCTTAATCTCAACTACAAATTAAGGAGGATACCTAAAGAGGTTAAACTTTTGTCATTAGAAATTGTACTCATGTAAACCTAGAGAGTTGATACTCTTGTTGTTCGGAGAGACCGTAATTGTTGTATTCAATTTCATATAATTAATGGAATCTCTTAAGTAGAATGCTTAAGAGAGAATTGGACATAGCCCAAAAGCTTAGGGTGAACTAGTATAAAATCTTCTTTTATGCTTGATCTATTTATTGTTAATTATTTCAAATTATCTAACGAAAGAAGAGTCTAGGTTCTATTCAACCGCCCACACCCCTTCCCCTTTAGAGTCAACTGTACCGATATACCTGTCCATGCTCATGATGTCCCAATTAATATTGATCTTATTCATGTTGATTCTACTAGTGATGATATTCTTTCTAATATTTTTGTTGCCATTCATGATGTTTTTTATATACCTATTTATGCCTTTGATTACGCTTATGATGTTATAGTTGATGATATTCATATTCGGGCTCCTATTAAATATGATGTTATTTTTGTTTATTTTGATGTTGTTTTTGATGTTGCTTATGATGATATAGATGCTAATGATGTTCTTAATGATATACTTGTTTATGCTGATGTATTTACTATGTTGGTAATGTGTTTTTTATTCTATTGATGTTTTTGTGCATCTACATTATGATAGTGTTCTAGATGTTGCTATACCTATTCATGTTCTTTCTGATTGTGTGTTGATTCTATATTCATGTTATTATCAACCGATGCATTATGCAAAAAGTAATTTTATATATGAATTCATGGTATCATGTTATCAGCATTCAGACAAGTCTAAAACAATGTTAATTGAATATTGAAGCCATGAATTTAACAAAAAAAAAACAAGAATAGCATGAAATCTCCAAATTTAGTAAAATTGAAAAACCTAACTATGAAATGAGTAAAAACTAGAAAGTAGAATCTAAAACTTGAACTAAGCACTCAAACATGTTTCAGTTATGGTAACAATGATGGACCAATGATTAGAATTGAGAATTAACATTAGAAACCAAAAAGAAAAAATCACTATTGAAAACCTAATTCCACAATTAATAGAACTAACTAAAAAAACTATCATGATTGTCAAATTGAGTATCCTATAAAACATGAAATAAGCCTAAAAATTACAATAATGTACCCCATTTACACAAGGGCTGACTTAGGATCTTTAGGGTTAGAATCTTGCAAGAGATTCAGTTAGAAAGCCTATTAAAATGTGGATTAGAAAAAATGTTGAAATTTCAATCTGGCCAGTATTGTAGAATCGTCAATATCTTGAATTATAGAACTCCAATTCATGCAATTCCAAAACGGGGTGAAAGTTCACGTTCTGAACTATAATTTTGGCTTAAAACACTAATTTTGGGCGAGTGGAACGAGAATTATGACTACAAGATAAATATGGGCAAAATGGGTTCTTTTCTGAATTTGGGTGAAGAAAGAAGAAAAGGTGAATATAAAAAGGTGGAAGGAAAGAATCAATCTTTCCAAGAGAGGCAACACACAAAGGATGGGGAAGTCCTTCGATACAGTTAAGGGGTTCTTGAATCACTCAAGAACTTAGGAGAATCACTCTCATTGAGATAGAAAAAATAATTTCTGAGAAAAGCTCAACTTGTTTCATTGATGAAAATGGTTTAACTTATATAAAAGCTTTAACCATCAAAATTACAAAGGACTCATAAATTACAATTAAATCCCACTTAAGCTATTAATGATCCCACTACTTTATGGCAGATTGTAATCGAAATTGTGGCAACCTAAAAGTCACCCAAAAGCATTAAGCTATGCATCCTCTTAGTCTCCCAAAGGCTGATAACTAAGTTGCCAATTGGGCCATTATTTAAACAAACTAATAACTTAAAAAAAATTGCAACAAAGTGGTGCATTAGTCTTTCTCTATTTGAGCCATGATGCGATTCATATCAGCAGATCCTATAATTACAAATGTTAATATTCTTACCCTTCCAATTTCACACATTCAACCATCTTTCTTAGACAAGGAGGAGGAGTTGTAGGTTTACACATAGAAGAACCTTAGTGCATGTTTGTATAAATTTGAGATAATTGTTGAGCAAAAGTTGAATGTTATGCGATGCCTACTTCTAACTTTTATTTTTAATAATAGTAGTAAAGTTTGTTGCAATTAGACTTGTCCTTTAAGATGAAAGATTTTTTATGATAGAAAAAAACATTACAAGATGAGGAAATATAAATGATACATATATTATGATTTGTTTAACAATTGTGTTCTGCATATATTTATTTTGGACATTGATTATAAATCTTTGATCATTATTTTGTTAAGTTTCATATGTGATTATATAAGGTGGATGTTTAACACAATTTCTAGTCAAGTACATATATTAGATGAGTACATGCACCAGACTAGTCATAACAAAGGGGGTTACTATACAAGTGGACTAGATTATTTAAAAGAGTCATAATGTTAATTATTCTAAAAGAAAAATAATTTGAATCAAACGGTCAAAATATATATGAATATGGAAATAATATCTTTGATTGGAGATCAAGTTGTTTTTGATGGCAAATATAAATTATGATGATACTAATGAGACATTTCGGAATGGTGCTGCACAAAGTTTCCTTTAACATGAAAATATTGAACGTTGAAGAGAATAGAAATATACAAATTTAGATCAAGCTCATGCTCAATCAAGAAAGGAAAGAAAACATTTTCAATGAAGAGATATTTGAGGACTTGAAGAGCGAGATTGAAGAATCACATTGAAAAAATTATGAAGTAATTACATATAAAGAAAAATCAAGAAGATACAAGTGAAGCTATACAAATTAAAATCCTCAATGGCTATTAATTAAACAATTGTATAAAGAATAGAAAGCTAAACGAGAAGAGAATGGTGAACAACATACAAAAGTGTTGAACCTACGATAGTCATATTTATTGAATAAAGATAATTGAGATAATTGCGTTGAGAGCTAAAGCATTGTAATATTCTACACAAAGTGAAGTTATATGTTATGTGTTTTGACTTACTATCTTACTATGAGAGTTTTTCTTATTATCTGAATTGAGAGTTGTTAGTTACAAAGAGGTATTAAGAAGGTGATACCTAGATATGTAGAAACTAATTGTAACCTGGAGAGGTCACTAACACAAAAAAGTCCTATAACGTCACCCATATAACGTCTGCCTAGAAAAAATCCCACATTAAAAATGACCGGTGGCATTTTTGTAAATTATTTGACTTTTTTAACGTCTGCCCATTCCAACACAAACATGATTTAACGTCTAACCCACAGTACCCCAACGTTATGTAAAAATTAACGTCTAAGCGCTCTGCCCCCGACTTAATTTAACGTCTGACCCACTCTGCCTCGACTTAATTTAACGTCTGACCCCCTCTGCACCGACGTTAAGTAACATCTGATCACACAGCCCCGATGTCAATTTTTGGGTTTTCTCTGCGCGAAATGTAGAAACCTTAACTGTTTCGTTGTGCCACCAATTTTTCGCGAAGCTTCTCTCCCGGCGACCACCATTCCGAGCTCCTCCAGGTAATTTTCGAACGTTTTTCACCACCAAATTTGTTGGGATTTTATTTTGGATTGAATTTAGGCGTTTTAAACCGAATATTTTCCGTTTTCATCCCCATTTGTAGTGTTTTGCGATCCTTCCCATTGGCGACCATTATTCCGACCTCCTCTAGGTGAGTTTCGAACATTTTTCACCACCAAACTGGTTGGGATTTGATTGTGGATTGATTTTAAGCGTTTTCAACAGAATATTATATGTTTTCATCCCCATTTGCATCGTTTTGAGATTATTTTTCTTGTTATCTCTTTTTCCTTGTATTTATATAATTGCTTGTATTTTTTATTTGCAATTATAATTTTTATCTTTGAGTATTTTTTTTATAGTTTTTTTAGCCTATTTCTTTTTTTAATTGAATTTTTATAATAATATTTGTAAAATTACGAAATAAAATTATATTTATTGTTATTTGTAAAATTGGACTAATTGTATTTTATTTTTTAATATTACTGTTGCATTAATTTTTATTTTATGTGTGTAGATTTATTATGGATTCATTGTGGACCAAGGTCGATCTTCCGTCTATGGATTTATTGAACCTCAAACCATTCAAACTTCGGGAAACTCATATGACCACATGAAACTTTATTTGCAAACATGGATGGTTGAGTCAAATAGAGAGATCTACTTTGCGCCATACATTGATATGTAGGTGTTTTTGCTAGTAATATTTTATGAAGTATTATTAATTATTTATGCTAAGTACTTGTGATTGATGGTAGGTATCATTGGCAACTATGTGTCATCATTCCAAGACAATGCACGGTTGTATGGTTTTATTTATGCCATAGGAAGATTCCACCTGCTTTGAAAAACATATTACAAGAGTAAGTATTACTTTTTTTCAATCCTAACCTAGGTATCTACTTAGTTATAAAAACTAACATATATTTTATGTTTCCAAAATTTCATTAGAATTGTGGGTAAGCCTAGAGGCCAACAACTTAAAGTATTATATCCAAAGGTTAGAACTCATTCAGTTTAAAGTTATTAATTTATGTATGTCAACTTATGATTTTGATATGTGTTTATTTTATTTGTAATGTTTAGTGTAACAAGCAAGAAGATTCATGGGAATGTGGATATTATGTCATGTCTTGGATAAGAACAATCATTCGAGATGCAATTAAAGATGAATGGATA
>Ga0209589_1003208_pt1 | contig 28678 bp, 14 predicted proteins | sample CowpeawhiteBW_FD_187525 | JGI IMG/M metagenome (GOLD analysis project Ga0209589, IMG submission 187525) | Root nodule microbial communities of legume samples collected from California USA - Cow pea white BW (SPAdes) (version 2) | ecosystem: Host-associated > Plants > Roots > Nodule | place: USA...
TGTGTGTGTGTGTGTGTATGTGTGTGTGTATAAGTAAAAAATATTTTGAGTCTTCATCCAATAATGGTGGTCGGATTCTTACCCCACGTCGGAGTAAATTACTTCCATATATTGTGGAGGCATTGATGTGTCTCCAAGACTGATTATGGACTAACATGGAAGGTAATGAAATTAACACTTTTACTTAGATATTTTAATTAAGTGATTGTTAAATTTTTTTTAATGAACTTTTTATATTTTCAGACTCTTCTAGATTAAAATTGGACAACATGAAACTTTATACAAAGTTGCAAGATGTGGACATTGATGAAGTTAGTAATTTCTTTAATATTTCATTCAAAAATAAACTACAATATAAATTTTTAGTGATTTTTTATTTGTTTGTTTTTCAGGAATCAATTGGAGAAGAGTGGTTTGTTGATCCAAGCATTAGTTATGGTTAAATATTTGTTTTTTTAAATATTTTTGTAAATATCTGCGGATACCCGTGGATACCTGCAGATATAAAAAAATAAACGAATACTCATATGACGGATACCCAACGGATATGGGTACGGATACGGGGTGAATATTTATCCAACGGGTAGGGTACGGGGGAGCTACTACACGTACCCTACCCGCCCCATTGACATCCCTATATATGATAGATATAATAGTTTAAAATTAATGATTTAACTCATAAAAATATAAAAGTATTAATTTTACCGTTAGATGTTAAAGTAATTTAACTTAAATTATAAATATATAAATTATATAACAATGATATCAAAGTGATTATTTAAATTGAAAGAAATTATTATTAATAAATATACATTAAATTAAAATATGAATTTTAGAATTTAAAATAAAAGAAAATTTTAAAAATTAGTTTAAATAAAATTAAATAATAATTTCATATTATGAAATCATTTTAAATTAAGATGTAATATAAATTAAATAAGAATAATTTTATTAAAAACATCGGTGTATCGATGAAAATAATTTATATCAAATTGTTCACCATGAAGATTGAACACTTTGTATGTGGTGTTCAAATAAGAGTTCAAGTAGCATCTACTAAATTTACAAATTTATAATATTTTAACAAAAAAGTAAATTAACTAATTTAGACTAAACATAAATGTAATTTTTAGTTAATTAAAAATTGGTTAATTTTCGATTCAAGTAAAACACTAACTGGTTATAATTTTAACAATTAAAATTTTATAATAAATATTATTTTCATATAATGGTGTAAAAAATTATTTAAATTTCAATTTAATTAATTAAATTGTTCTATAAAAGCAAAAAGTGAAAAGATAAAAAAAACACAAGAACAAAATGGTAATTACATAAAAAGTGAATTAATTTTCCAATCAAATCTTTTTATTCAGAGAGAATAAGTATTTTTCCCATATTTATCTTTACAAATCTTCCAAATTACCTAATACAAACACAATAAATACCTACATTTTGATAATATGCTATAGTAAATTAATAAAAAAAACAAACGAGACAAAGAGATAATAAGAAAATACTCCCAAGTAAATTTAGAAAATAATTATATGCATACTAATTATAAATATAAGTACATAAGTAAGTTTTATATATAACTAAATTGTTTCATTACCACCAACCATAAACAATTTATTTATAAGTACTTTATTTTTATATAATGAATAATATGAAATAAAATAACAAATAATAATACCTTTATTTAAATAAAATAATAATGTATTTTCATTTTTATTCATAAAATAAAATACAAGATGGTGTGATAAAAAAAAAGTCAACAATTTATCTCAATCCACTTATTTATTACAATAAGCCGTATGAGATTTATATAAAAATATATTAGAGTCAATTCATCACAAATTCAATTCAAATTCATTTAATAAAAAAATAAAATAATATTATCATTAAAATATATAATGTAAAATTAATTATTATATATAAAATAACATTTATAATTTATTTTTTATTTTTAAATTAAATTATTTTATTTTTAATCAATTTATAATAATTTTATTATTTAATAAATTACATAATAATACAATCAAAGCAGCTACATAATTCCTTAATTAAAAATATATCGCATAACTCTTCACTATTTATCTTTAAAAAAATAATTGTTTCTATTTTTTTAAATTCTATTATTCATTTATAGAAACGCGATACACATATTACGCACATATGTATCCTTAATTGCTATAAGAATAATTATATATACTTTTTGGCATGATTATAATTATAAGTTTTATCAAATTTATTACAAATTTATTAAGTATGAAGTTTGACTTTCAAATAAAATTATGCTAAACATCATTATAAACTTTGAAATTTTTATTATGCCGACATCTTAAAGATCATTAAATATATTTCAACACATGAAAATTTATTAAAAACAAAATAAAATAAAAAATAACAAAATATTAGAAATCACACAAAACTCAATGATAAAAATTAATAGACAAACTACCTATTGTGAAAACAAGTTTGAGTTTTCTAATAAAATATGTAATGTAACTTTTTATGTATGTAGATCTCTCATATCATGTTGATGTAACAACAATCATGTGTTTGATTATAATTTTCTATAAGTACACCTTTAATACTTTTGATCGCAATCGCATAACTATATGATCAAATCTTCAATGTAATTTTCTATAAGTTTTTCTTCTACACCCATCTAGATACGACCAAAACCTTGTGGTAGAACGTTTATAATTTTCTTTATGAATGTCTTTCAAACACATTATTGTCATAGTCACAATCCTATGGGACAAAATTTTGGTGCAAATATTCATAAGAATGTTCCGTACACACTTGTGGAATTATACATGATCCTATGGTCAAAGTTCATGTGTAATTTTCATTTGATATTGGACTAAACTTAACTTCAAGTGAATTTTGGAATTAACTCATATCGAAACTTTGAAACAATTTAGTCATTCATCTTCTGAAATACGTGAATTTAGTCCTTTTAATCAAATTTTATTAAGTTTATTTGACATTTCAAATGTCTTTCATAATAATATTTGACCTAACATTAAAGCAAAAATGTGTTAAACAATATAAACAACTCAAATATAATTCTGAAATGTGTACGAAACATCAAATAAACCTAACAAAATTTGATTAAAATGACTAAATCTACATATTTCGAAAGATGAAGAACTAAATTGGTCTAAAGTTTCGAAATAGACTAATTTAAAAATTCACTAAAAGTTAAGGGACCAAAAACATATTTAACCTTTTGATATTTATGTGAATGCAATTTGTAGTTCAAGTCCACAACTTGAATATCTCTAGCTCGATTTTATGCTTGGAGCATCTTTAACTTGTATTGAAATCCTCTAGTTTAATTCCTAAAATTAAGTATTTCTAACTCAATCTTCAATTTGGAGCATTTATTTATACGAAAGACATGATAAAATGGTATTCCTTGAAAATAAGTGACAACTCCCTAGTAAAAATATAGAACTCTATTTGGAAAATGAATTATGTGATACAACCACTTGAAAATAAGTTACAATTATTCGAAAATGAATTATTGGTACAACCATTCCAAAAATGAGTGATACTACTAAACAAGTAGTCATAACTCAAAAATAATCTATATTATACAACCACTAAAAGGTGGAGGACAACTATTCAAAACAAATTATAAATTATAAAAAAAAACAATTACTCAAAAATAAGTCATAATTTAAAATGAATTATTAATACAGTCACTCAAAAATGAGTAATAACTACTTCAAAATGAATTATAACTTAAACTTACCTAATCATCAATGGAAATAATGAATCACGTCTTCTCTAAATATAAACTATACTTTTTCTAGTCATTTATATTTCACGTTTTTATATAGTTTATCGAAGCTTATTGATCCTCGTTAAAAAAAAAAACTCAAATTTAACTAAAATTGTTTACTTAAATAATTATATATTTACTTAAATTCTAAGTTTGACAACTTTAATTTTTTTCGCATTTAACAAATAAAGATATAACTCCAAAAGACTTATAAATAATTTTTGTAAGACCCACTTTTTTGTTTTAAGTTAATGGGCCTAGCGTAAGTGAGTAAGAGGTCCAAGCCAGCCTATTTGAACCTCCTGAACCCTTCTAGCTACTCACATTTTCTCATTATGCGCTCATTTATAGAATCAACCCCTTCTCCCTCACACTTCTGAAATAGAAAGCTCTGCTAAGGCATATACTTCTTCCTTCTTCGAGGTAGTTCAGTTCCATTTCTTCCATGTAAGTTGATCCTCAACTTATACTTTCTCCTCTCCAGCTTTGTTGTCGTGGTTTCGTCTAGAGATCATCTTTGTAACCTCGTTTTCGTTCTAGTATCAGTGTTTCCAGCTTACTAATTTGTTCCTAGAGGTGTGGTGTTCATCTGTTGGGTGCCTGTGTTGTTTGTTAGCATATGTCCAAGTAAGGGAAGCTAGGGTTTGCATGTTTTTACAATATTATGCTTGTTTTAGTTTTTTTCATGTTTATATGGCTTGTTTGCTGTTATGGTTGTCTGGAAAATGTTAAAATGCTATTTGGTTTTGAATTTTTTATTTTTGCATGCGTGAATAGTGGAGAAAACCTGGTGTTTTCGCCCAGGCGAGCGAGTCTCGCCCAAGCGAGAGCATAAAAAACTCTCACTGGTTTCTACTCGAAATTTTGCTTAGGCGACGAGCCTTCGTTTTGAGCAATGAGTAATCTCGCTTAGGCGGGGAGGTCTCGCCTAAGCGAGAAGTCGCAGAAACCTCACTGTTTCACTCCTCGAGCTCTTGCCTGAGCAAGGACTTCCAGCTTGAGCGAGACTGGTGTAAGGTCATGCTTTAGTTCTATTTTCTTCTCTGATGTGATTGTTTGCCTGTATGATAGAGTGTTTTACCGTAAAAGCATGAAGTATGATGCCATGCATGTTGTATGAGATTAAATGAGAATGAAATTTTGCTATATTGAGTGTGAAATGAAACATGAATTGGTTGGTTGGTGGTGCTTTGGCATGAGATGATAATGCTTGAGATGACATGTGGAATATTGTTGATAAAAGAATTTCATGGGAAACTCTTGATGATGGTGTGGTTAGTATATACCTTGATGTAGGAGATGTTTAGATAAATGAAGGTATCCTGAATTCTAATAATCGTTCACGCTCACATAGAGTAGAATGATTTATGTGGTAAGAGTGGCAGGAGGTCCTAGTCTTGGGACGTAATTGGCCTAATGCATTACAGAACTAACCTTGTGTGTGGTTGGGTGATAACCCATTGTGTCTAGACTCTGTAGAGTTTAGAAACCAGCACAGGTGCATAATTCATTTAGAATTCTATATTGAGTGGAATCTGGATAATCGTGTCAGAAAGTCTTGCATTTGTTTGCTATCACATGGTTTGGGTGCCTACTGCCTTGTTTGTTTACATCCCGATTTAACATCTACTTGCTTAATAACATGATGAAAAATATTTTATTCTAGCTTACCCTTTCTGTTTGGTGTCTATTTCTCTGTTTGGTTTTTCTTTTTTGCAATGATCACCAAATAATTTGGTATGAGCATATGTGGAATCTCTTGGTGGTCGTTCAGGTGATGGAGATGCAGTTGTCTAGGCTTTGTCCTGTTATTGTTCCTTGTGTTGGGAATATAGTTCATGTACAGTTATTTTGTCAACTCTTTGTTCTATGAGCAATCTTTTGGACAATTGTTCCATTTCGACTAACGATTTTTATAGCATCTGTTTAAGCTTTAACTTTTCTTTTCAATATATTATGAATGACTATAATGGTTGATACTAATATACTTTTTTCGAATGCTCTATTCATATGATATTTGTTTTATTTAATAGAATTATTCTATTTAAATGGAATGTCTTAATTTTTATTAGCATATTAATTATTAACCATATAAAACACAAGTTGAAACAACTCCATTATTTTTTTATTCATCTTTAGTAATAGAAGTTATAACAACTTCCAAAAGGAATGATTATTTTATAATGAAAATATTTTTCACCTTAAAAACGAGAGCTCATAAACTATCTACATGATTCGTTCCATCATTTGCGAACTAAAATTTTGAATTGTTTATTTACATTAATTTATACTCTTAATCATTATTTTATAATGGATATATTTCTTCAACCTAAAAACGAGAGCTCAGGATATCTATACATGAATCATTTCATCATTTTTTTATTATAACAAAATCTCTTATTAGCAACATTTAGGCATAAAATTAATTAATTATTATAATGACCAATTTAAGTACCGATAACTAAAATAATTATTAAATTAAGTATTATAATGAATTAGTCTTTAAATTAATCAATAATATTGACTGCTAAGCTTTTAACTACTAAAAGATTGATTTATAAATTATTATATTAGTGACTAATTTAGACATAAATTTATAGACAAATTTTTTTAATAACAAATGTTAATAACTAATTTTCTATAATAACTAATTTGGAGACTAACTTAAAAAATTATTTTAATTACAAATAAATTTTAATTTAAAAGTTGATATAAATTAATCCTAACTAATTATTTTCTGTCGTTAAAATTATTCGCTTATAAAAATTTATTTATTTTTTCAGTTTGGAAAGTAAAATTTGAATTGCCCATTTACATTAATCGACAGTTTTAATACTCTTAGTCCTGATTCTTCATAAAAGGACGAAATCCAGAATTAGGGGTAGGAAACTAAAATATTCCATTTTGCTAGAAAAATATACTAACTTATTTGTCTATAATATTATGGAATATGATTGATATGACATGAATTTAGTATTTAATGAAAAAAAAATTATAAACTTTTGACTTAATATAAGAAGTATGAGGATTATAATATTATTTATATAATAAGTATTAGTTAGAAGTTTTGAAAAGATGAGAGAGGGGCTGACTTGTGGAGAATAGATTGGGAAGAAAGAGCAAAAGTGTGTGCAAGGTGCTGACTTAGGAACACATATGGGTCCCATTTTTCTCTCTCATTGTCAATGTTGTCTACCTAATTTTGTCTCTTCCTTTCTCTCTCTTTGGAATTAATGGATTCTGCTGCTATTCCATGGCTGCTCTAAAACCACCACAACACAACAATTACTTTTCTTTTATTCAACGTTCAAACCTCAAACCCCGTTTTTGCATTCTGCGCCTCGCCTACCCTTCTGCTTCTCAATTTCTACAAACCATTCAAAATGGAGTCATTTCTCACTTCATAACCTTCCATCAAATTTCGTTTCTTCCAAATCATACTCTTTCAGAAATTAAAAAATTAAAAACTAACCAATTGTGAAAATTTTGTAAGGTGATTTTGTAATTTTAAGTTAGGTTTTGACTTCGTTTATTAAGATACTAGTAGAGTTATATTAGAATTTATGTTATCAAAATTTATTATTTACTTGTTATTGGATTGTTATCGGGTTATTTATAAATATTTAGTTTTATGTAGGTTGAAATTTTTATGGTGATTATTAGGATGTATTTTGATTGGGAGATAGACATAGAGAGAATGAATTTGAGAGGAAAAAGTTGGAATTGTTTGGATTAGGAGAAAGATAGTGTGACTTGAGTGAATTTGAGATGAAAGTTTGTATATAATGTGATAAATATGATAGATTAACAAATTATTTTTGTAGATAATATTAGATGTTTATCAAATTACCCTTGAGTAATTTGTATAGTAAATTTAAAAGTAATTAATGGAAATAACTTTAAAATGAAATTTTTATTTTTATTTTTATTTGAAATTGGAAAAAGTTAAAATCTCTACCCATCATAAATCTTATCAAGGATTTACATATGGATAACATGCTTAAAAAAAGGTTAAAAAATTGCATGAGAATGTTAAATTGTAAAGAGTTATGTTGGTAAATTCTAAAAAATGACGTGGTTCCCCTTCACATTTTTTGTATATGAGGGGTAATTCGCATTTTCACCTTCACATTTTATTGCAAATAACTGGAAACAAACCTGTATGCCACCCGCTAATCTGTCTTCATGCATAGTACAAACCTCGATCCAAACACAACGTCAATGATTACAAATTTCACCTTAAAAATTTGTTTTATTAAATTGAGTTAAGCTTAAAGTTCACTTCTCATCACAATTTCAACATTACTTTTTTAATTAGCACTTGTTTAAGGTTAGAATACGATGGTGGAAATTTCATCTAAATTTGATTTATATAATAACCAAATTCAAGATAGATTTTGAAAATTTTGTCTTTTATCATCAACGATGAGGGAAATTTTAATTCTCAATTCTTTTTGATTAGTTTAATAACGAAAATCCAACCAAAATTCAATTCTTATAAAATTTTAGTACTAAACCAACAAAGGAAGTTGAAAATTCGACTCTTTAAAAATCGATTTCCCACATTGAAGAGGAAAATAATGTTTAAACCACTCAATTTGGATTAAGTTTTGTTTTAAGAGTGTATTTTTGTAAACATTTCAACTTTGTAATCTTCTATCCACCCAACCTCTATTCCTTATCTTCTTCAATATGTTGAAGCCTTCCAAATCACAAAACACTATCATTATATTGAAATATAAGCAACTAATGAAACACACTATTATCAATTATTTAAATCAATGTTGATAAATATAAGGTTTTAGCTTTATGAATAAGTAATGATTTTCTAAAGTCTTCTATAGTTCAAGAGTCAAAATTGAGGAAATTACATCTTCTCTCTTTTCACAATGCTGACTTGTAAAAGAGAAATTGTTTACTTGTGTTTGTTGAAGATGAAACAAACATTTCTATATTTTCTTCATTTTTTTTTCTCACATCCAAATTCAAATAGAAAATTAAACTACGTTATGAATAAGTGAAGAGATTTTTTTAGCTGCATTGATTTAAAATAACAAAGATTGTGAAAGTCTATGAACATTTTTCAATGGAGGAAGGGTTAGTTCACAAACCGTTGACAATTTCAGCTCACCAACTGTGCTTGACCTCTTATTTTTTCAATACCAATTTTCTTTGCTTTCGGTGGAACAAAATCCATTGCTTCAATTTAGGATATTCAATGATGTCTCACACCTATGTAAATAAACAGTTATTTATTCATATATATATTTTATCTATTGATTTAGATCCATAGATAATTAATCACCTATTTAAATATAAGGATATGTGTATACTTGCACTATCTACATATTTATTAATATGTTAAAAATAAACTTAAATTAACTAAAAGTAATAATAAGTAAAAAAATTTACCCATAAAATGGCACCATCTTGAAGGAAATAATCTTTAGATAAATTAAAATAACACATTGCATGTAAATGTTATTTACATTTTTATATTAACAACGAATATATCCGTTGCTATAAAATAAATTGTTATTTATATACTTTTTGGACTTATTTTATTTTTGATATATCTATATTTAAGAAATGGTTTACTCTTAATAAGTTCAAGTAGGTTCATGAGTTAAGTTAAAAGAGATAAAACTAATTAATGTCTTTTTTTATACGTTTTGAACCCAAAACCTTGTTGTTAAGATTGTTAATTGCTATCACTTTTCTTTTGGTGTTCCGTCCCTATCACTTAATTATGGATTTATGAACAAGCTAATTAATTTACGGGTGCATGCATGAGAGATTTTTTTTTTTTTATATCAAGTTTATTGAAATATTTTGATAAATAAATATTTAGAGCATGTTTTAAGGATACATTTTATAACGAGAAATTTCAACACTACTAATTGATTGCAATGGCAAAACATACTTCTAGTTTCATAATAGTAATAAAGACGGAAAGAATTAAAAACTTTAGATTAAAATACATATTTAGTTTCGGTTTTATCAATTTAGCTTTTTTTAATACCATTTTAATTTTTATAAAATTTGTTCAATTCAGTTATTTATGTTTAACGGTGTTTTAATAATTAACGCACAATAAACAATGTATGGTACGTGATAATTTGTGTTTTTTTTATAATTTTCTTATAACTTTTTTATAATTTTTCTTAATTAAAAAAAAATTCACGTGTCAAGTGAGTCTCGTGTCACATTAGGGATGTCAAAGTGAGCTAATTTGTCTTACACGAGTTGACTCACTACAAATTGAGCTAAAAAAGACCAATTCAACCCGACTTACTTTTTGGTAAGCTGAAAATTTTAAATCCGGTCCAATCCACCATAAGTTGGTGAGTTAGTAGATTTACTCACTTATAAATGTTTTTTTTTTTGTAATTTATTTTATATATTTGTTGTATTACGATGATAGTAAGTTGACTTAATTTATTTTATAAGATAGTGGAATCAACGTGTTCACCTAATCCTCGCTCGAAATATTATTATAAAAATAATAGTTAAAGATTAAAATATCAACGTATATAACTTGACAAATAAATTAATTAAACATTCAAATTATTCAAATATTATTAAGCAACATTCTAGCATTTAAAAATGTGAAATTGTGAACCTATATAATTAAAGTAGTAAATAATTATAAAAAAAATGTTGGTGGATTAAGTGGGTCAATCACCTTCAACCCTGCTCGAACCTATTTAACCCTATGGGTTAAGTGAGTCAGATTCAGCTCAACCCACTATTGAAAAAACTATTTTTTTCTCAACCCAATCCGGCTCGAACCCATAGTAACCATAGTAAGCCGAGTTAACTTATGGATTCAAACCCATTTTGACATCTGTATGTGTCAGTGTTAATATGTGCCATATGTCAGTGTCTTATATTCAATTTAGTTTTTATATTTGTTATTTTTATTCAATTCAGTCCTAGTTTTTTCAAAATTGAGATTAAATTTAATTTTTATATAAATGTTATATGATTTTTAGGTTAGACTATTTAATTGATTTTTAACATAAAAATCACACAAAGTATTAAATAGTTTAATTGATTTTGAACCTAAAAAGTCACATAAAATATTGAATAGTTTATGTGATTTTTAACCTCTTAAAATTTTAAACCAATAATGTTAGTCCTCACTTCTAAAATTTTCATTTCAATTTTAAACTAACTCTAACTATAAATTAGGAATGTTTTAATAAAAAATGTATAACATTTATATAAAAATTAAATTTAGTCTCAATTTGAAAAGAGACAAAATTGCTCAATCTAAAAAAAAGACCGAATTGAATAAAAATAACGAATATAGAAATCAAATTGAATATAAAACTTCGACACATGATACTAACATGTGTCATTGACCCTATGGAACAACTACTGCCACGTGACACGATGTCGTATACATTTTTTTAAATTAGGAAAAATAAAAATAAAATAAAAAATTTAAAAATCTCATGAGCTTATATGTGATATATATTGTTCACTGTATGTTAATTATTTAGAAAATATTAGTAAAAAAAACTAAATTAAATAAAATTGACAAAAATTTGTACCTTATTAAAAAACAATTACAACTTAATTAACAAAACCAAATGAAAATAGAAATAGAATGTATTTTAACCAAAACTTTAGTATTGTGTCTCAACAATTCGTATAAAAATAAAAAATATTTCTTAATTAACTTTTATAAAAAAGTGAAATGAGTAAAATAATGAATATGGTTTTCAATGCAACAATTTATTTATTTTCATTATTAATAACACTTAACTTTTAATCAATTTAGAAGTGTAAACTTTCTTCCTCTCCATATATACCTTTCTGAGACAAATTTATTCAGAAATATCTTTTCTATAAAAATTAAAATTTCCATTATAAAAATTAGTTTTTTTTTTATTAAACCTAATTCTTATTGGAAACAAACAAATTAATTTAGTATCACTACGTATTTTAGAACATTATATAAAATGAAATAATGTATAAAGTAATTCAGTTTATCAAAAAAGTTTATTCATTTTTTTCTTATTTTTTATCTTGAAAGATATTCTCTGAACATAAAAATAAAAATCTGATTTTGAATTAGACAGATTTGAAATTTTGAACTTGCTCATGGGATTTTCGTACACAGAAGAAGCAAAGAAGAGGGAAAATGTTGGAGGCCGTGGAAGGCACGCGAAGGAGAGAGCGTGGGTTAAGGTGAAGCAATGGGAAGGGTGGTAGGGTGACTAATAGTGATTATTAATTATAATAATAATAATTGATTAATTAAAGTGAATGGGATTAGTTAGTTAATGTGAAACGTGACTTGATTTGATTTACTGCCTGCACCTCATAGTCACGTGATTCCATTCAATCAAATAATAACCACTCCCTTTTTTTTTTCCTTTTTTTTTTTTTCTTTTTTTTTTGTTGGCATTGACCACTCACCTTCACATACCCTCTGTTTTCAAACTTACGGGTACAAGGTAACACAATCATTGCGTCATATTTTATTTTTATTTTTTTCTATTAGAAGGTAAAGTATAAATTTACTCACTTGTGTTTTTAGTTCCTTAAATTTTACGATTATGTGATTTTAACTTTTATTTATGTCTTAATTGTGTCAAAGTATCTCAATTGCATAACTTTAGTAAATTGTTAATATTATGTTGGCGAAGTCTAGTAAATGAAAATATTACATTTATGCTAGTGTGATATTAGAGAAACTCAATGGTCCCCAACTATAATATAGAGGATGAAAATACACATTTATCATATTTGTTAGAGGCATATGTTTTTAATAGCTTTGGACCAATTTGGTTTTTAGTATTGAAAATTAATTCTAATTTCGATAATTATTAGTTAATTTTATGTTCAAATAATGAAAGATAAATTTAAATTTTCTATAGTTCTTTATAAGGAAATTTTAATTTATAAGGCAATTTTAATTTTGGTATGTATTAGTTGGATTTATGAGTTCAAAGATTAAACCGGCTTTTAGTACCACAATTATAATACTTTTGTTTAAAGGGTTAAATATGTTTTTGGTCCTTTAACATTCAGTGAATTTTGGAATTAGTCCATTTTGAAACTTTGGACCAATTTAGTTTTCATCTTTCGGAATACGTGGATTTAGTCCTTTTAATCAATTTTTTTTAGGTTTATTTGATGTTTTGTACGCATTTCAAGATTGTATTTGAGTTGTTTATACTGTTTGACACATTTTTGCTTTAATGTTAAGTCAAATACTATTGTGAAACGCGCTTGAAATGTCAAATAAACTTAAAAAAATTTGATTAAAAGGACTAAATTCACGTATTTCAAAAGATGAAAGACTAAATTGGTTCAAAGTTTCGAAATTGACTAATTCCAAAATTCACTGAAAGTTAAAGGACCAAAAACATATTTAACCCTTGCTTTAATGTATGTATTTATTTTGATATTATAAATATTAAATATCCATATAGTCAATTTTTTTAAAGTCAATTTTTAATTTTTGGGTATAATGACAAATCTTATATCTTTCTATATTACTTTTGGAATTTTGTTTAGTTTTAGATATCACTTTGCAACAAATGGGTTTCACACCTTTTAGTAACGGAATAAGTTTCCAAACTTTGTTGTCTCGCATGAACTTATACTCCTCATTTATTGTTTCAATCAACTTTTTAAAGTTGGAATTTTGCATGGTTTGACAAAAGTTGATTGAGTCATCTTCTATAATTCCATTATTTTCCTCCTGTTCTTGGAGAAATATTATGTAATCATTAATACTTCTCATTTCTCTAGTGGATCTTTGTAAAGGTACTGACTCATTAAGCATAGGTTCTTGAAAGTCTTGAGTTTCATCTTGATTTTGTTCATCATGAATGACCAAATTATCTTAAGTGAAAATATTTTGTAGAGGTTTCGAACTTGCTTTATCAAAAACAATTGTAAGAATCAATTATGGAATTCTTCGATTCTTCCTCTAAGGCAAAGTTTCTAACATTTTTCTTCCCCAAAAACTCAATATCCTAAGAATATGTGGCAGTTCTCGTCTCAAAAATTGTCTTTAATTTGAGATCATAAAATTCAAAGCCACGGTATCTTTTAGAATAACAAATAAAGTAGTAGCTTTTTATTCAGGGGCCATATTCCTTTTCATTTGATTTATAAGGCATTGCTTCAGCTGGACATCCTCATACATAAAAATAGTTTAAACTAGGCTTTTGCCCAACCTAAAGCTCATAAGGTATTTTGGTAGTTGCCTTGGTTAGCATATAATTTAGAATGTAAGTTGTAGTCTTTAGTGTCTCTCCCCATAGTGACTTTGACAAGGTAAAATGACAAATCATGCTCCTTATCATATGCTTAACAATCCCATTTCGTCTTTCAACCACACCATTCATGCTAGGTGACCTCGACATGGTGTACTGTAGAACAATTCTACATTCTTCTAGGTACTTGACAAAAAGTCTCAGACGTTGTTCTCTTGTATTGTCACACCTACCATAGTATTCTCCACCATGGTCAGATATAACAATCTTAATTCTTTTTGTTGAGTTGATTCTCAACTTCAACCTTAAATAATTTGAATACGTCCAAAGATTGAGATTTTTCATGTATATATAAAATATTGTTCACCATTCCATGAAGGAGTATGGAATGACCCACAAATGTTCGTATGTATCAATTCTAAGGTGTTTATAGCTCTATACACACCTAGTTTCTTTATTTTTTTTTATGTTTACCTTTAATGCATTCAACACAACCATTTTTGAAGTCAGTGGAATCCAAAATTCCATTTGACACAAGACGTTCAACTCCACTTTTAGATATGTGACCTAGGCGCTTGTGTCATAATGCTCCTGAGTTATTATTGTCAATTTTACGCTTAGTACCACATGATTCTGCATTAAATGATCCACTGTAGGCAACCACATTGTCAAGCAAATATAGATTATCATATGTCAAAAGTGAACCAGTTCCAACAATATCTGAATTTAAAGACAAATTGAATACATTATTTCCAGATGAACATAACCAGATTTGTCCAAAAAAGAAACCAAAACAAATTACATATAAATGAAAGTACAACAAAAGTGTCTTTTAAATCCAAATAATATCCCATACATAATAATAATCTAAAATTCCCTATAGCTTCCACATCCATTGATTTGCCATTTTCAACATAGATCCATCTTCCAGTTTTAATTGCCTTTCGGTAGCTCAAGCAATCATGCATTGAAACACCAATGTTAATTGTTATACCAGAATATAACCACCAAATGTTTCTATGCACTGAAGCTAAATTGACCTCAAAATAGGCCAAAGTAAGAGACATGTCTTTCTTTGCACAACAAACGTGATATTTAGTACATTTCTTATTTGTATGTCCAAACTTATTGCAAAAGAAACACTTGTTGCCCTGATTTTGTTTCTTTTGTGCTGGACCTTTAAAAACTTCATTACTGGGATCCTTAATTTTCATTCTCTTGCCATTTTTTTAGAAGTGCTTACAAAATGAGCATTTTCTATCTTTTTTTTGCTTCAACCTTTCCTCTTCTTGCACACAATATAAAATGAGCTCATTAAGAGACTACTTCTCCTTTTGACAGTTATAAGATATCTTAAACTAAACAAATTGTGAAGGGAGAGAAATAAATATTAAATGTATGAGTAAATCTTTTGACATCTCAACGCCTTAAGTTTTGAAGCAATATTTATATTCTCTCAAATTTTATGGAAATCGAGCTCTAAAGAAGAGTAATTGTTTTTGCCTTATTGCCTTTTGCAAAACGTTTTTAAATTGCAGTAAGGAAATCTTTGACACTTGTTATCTCCTTAGAGATAGTATCCCTAAAAATTGCAGGAATGTCGGACTTGATGATCATAAGACTCATGTGATTTGAGCGATCCTATTTCTCATAATCTCTCCTCTCTCCAGAGGAATTAAAGTCTGTAAGAGAATGGGGTTTCTCAATCCTCAATGCAAGGTCAAGATCCATGTAGCCCAAAACAATTTTTGTGTTCTCTTTCCAATCCTCAAAATTTGTTCCACTGAGAAGTGGTTCCAAATTTAAATTAACATATATTGAAGCAATAGTAATTGAAAAGAGAACAAAATAAATAATGTAATTGTGCTCACATTATAAATAAATAAATAAAATCAATCACTAATACGTTCAAATAAAGACATAACTCATCTCAAGACACCTAATGCATCACCAATATATATCAAGTATTTGAACAATAATATTAATTGCTAGGTGTATCTTGTTGTAATGATCAAACATCGATAATAAGACATGTTAAACAACAAACCTATCTTTGGATTGATTTATTATTGACAAAAAAAACATCATAATTATCACATGTTTACCATCATACGTGTGTATGTAATTCGACCAAATATTAATCTTAATTTGGGCCGATCAATACTCGCATGTATAAACATAAAGACAAATATTTAACATTTTTCACAAACAATCTACTCAAAAAAGGTCACTTTGATGACTTCTTGATTCAATTAGCTCATTTAAAATGCTAAACAATCAAATTTTGAACCTTTATGCACCAAATCCAAATAATAATAATAATTCAAAATGAGTTTTTCATCATGAATTTGGAAAACACCAATTTTAAGAAGTGCTTTTTGCATATTAATATATTGTTGATATGCGTAGGAAACTAAATTTCAAAAATTTCAAAATCACGCTTGAATAGAGTATGGGTTGGCTATGATACCAATAGAAGGAATTTTCTAAAAAATAATAATCTTACCTAATCACATGTTTTTACTCATAAAGATCCAAAATGTATAGCATAATATTAATCTTTAATGAGCCAATAATCCAATTCATGATGGAAAAGAAAGTGAAAGGTACTTGAGTTTGCCATTGGGAATGATGTGGATGAATAAATGCGGTATGTTATCTTCTAAATATAGAGAGTCTTACACATCGCTTTGTTATCTCTCATGATGGGATGAATAGAAAGCAAAACTCTAACAGTGTGTTCCTTTGAGGGGTTGGACATGGGAGAGAGTGTGAAGATGAATTTGTGTAAATTTGGGTGGATGAATTTTTGTATTTTTTTGAGTGGATTTAGAGAGTAAAGTGAGTGGATTTGGAGATAAGTTTTATGAAAGTTAGTGAAAGATTTGGTTGATGTGATAAATAAAATTAATTGTAAAAATAGATAGAATTAGGAAGTTACCAAAATACCCTTGATGGAAAAAGTGAATGATTTTGTAATTTGATGTTATAAAATAATTATAATTAATTAATACAAATTAAAAAAAAAAATTAAAATTGTATGAAATTTTAAAATAAAAAAATTAAATTTTTATGAATGTAAAAAAAATTATACAATTAAATTTAAAAAACAATTATACAATTAAATTTTAAACAAAAGTTATATAAATAAAGTTAAAAAAGAAAGTTTAAGAAAAACTTAAAAAAAAAAGTTAGTGTGTTGTATGTTATTGGTTTGGGTATGATTTAACTAAATATTATAATTTATTAGGACAACTTTGTTTAAGGCTTTTGTTTTCGGAAGATGGATTTAGGATAGTGTGAGAATGAATTTTAAGGAATTTTAGTGAATTTAAGAAGATGAATTATTGTATTTTTTTAAAAAAATTAAAAATTAAAGTGAATGAATTTAAAAGGAACCGTGTGTCTGAAAGTTTATAAGTAATTTAACTGATTTGATCAATAAAAAAACTTTTATTATATTTAAAATAAGATTATAAAATTATTCCTTATGCTAAAAGTATTATGAAAATATTTTTGGATGATTTAAAAAATATGCGTCAGGAATCTCTCAGCAAAATGAGAAGCAACCAAAGGCACGTGAAAATTGGATGGCACGTGATAAGAATACTATGGTAAAATCACAAGTTATCCCTTCAAATCTTCTCACTTTAGCTAGATGGGATCATCATGCATCCTGCATTTCCATTCTCTGGCAATCTCTCAAATCTGTTCTCTCAAACTCCTCTCAAGAGGACCAACAATGCATAGGAACACAGTGTAAAAGAGTCATACTCTACAAATGAAGATCATAATTCATTTTATAATAATTGTCAGACATATTTCATATTTTAATACTTCCAATAATTCGATATCAGAATATTATTTTAAGGTATATACATAATAACCTTTCAAGATAATTATACCCTTATTCATAAATTTATTATTAATAGACCACTTTATAGTTTTAACTAATCAAATAATAACCGCAACATATTTAAATAATATATAATATATGTGACCAAAAAATTCTAACATTCTAAGCCTTAAAAACTACTTTTACCCTCTACGCATTTATAATACGAAAGAAGAGAGAATTTGTTTTCATTTCATTATTTTACAGAGTTAAGTAAACCGAAAAAAAAAATATGAAGGTTATATATTTTCACTTTAATTTTTAATATACATAAATATGATACATAAAAAGCATATGAACTAAACAATTTTAATTAAAATGTTGTTTATGAAGAGCTGGTAATCTGAAAAACTATTACTATTTCTGGGTATTGTTGTTACTACGTAAGAAGAGATTTGACAGAGGAAAAGTAGTTAACAACGTTGACATTATTGGGTAATGCTTTCACCATGATCGGCGCATACAGTGATGCAGATGTGGGTAGGTTTGACTTAAACAACATTCAGTAAATTTTGTCCCCCATTAATCAAATCATTTGGTAAAACCATTCCATTTTAAAATAAGTCTCTTTTTAACCTGCAAAAGTTTCATACAAAATAAAATAAATTAATTATTTAACCTATCATTGTAAGTTTTGGTACTAAATATGTAGGTACATTCCATACTAAAACATTAGTTTAATGAATTGCTTCATTTTATAAGTATATATATATATATATATATTTTTTTTTCTATGATTATTAAAAGTTCTAATTTGATTTTACTTATGTTTGGTTTAACAAATCATAGAGACGAATTTAGTCAAAATTATAAGATCAACTTGTGTGCTCCAGAATAATTTGGATATGGAATTAAAGTGGCAGTAGATTTTTTAAGACTAACAACTTTTCAAAGCAAAAATATTCTTATAGACTGAAAGAAACATAGTTCCTTATTACTTGTACACACAGATAAAAGTCACGAGTGTGGTGAGAAACAAGGTTATATTTTTGTGATGTCAATGGCAGTTTTTTTTTTTTCTTTCTTTCTTTTAGTGAACTGTCTGTTGAATTTTATAGGATTTTTGGATCTATATTTGAATTTGGTGGAGTGATAGACATTAATATCTTTGGTAAATCTTGTGTTTTTTTTTCTTTTCATAAGTCTTGGGTTAGATTATTAATCAGCTTTTTTTTTTTTACTTTCAAACAAGAATTTAGATTTTTTGTTGGGTTTTCTATACTATTTGTCTATTGTGTCTTCAAAATACAAAATATATTGATGATCACTAATTTTAAAATTTTAAAATATATTATAAAGATTTTTAAAGTATTAATATTATGTATTTTTAATGCTCAATAAAAAATAATACCAAAAAATTTTCAATAAATAATCTGATCTCTTCAAATAATGACAATTTTTCAACAATGACAAACTCAAAACAAATACATAAATAAGTTCAAAGTATTAATTGAGAATCTTCTTCTTAGCAATAAGAATATAACTCCTCAAGATTAATGAAAAAAAGTTTAAACATAAAAAAAAAAAAATCATAAAGAAACAACCTTAATTAATCTTCAAATAACAATATAAAGAAAGTGACATGGTGAACATGCACTAAATGATGAACATACAACAAGAAGAAAGAAAAAAATATCAAAAAATAAGATAATAATCTAAACTTTAAAAAAGGTTTATTTAAAAGGAAATCTTGAATAAAAGGCGAGTTAGAAAGTTGAAGGAAAAACTCAAGAAAAATAACTTAGAAATTAGGATTAATAATCATGAAAACATGTAAAAATTATCTTTAATTTATAATTTTTTTTGAATCTAATTCACTTCGAATAAAGGGTTAGTTAAACCAAGAACGAAACGAGGATATAGTAATTTGTATACAAATGCAAGGTTAGGATTTCAATCACCACATTTACACCTTGCCTCAGCTAAGTTCTAGCCTAAGAATTATAAAAGGAAACTCAATTTGAATATAACTTCAATTTGAGTAACATAGGAATAATGAATTTAAAGAAGATAGTGTGAATCTTTCTTTAATCTATAGCGAGTTCTTAGCTTTGTATATAACATTTTCTTGCATTTTTTTTAATTGCATGATTTACATATGCATCACTTTAATTATTTTTGTGTGTGTTACAAATAAATAAACTATTCTAATGAATTTTAAGAGTAGGCCCGAAATAATAATATATAATTGCAACATTATGCAAATAAACTTACATTATAAATACACTCTAATTAATTAGTCTTTATTCATAAATTTGACCGCAATTACCATCATGTTGTCTTTGTTATACTCTATTTCCTTATCACCAGCACAATACATGCTAAAAAGATGTTTTTTTTTTTCATCTATATTTTTCGAAATTCACCAAACACACGTGCTTAGCAAGAAAATAAGATTCAGAAAACCCAAAAAAGGAAAAAAAAAAGTGGATATTTATATATATTTTTGTGTACAACGTAAGTCTAACGGCATCATCTTTGACCAATAACACAATGTTGGGTTTGTCTTGCATAAGAAAGCAACCTCTGGTGTTACATTTTTTGCGTGTAAAGCAACCAAAACCAGTGAAGGGGAATTAATATGACAGAATCAAAATTAACACGATGTTTGGTTCGTCATCATCATGGGACATGATCGAATATGGAGTTATTATAACTTGAGAGAGAATTAAAGAAACAAAGTTCTAATATGGAGTTGGTAAATTAAAGCCCCAATTTAAGCAATCCTCATTTCCACTTTTAATTAAACAATAGTGATCTTCAAAACTACCATCAATGGGACTTATGCATAAAGTTTGTTAGGATATATTTTATTCAGTACAATCAGAGATAAGTATAATATAGTAAAAAGAAAAAAAAAAACTTTTTCTACACCATATCATATAATTAGTTTTGTCGATAATGAATTTTCTATAGAAAAAATTGACTAACTATATTTATTGGAGTCTCATATATTTTTATACACAAACTTTTCATGTATTTTGTGTGGATTTGAAATTTTACTTGGAAAGAACCATTGATATTTTGATACAAAAATCTTATCTTAGTTTCTCATTATCCAACATTTTAATTTACATTATTTAGAATAATCTTATTTTACAATTCTAACTCCACATACATCTCAAATATCTGACGTTAAATTATTAAATTCAACATAATATACATCAAAGAAATAAAATTCTCAAATTTCATTTCAATATACTTATTACATTCGCACATATGAACATTTATAAGAGTTTAAATATCATATATCTCAATAAAAATTATCCTATATTGTTCTCAGATCAACGAAATAAGTTTAAAAGAAATTGTTTCTTCAATACTGTACCAAAAATTATGCAAAATTTTTCAAAATAGATTTCAATTCCAAAGTCAACTATTTTGATCATTCCACTATAAGTTTGAAAGTCACATTTTCATAAATTTCACACACAATTTGCATGTTACGTTTAGTATAATTCAGATTGACAATTCCAAAGTCAAATATCATGTTAAAAACCAATGAAAACACAATAACAATTCAATCTAAGCATTCCAATATATATCAATTCAACCATTCAAATACCATTTAATGTATGTTATATTTATGATGATATATAATCGAGGTTTAGTTATGAGTGTTACCACATTAAAATCTACCTACAAAATTAATTTTAACTTTAAATCATCCTAAATTACTTGTCATTTAAAATTTATAAAGGATACGAATAAATATTTCTTATCATTTAATTTCGTCCATCTATTTATACATATTTTTAAACATAATATTTTATAGGTTAAATATTATAAGTGGATTCTTATAAGATAAAAGAAACCCGTTCTTGTTAATATAATTAGGTCACCATTAGGATAAAATTGATGTTTTAAAATTACAATAAATTTCCCATAATTTATAAATTACAATATATTTGTTAAAAAATCCTACAAGATTAATGACTTCGTTTATTTAATCTGATAAAAGTAATAATATATGATAGAAGTGAACTTTAAGCCTAACTCAACCCCACAAAATCGACTTGTAAGGTGAGGTTTGCACTCCACTTATATATTATGAATTGGCCTTATCTCTAGTCGATGCAGGACTTCCTACACACCCCCTCACACAAAAGTATTTAAGCCTAACTCAATCCCACAAAAAACTGGCTTGTAAGGTGAAATTTGCACCCTACTTATTTATTATGAATTGACCTTATCTCTATTCGATGTGGGACTTTCAACAATATATAAACAAACACCTAGTAAATAAACATATATCTTTTTCTATAACATTACATCCATTATATATATTTTTTCTCTAAGAAGTACCACTTAATATTTTGAGTGTTTATCTATAATTTTTCTTTCAAATATTGAAAAAACAAATATGGATAAAAATTTACACACACGTGTGTACACCAAATAATTGTGGTCTAAATAGAATCCTAACAAGAACACATTATTTTTTTTCATGGAAAATGATATTTGCTTGGTTGGTGTAGAATATGAAATTGTGCAAAGCAAAGTTACCCTTTTCTCTCAAACGTGGTAAAGTGAAAGCTAGTGAACAATCCTAGGAGATAAACTTGAGTAAAAAATGTATCGTGACACCAAATTTCGTTAAAGATGATCCAAAAACCTAATAAAGATTAATGGTCATTATGCTATTTTGGCATGAACCTCGTAACCTTTTTCTTGTTTTTTTTTTTTTTCTGGGACAAAGTTTGGTTATGATAAGTCTTGAGAAGCAAGCTTATAAAAGATGGGATTTTTCATAGTCTAGCATGATGATGGCACCGTCCACCATAGCCACATCCATCATAACCCTTTTTCACATGCTCTTCTCTTTTTAGATAGTTGACATTTCTAAAGTAATTAATACACCCATTTTTCCATGGAACCAATAAATAAAACTTAGTTTCAATGACTTTATATTTCTCTGATAAATGTCTAAAAGTAACATAATGTGCTGTATAATAAGTGCTGTTTGGTTGTCTTCAAACATTGATATTATGTATTGCACTTTTTTTTTTGTCTTTTCAATTTCAATTCATTTTTAAGAGAATCAAGTTTTGGACCCAATGAAGAGTATTTTAAGGTCAAATTTGATTGTTTTTAAGATTATGATCTTAGAATATGAAAAATTAATGAGATTAAATGACCGTTGTCTCTCTTTTCTATTTGTTTAATCAATGAAGAATCTAGTTAAGTACTATATAAGTAAACACCATGAATTGTTATTATTAAGCAATCTCTAATCTCATTGTTTCACACTCAAATGTAGATTACTTCACTTAACTCTAGGCACTTTGTCAACCCAAGATGCTTAACATTAATTATAATTAACTTGGTTTATAAGTAATCAAATTCAACTTGACCTAGAAATAATAATTAAGCCCAAAATGAGGGTGCCCATTGACTTATTTTGTTGGTATCACCAAACCCACCTTCTTTGGCACTTTTTTTTAAAAAAAAAAAATTAAAAACCTCCACTACTTTTTTTCTCTACTTACTTTAAAATTAATTTTTTTCACACCAAAAGTTGCATTAGAATGAGTTTAGAGTTAGTTTTTCCTTTCTCATAACAAAATGAATGTATTTGTTAGTAATTCTTGTTGATCTAGGTAAACATTATTTGCAACGTTATTTAAGAAATTTGAATTCAGTTTCACTTGAACTAATCGCATATTAACAATGAATGTTTTGTTGATTAGATAAGTTTTATGGGCTATATTTGTTGTGTGCATTTATTTAAGTAAAATATAGATTATATTCAAATTACATATATTAAACGTAAGATGTATAGATTCCTTGGAATGAATAACTATATAAACAATCTCAACTTTCAAATTCTCTCCAAATTTCCTCGAAGTACCTTTCAAAACAAGGAAAGAAAAGAAAAGAAAAAATAAAGAAAAGGAAAGCAGAAATGGAATATGTTCTTTTCCTTTTCACTTTTTTTTTTTTTTCTTTTGGTTTGTAACTCAAATATACCCTTTGATCCAAAAGAAATTGAATTGAATTGAATTGTAACCTTAAGGGAGTAAGAGAGGTAGCCCAATCCACAAACTTTTCTTTGTTAACATTATCCAATTGTTTCGGCTTTTGTCTCGTTGTAAAGAATGGTTAAAGATATATAAGTTTAAAGCAAAGACAATTGCTTCTTGCAACCCATCAATTTCTTCCTGCACCCCTGTTAAAATAAGGAAAATATCTAAATGCCCTTCACCGTTGCATCACACCCCACTTCTATTGTTGTTGCCACTCTCACCACCACTACCATCACCACCCGAGTACCACCGTTTCGAATGGTTTATTCCAAAAATCTCATTTCGAAAATTTTGTTTTGGAAAAGCCTATTCTGGGATTCATTATCTGGAAGTCACTTTTATAAAAATAAAATAGTAATTTTGAAAATCGATGGAGTGCAGGAAATAATTGATGGATGCAGAAAGCAATTACCTAAGTTTAATTAAAAGCATACAAGAAGAAAGAGAGCCCAAACTTTAGTAAGTTTGGCCCGCACATATGAGCAATGGGATGAAGGCTTTTGCTTCATGCACTTCCGTAATTCCCAACGTGTCTTTAATTTTTGTCAAGTTTTATAAAATAAGTCTTAATTTTAATTTTATATTTAAATATGTATTAATTTTCGCTAACTATCATAAATAATGATCGTTACGTGTCACAGTCGTCACCATTATATCTCCATTTTTCACTGCAAAGGAACGAGAAGAAAGATAATTTATTGTGGGAAAAGGTTGGTTTTGATAAAAAAAAAGAAGAAGAAAATCGTTCAATAATGTTTCAGAATGTATTTCATGAATTTTAGAAAGTTTATTCTCAAAATTTTATTTCGAAAAGCTTTTCCAGAACTCATTTCATGTGTTTCATAAAATTTATTCTGAAATTTCAATTAAAAAAATCCTATTCCAAATATTCTATTCGAGAAATTTTATTGTAAAATTTCGAAAAACTTATTGCTGAAAATTTCCAGTAATTTACAAATCACTTTTATGAAAGATAAAGTCATTTTGAAAATCATGCGGTGCAGTTAGAAATTACGAAGTGCAGAATGAAAAAGTATTTCCTCTCCATGTGCACAATGATTACATGTATTAACAAAACTATTTTCTCATTTAGATTAGTTAGAAAATTAAGAATATCATAATTTAGCAATAATTAAGCGTATTATTAAATTAGCAAACGTAGAGTTTGTGGATGTTTTTTTCTTAAATGGTTTAATAGAGCTGAGGTCTTTGAGTTACAGTTTGGTGTAGTGCTATCAAAAAAATAGCTTTGGTCTTATAGACAGGTTTGAAAAATCTATAAAATTTAGTTTTTTTTTTCCGGTAAGATTAAAAATATTGTATATTAAATTAAATCCGGTAATTTTTAATCAATTTTTTTTCTGGATACACTTAGTCTATACAAACCTATTTATACAATAATAATTATATTTAAAAATTTAAAATAACATTATAATTTATATATTAAATTCTTTTATTTAAAATTAAAATTTAATTTCAATAAAATGGTTTAGATTTTAAAAATATTTATTTACTTTTATTTAATCATTCAAAACTAGCTAAAATGGTCCATTGGTCTAGATTAAAAAATTGTAATCTGTTTGTGAAATGACTCAATTCCACGCATTAGAAATCTTTTAAATGATATGGTGCGATTCCAAATTTACTCTATTGCTTTTTCTTTTTTTGGTAGTAATTATATATATATATATATATATATATATATATATATATATATATTTTTTTTTTTGTTATTATATATTATATTTTGTTGATTAGCTTTACTGCAAGTAGCATTATTATCCCTATTATCTTTATTTCTAGGTTAAATTATTTAAGAGGTTCCTATTTTTGTAACGAAATCTCAAGCATTTTTATTTGACTCAATTGAGTCTCTATTTTAGAAAATTTGTTACAATCAGTTTCTTTCCGTTAGTTGCATAGTAACGATGTTAATTATGTGTCACGTGTCAGCATGTGATGTTTTGATTTTTTTTTAAATTTTTAAATATTTTTGTATAATTTTTTTTAAAAAAAAAGTAAAATTGCCACGTGTCAATCTGACATTATGCCATGTGGCAGAGACAATATGATGTGGCAGTGGTAGTGCCACATGTCACTATTGGATGTGAAAAATCTCAATGTAATCCCTGTATTTGTTATTTTGTTTCAATTTGGTCCCATTTTTTTTAAAACTGAATCAATTGCATCCCTATATCAAATTTAATTTTTATATAAATTTACAATGCTATTTTTATTATAATTGATATTTTAACAAAATTAAGTGTGTTTAAATGTATATTTTGTATTGAACTTTATTTAAATATTGTTTCAAATATTTATATAGCAATAATTTATAGACAAATGTTAGAATTGTTATAAAATGTTTTTAAAATTTTATATTTGAATTTATAAAGTTTTATTTTTAAAGCAACTCTAACATTTATCTATAAATTATAGATATATAAATATTTAAAACAAAATTTAAATAAATATCAGTGCAAAATATACATTTAAATAAACTTAATTTTGTTAAAAATATCAACTATAATAAAAATACCATTGTAAAATTTATATAAAAATTAATTTTGATAAAGTGATGAAATTGATTCAGTTTTAAAAAAATTGGGACCAAATTGAGACAAAATAACAAATACAAGGACTACATTGAGATTTTTCACATCCAATAGTGACACGTGGCACTACCACTACCACATCACATTGTCTTTGCCATGTGGCACAATGTCAGATTGACATGTGGCAATTTTAATTTTTTTTTTAAAAATTATAAAAAAATAAATATTAAAAAAATAAATAAAAAAATCATGTGCTGACACGTGGTACATAATTAACACTGTTACTGTACAACTAACTGAAAAGAACTGATTGCAACGAATCTTCCAAAATAGGAACTCAATTGAGTCAAATAAAAATAGGGGGACCTACCTGAGATTCGCTACAAAAATGGGGACATCTGAAATGATTTAACCTAATAATTATATAAAAAGGAAACCAACCAAACACCGAAGAGCTTGTCTAGATTGATTATTTTTGGAAAATATTTATTGTTTATAACTAACTTATTAATCTTCTGAAAAAAAATGTTATTGTTTTAAAAAATAAAAAAATTAAATATGTTTTTGGTCCCTTAACTCTGAGTAAAAATTGAAATTAGTCCATCTTTGAAAGTTTGATCCAATTTAGTTCTTCAACTTTAAAATGCATGAATGTAATTCTTTTAATAACATTTTGTTAAATTTATTTGACATTTTAAACATTTTTATGATATCATTTGAGTTGTTTACACCAACACATTTATTAATGTGATGTAAAAAACTCAAATGTTATAATGAAAAACGTGTTAAACGTTAAATAAATCTAACAAAATTTAGTTAAAAGGACTAAATCCACGAATTTATAAAGTTGAAGAATTAAATTGGGTCAAAATTTCAAATAGGGACTAATTATAATTTTAAATGAAAGCTAAAGAACAAAAAACATATTTAACCCAAAATAAAATCATTTCTTCTCATTGAACTTTTGGAATAAATACTTAAAATTATATTTTAAAGGTACAAGTGTAGTCCAAAACAATGATTTCATCTAACATAATAATGTATTTGAGCAAAGCAAGAAGGTTTAAAAGAAATGTTAATTGAACTTATAAACTAGAAAAATATCAATTTTGTTGAGAAGTACTAATTTTATTGAGAAGTACTAGTCTTTGTTGCGATGTACAACTATTGTTGAGAAGTACCCCTTTTATCGAGAAGGAAAATGATTTTTTGACTATTAAATTTTGACAATTTTCTCTTACAATCTTAGGTTGCATCTTTTAAGTGGTTTTCCATTTTTTTCATTTTTTCAATTTCAATATTTCAAAACCACTTAGAAGATGACACCTGATGTATTAAGAGAAAGTTGTCAAAATTTAGTATTCAAAAAATCATTTTCCTTATTTTTATTATACAATTTTGACAAATGGCAATGATGTGGAGATAAAACAACTAAAGATCTATTCATTTTATTTTTAACCGTGTATGACAAAACATACTTTAAACCTTTTTATTTTCAATTTATGTAAGAGAAGAAATAAAAAATGTTGCTTTAATGTTTCTCGTTCAAAATTGTATAATAAAAATAAGGAAAATGATTTTTTGACTACTAAATTTTGACAACTTTCTCTTATAAGTGTAGGTGTAATTATTTAAGTGGTTTTACATCTTTGTATTTTTTTATTTTCAATAGTTCAAAACCACTTAAAAGATGTCATCTCATGTTGTAAAAGAAAGTTGTCAAAATTTTTATATTTAAAATATTATTGTCCTAAAATCAATATAACAATATTAGAATTAAGAGCAAAACAGAAAACAACATTTTCATATGAATGGGTTACAAAGATAGAACTGAATTGAATTGAATTGGGGGAAGATTACAAACAAAAGGTGAGTTAGTTAAGACATGGAAAAAGAATTGAAAGAATGAAGCAATGGCAATGAGATGAAAGAAAAGAACGGAAAGAAAGGAGAAACAGATATTCGGAGGGAGGTATGAACCATTGAGTTGAAATTAGGAGAATGAAGGACGTAAGGATGTGCAGAGTCAATTAACGAGGGTACAACGGGTCCTGATCTCGCCCTGTGAGCCGGTGAGGACATCAATGGAACCCATATGGACCATTGCCTTAGCAAACTTGCGAGCCCAGACAGAGGAATGTTTAGCATTGGTGAGTACCATCGGCCTG
>Ga0209589_1003210_pt1 | contig 28665 bp, 15 predicted proteins | sample CowpeawhiteBW_FD_187525 | JGI IMG/M metagenome (GOLD analysis project Ga0209589, IMG submission 187525) | Root nodule microbial communities of legume samples collected from California USA - Cow pea white BW (SPAdes) (version 2) | ecosystem: Host-associated > Plants > Roots > Nodule | place: USA...
AAAAAAAAAAATATTTTAAAACAAAAAAAAAAAAAAAATATGACACAATCATTAAATTTCAAAAGAGAACATAACTCAAGAATAGTAATTAATTATAACAATTTTATTTTAGTGAACTTAAAATTAGCATAAGAACCAATATTAATGTGAATAAATTAATATATATTATTTTATTTAGTTTAGCCAATATTTTAAAATTAATTTATATAAATTTGCATTAAATATTTAAAGACAAATTTTCATTGCACATAATAACGATATTTCACTTAAATAATGTTTATCATAGTAAATAAGTAAAATTGTGTAAGTTTATGAATTGTTTGACCTTCTTCATTATATTTCTAATTATTATTTTTAATTATCATTGAATTAATGTTCGGGTTTTAATTAAGTATTCCACCTAATTAGTTATTTTTTAGAAAAACCAATTTTCCAAGTAAATTGTGTGAGTTTGCGGTAAAATTATCATGGAATAAAACCTTTAGACTTGTAGAAGAATATATTTGATGAGTTAGAAGTGGAAATATCTCATTCAAAAATATTGAAAGAGAACAACGACCTCGAGAGAGGTGAGAAATTTGATTAAAAGTGTGCATACGTGACAATATTGGATGCAGATACCAATTAATTACATAATTATTTTATTTGCAAGATAATTAGATAAAAAAAAATCCAACGAAAAGATAAATAGAAATTTAAAGACCCAATTGAAAAATAATGAATATTGATTTAGTCTAAAAAATTTATCCACTTTGGTGCCAAAAAAGAATAGGGTAAAGGTGGAACCGTGGGTGTGAAAACAAAGCAAAGTGAAGAAAGTGGGGACCTGCGAGGGCACTAGCGGTGCTTATAAAAAAAATAAAAAAATTGGTTAATTTGAAGGGTATTTGGTAACCCTAATTAACCAAATGCGTGTGCACATGTTCCTTTGGATGAACCTTTTTGGTGAGTTGGGTCCACTCTCACTTTTCCTCTCAGTGCATTGTATATAGTTCACCATTCCAGGGGTTTTTCTTTTATCCCTATCTTCAACTCAAGTTTTGTGCATTTTCTTCTTTCTTTTCATCATGATAATTGCTTCATTAATTAACTAAAAGGGAAGGGGCAAGAGAATATATAAGGAAAAGAAGAAGAAAAGTCTTCACTTTGCTAGGTTAAATTTCAAACCGCGACAAGACATGTCAGTGTCTCATTTCTTGTTTCTCACCCCAAAGAAAGACCTCTGCTTCAGGGATCACTCCCTTTCCCATATTTATAATATTTTCTGTTATTTAAATTGATATAATAAAAGTAATTCCTTACTTTAAATCTAATTATATATTTTCATTTCTATTTATATTTTTTGTGTTAGATATATAATACCTTGTATTATCCACATGTATAATACACACTTTTAATTCTTCTTCACTTTTACTAATATATATATATATATATATATATATATATATATATATATAATTAGCAAAGTAACAAATCTTTATTAGAAATATAATGTTTTTATTATAGACCGATTCCAAGTTTGATGATAGAATTAGTCTGCTTTAGAGCGTAAACTCCGTCATGATTTGGTCTTTAAAAAGTACTTCGGAAGGTGAAAGAAGAAAGAGTATTTAAACCATCTTGGGTTTCAACTTCTAAGTGTGAAACTATTGGGTATGTTGTAGGAACATATAACATTTAAAAGTTTAAATATACGTATTGTTTAAAATATATGATTCAATTTCTATCATATTTAATTGTTCTTGATAAAAAGAACCTTTTTTAAAAAATTTCTATGATGAACTAAAACATTCCATGTCCAATAAATTTTTTGTAATAATGATCATTTGTTAAATTTATAAGTTCTAAACAAACTGTATTTGCACTAATACAAATATAGTCATTTATGTCACCTAATTTATGTTTAACAACGAAAAATATACGTAAAGAAAAAAAAGAAAAGTAATGTGATATTTTTGTAAATAAGTATAAATGATTTATATTGAACTTCTTATTGATCGACATATAGCATATCATTTACGTCGAACACTACATAATCTGATGTAAATTATTTGTTTTATGTTGGACAATAAAAAATTTGACGTAACTTTTTCTTATATATTAGATCAAGGGTTCTTCTCATTTCTCACTGTACGAAAATACACCGAAAACACTCTTGCGAGTTAGGATTTGTTCTCCTATACAAATGGAGCTTGCTTGGGGATTTATTTATGGATCATTGTTGGTTTTGCTTCGCTATTAAGGTTTGTTTGCTAAACTTTGCATTTTTACTTAGGACAATCATATTTTGACTACTAAATTTTGACGACTTTCTCTTACAACATGAGGTGTCATCTTCTAAGTGGCTTTAGAATATTAAGAATGAGAAGATGAAAAAATGGAAAACCACTTAGAAGATGCCACCTAAGGATGTAAGAGAAAGTTGTCAAAATTTAGTAGTTAAAAAATCATTTTCCTTTTACTTATGATCATGACTCTTTATTAATGAATCATGACTTTGCATCAATGTCCTCTTATTATGTTTGTCATTGTAAAAATACGTTGAAGTGGTAAAAAGGTATGATTTTTTTTTTTTTTTTTTACTTTTATAAAATATAAAATCAAAATCGAACATTGGTTTTCATATGGATTTATTTCTACCACCAATAAAAAACACTACATGAAATGAGTAAGTTTGAACTTGTTTCAGTTTGTGGTATTGCGCATGTGTATTAAATGAAGATTTTTAATAAGTTAAGAAGAGGTAGTGAATATAGAAGTCAAACTTAGGACAAAGGTTGAGCCACTCAAAGTGAAGATTAAGTTGTAGGATACCCTTGAACCTGTACGTCTTAATCTTCTTTCCGTGTAGTCTCCTTCCTAAGTTTGACTTCTCTATTCACCAACTCTTACTCAACTTTATCAAAATCCTTCGTTTGATATGCAACATGTTAAACTAAAACAAACTAAAATAAATACTAATTTTATTGTAGTTTTTTTTAATTGGTGGTGGACTTTTTCACGCCAAACTTGACTGTATTCAACGTAAATTGATACATTTATATCGAATCTGGTATTATACATTTATGTTGAACTCAGTATATATAATTCGATGTAAATTTACATTGAATATTATAAATTTATATATCCTACAATAACATCGTACCTAAAAAATGTTCAAAATATTTCGCGTATTAGTGTTGCAAGAATAATATACCTTGTAGAATAAGGTAGTATATATGTAACACGTATTATATGCATGTTTGTAATGATAACATGTAAAAACTTCATAATGCATGAGTACATAATTATCGTCCTCCAGCATTAAAATTTCCATCTAGTCCATTCTCTGTGTCTTGGTTGAATGATAAGCACATGAGAGGAGATTATTTTGACGCCTCAGTTACAAGAAAAAAAAGGCATTAAATTTGATACAACTCATCATTTTTTTTTGAAAGGATGATGTTACATCAATAGCATAATTGAAAAAAAGGGATTTCAAAGCACTAAATGACTTTCAATAATTAACTGTTTTCTTAATCCTTTAATTAACAATATGTGACACTTATGTTTGTTTTTTCAAATTTCAAACTAAAGAGTGCACCTTTAGAAAAAAATTTACATTTAACATTCAAAATTTTGTCACAATTCTTCTTCATGGTTTATTTTTTGGTTGTCCATGTTGAATTTTATTTTATATACATTAAAAATCTCACATTAAATATTGATTTATATTATACAAGTAAAATAAATAACATCTTACCAAGCACACTTGATGTCTTCAACTTGAGGACGCGTGCATAAACTAGATTTAACTTCACAATATATGTGAAATAAATCTCATATTACTAAGTCTTTTCTGTTGCATATTCGATTCTGCAAACCATAGAGTTAAATTTTCGACCCTTCAAAGGGTAAAAGTAGTAGTAGTAGAATTTTTGTTTTCGAAAAAAATAAGAATGTGAAAAATACATTCGAAAAACATGTTGGGTGAAGTCACGTGTTACGTTTGTATAACCGAGTTAATCCCACCCATACAACTTGCTTCTGTCACTCAAACTTGCTGATTCTAGTCAACACGCATCCGCAAAACCCAAAACGTTCTGACAGTAACAAATGGCATTTTGATTCAACAGTAACAAAATGAAGCACTAAAGAGGTAAAGATGCACCCATCCCGAAACAAAACATAAAAAAAATGCCACACATTAAATACACTCTTTCGCTTCCTATGTCCTTTAAATTATTTTACACAAATAAAAAATACAATAAATTCTACTCATGGATAAATTATTTAAGTATTAACGGATTTATGAAATATAACTACTAATGTTGTGATTAATGGAATATTAAATTTTATAAATCATAAATAAATAAAGATATTTTTTTTTAAAATTCAACCCTTAAAAGAATGAAGTGAGAAATTTACAATTATAATATTTCCTTTCTACTTTTTGATATAAGACATCTATAACATAATCATATGTACCAATAAAAATATTTAATTCAGTTGATTTTGTTATTTTTTCCAAAAACAGTTTCTAATATAAAATATTTATTCTCATTATTGATAATTTTTATTGTTTACTAAAAAACAAGCATATTCATAATATTTCATGTGCAAGCAAGAAGCAAGAGATTTCTTTTGAAATATATATTATAAAGTTAGCATAATTTTAAACTCTTAACTTATCTTTCTAACTTATGCATAAAATTAAATTATTATTTGTATAATTAATTCAAAACTCTGTTAATATTTATGATAGAGAAGAGTGTTGTTAGCAGCACATTTTTAACATATTGTTTCTACCGCATTTTAATTTTACATTAATTAAGATCTATTAAAATATATAAAATAAGAAATGTATTATTCCAATTTTTAAGAGATTTAGCCGAGAAAAGAATTTAAAAATGTCCTAATAACATGTTATCAGATCTAACTAATGCAAAATGAAAGAGTTGAAACATCAATATAATCGATGAATTACATAGTTTTCTTTTTCAATAATATTATTAGTTTTCATTGAAAGAAAGGAAAATATAGCTAGATAATCTTTAGGTAAAAAATAAACCTCAAATAAAAAAAAAAATTGAAGCAAAGGTGAAATGCATAGGGTAAAGTAAAGTAAAATTAAATTAAATAATAAAAGAAAAAGGTTGTTGATGTGTTTAGTAATAATTAATGGAAGAAGTAAATACTGATGGTATAGGTAACCGGTAAGATTGGGCAGTGCAGCGAATTTCTCCTCCTCTTGTTTCTTATTTCTGCGTACAACCGCTTTATTTCATTGTCTCCTTCTCACGACAATTTCACATCTTCTTCCCCTTCTTTCTTCTCTCTCTCTCTTCTATCTTCCTCTTTCCGTTTCTCAAAGATCGGAGCTCCGCCGTCGCAGCACCACCGTAACTGATTTTCAAGGCACGTTTATCCTACCGATTCCACCTTATGTTCTCTCAACACACGTGCTTGCAATTTTTTCATGCATGATCACCATGATCCAACTGTATATGCGTTCATTTCTTTGACTTCTGCAAATCCACAATCCCTCGCTTGATCGCTTCGACTTTCCTCGCTTCCGATCTTCTCGTTGCTTATTTCCAACGTGTCATCGCCCTCTCCGAGGCGCGTCTGTGATTTTTTTTCCCTTTCTCTTCAGAGAAGAGAATATTGTCCGTTCTTTATGCTTTTTGTTTCTTTATCACCACTCTCTGCTTTTCAGATGTTTGTTTGGTGCGGGATTTTAAATTTCCCCTCCGAAATTATGCTGTTTATGAGTTTGGTGTTCGATTTTCTTCGTTTTTGTTCTCTTGTTCTGTAGTTGTGGCAAAGCCGCCATCGAATCACGCTGTTTGTGTTAGCTCAACCGCATGCATTTTAAAAAAAATAAGTAATTATTAAAGCAGGGGAAATGAAAATCTATACATCGGTCGAATATGTTTTGCTTGATGTTGTGTTTTATAGACGTATCCCCCTTCTGTGTTGAGTACTTCTCTATTCTCCTTGCTTTTAGAAATTATGTGAATTTGGATTCCGTATAAGGTCTTAGATTTAGTGAAATTATATTTTTCATTTCATCCCCTTTTGTTCTGTGATGATGGATAGCATGATGTTGTTATCGTCGTATATTTTCCTGGGAAGTACATTTAGTTTTTTCAAGTATTATGACAAGTCATATATAAAGTTTATCTAATTTTATGCTTGATGGAAAGACATCACAGAGTACTTTCTTGCTTAGTGTCTTTTTTATTGCTGAAGTGAAAAAAATGAACTACAGTCAAACTTCTTATTGTTAATATTTGAGAATATGCAGAGTTTTAAGCATATACTTTTTATCCTAACATCTTATTCAGATCTCTTCCCTGACTTTGTAAAAGAAGGATAAATCTTTTCCTGATCAGTGTTGTTATGACCTTTTATCAACTTCTGCTGTCTTTATGTATGCTAAAAGGGTTTGGGGGAGTAACGGTAGTACGCGCACTATATCACGTGCACAAGTGAAAAGGTTGTCCCCAGGATTTGAAACTACGAAGTCACAAGGCAGCAACCTTATAGTTGTGCCTAGGCTCACCCTCCTGTCGTTGTATGTTGTATATTATTGGCATATATGGCTTTGTAGTTGAAGTCTTGAACACTAATTGTTTATCATGCATTGTGGTTTTTAATATTGGCTGCTCTGGCATATATTGTTGGTCCTGGTTTTGTTTAGATATTCTTAGAATCCATTAGGTTTAGATGATTGTTTTATTATGCAGGTTTCTTGGTGCTGCTGGTGTATTATACATGCTTACATCTGCATGCGCTGGTGAGATGTGCTTGCATTGGAATTTCTCCTTAATTGTCTCTGTTCCCCACTTTTCTTTAGCAATTTACCCTTCATGGATCTTTTCAAGCAGTTTTTTGGTATATTATCACTTTACCTTTGGCGTTCATATTACAGTAATATATTACTATTATTATTGGCGAGAGCTGGTTTTGTTTGCCTTGGCATTTGTACTGTACAGGTTATGGAAGTGAATGAATTTCTCCATTTGGTTTCTCAATTACGTTGTCTGAATCGCATATGATGTAGCAGGGATTCTTAAGTCTTGGGTTAAAGGGATGACTGTAGAAATGATGACTTTGGCATGACGAACCTTTGTGTCAAGATTTAGTAGCATATTGTTGCCGTTATGCATTGTTATATGCCGACTTTCATATAGGAAACAGAACGAATATTACACCAAAGATCCTCTGTTAATTGGAAGAATTGCATAGGCTTTATTCAACTAGAATGTGGCCTTTTAGATGAAGCTCGTCCATCTTCAGGGACTGGGTGTTTTTCTGGTATGAAATGGCCGCTGAGTATCTTGTGGCAATAGCTCTGTCGCATTCCAATGTTTGGTGAGGCAAGATGTTGGTTTGTAGTGCAACGGGCAATGTAGGGAGTGATGTGACACTTTTCATATTTTATTTTTATAGTTCTATTAGTGGGTCTGGGGTGCTGAGATGAGATGTTTGCAAACCTTGATACTCTTTTTGACCCAGTGACTTCTATATGCCTTTGTCAAATTCTTCTTGTTTTGAATTTGACATTAGGCTTCCTGTTGTGGTGGTGTTGCTTGTGGGGATGTATAATGAGCATACCAGTGACAGCATTGATAAAGAATTCACTGCACATTGGTGTGCACTATATAGGCTTCAATGTTGGACCAATAGCGCATTTGATGATGGAGACTACTATTCATTTGCCCTGAATTGATATGAACTTCCGTTTATGCTGGTTATCCTTGTTATTATTCTGCCATAAGTTGATTCCTCCATTAGCTCAACCTACTCATTGTTGGATTTGGTGTAGAGCTGGATGATTCTTTATTTGGATATGAACCTTGGGTTTACTGACAGAGAAGCTGTTTGATCACCACAAATTTATCTTCACTCATGTTCCTAAATGTTGAGGAATGGATGGAAACTAGTGTCAAGAGTGTTTGATAACATAGCCATAATCCTGGACTTTCTGCCTTTTGTATTAGCTAGTTTGAGGACTGAAAAAATTCTTCTTAGTTTAAACTTATTCGTCCTAATTTTTTAAATTGTCATCCCTTATTGGGGACAGTGGACATTGTTAAGGCAGGCCTCATTCAGTTTTTGTACTTTGTCCCTCTGGTTTGTGAAGAGAGGTTATTACAGTTGAATGTTGGCATGTGCTTTGATTGCTCTGCTATTATGGAAGAATGCAAATTTTTTTATACGGAAATATATTCATTGCATTGAATTTAAAGTTTTTTATTGGCTTAATTAAATTTCAAATTCCTCCTAAATTTGGGTATTTTCAGTTAACTCTATTGATTTTTATTTGTCTATTAAGCACTCAAATTTTTTATATTTTTCATTTGAGTTCTTGTTTAATTTTTTGTTAACTCAGTAATGTGATTGTATATTACTTTTATCATCTTGTCTACTTGTTTCCATGTGTGTATTAAAAAAGGTGAGATTCTATGGTTAATATAAAAATGATATTGCGGTTTATGTAAAAAATAAGAAGTGACTTTTATTGTTTTCATAGAAAATGTGTTGGATAATGAGGTTATCATACTTCTCGCCCACTTCCATGTCATCACCTACAACAACCAAGGAACTGGCCCTGTACCATTGGTAAGATCATTCCTGTTATCCGACAGTTTTCAATGAAAGTAATAAAAGTTACTTATCGTTTTACATTAACTGCAATATCATTTTATATCAACAAAAAGAACTCATTTTTTTAACACTTTTTAACATGTGAAATAAGTAAGAGTAATATAACAATCATGCCACTCAATTAATGGAAAAATTAAACGGTACTGATTCAATTGAAAAATATAAAGATTGAGTATTCAATCAATAAAAGAAACTTAAGAAAGATCGAGGAATTTAAAATTTAATTAAGTCCTTTTTATTTTATTTTCTTATTCCAGTTAATTCAGATATAACTAGATTTAGAAATATATTTCATAAAAAAATGCAATATTATTTACAGCTAGATTTAATTTAACGCCGGATGCCTATGTTTTGAAATCATAAGCATCATGGATTTATTCAGCTTTATGTCTGTCTTGATATCTATTATTAGTATTTTGATTATAGTGAAATCTGAAAGTAAACCTAAAACTTTATGTTTACTGATAATTGAAAACCAAGTTAAATCTGTTTTTTTTTTCTCTGATAATTACCGGTTGTAATTATTTAATATATTTTTAATTTTATGTTTTGGTTCTGCTAATGCCAATACCAGCTTCTAATGGATTGTTGTGGCCATTGAGACTTTTTGTACTTTGTTATGTTATTCACCCATTTTCTTAAAAAATTGCCTTGTAACATTTTTGAAAGCAATCTGCATGCACAGTGACTTCTTTTAACTGTGTACACTTCCGACGTTGCCAATATCTGGAGACATGTAAAATGTAGATGGTCAGAGGCATGGTCTTTGTACTGTGCTGATTTGGTTTCATATTGATAATTAATGATTTTAACATTCTTGAATGGTTTTAATCTGTTTCTTTCCTCTCTAAAATGAAATGAATGAACCAAATTTAACTCCCCGAGGATATGCCTGCCTCATCCCTCTTATTTTGGCTTTAAATTGTAACATCTAGGATAATGTAACTTCTATTTTCTTGACTGTTGTGCTGGCCTGATTGCAACCATCTGTACATTATGTTGATGAAGGGATCTTTCTGCTCTCCTATACTCTCTAACTATGTTATAATTTCTGTGATTTGGAGATTATTAGATGGTGGTATTGGAAGTAGATGGTTCTGGTTCTTATATGAGAAATATCCGTTTCCTTGTAGTAAAAACTGTAGTCTAGTTTTGATAATATTTTTTTCCCCGGACTCTGGTGTTTTCATTAAGATAATCTGGGTGAAATTGTTTTCGTTTTGACTTTGCATTCATCTCTTAATTTTTGCGAGATATATAAATTGTTTTATTAAACCTTATTCCTTCTTGTTATTCCATTTCCCCCCTCGAATAACAAATTACCATTGTAGTTCAAATACTTTGTTTTTCAGTTTATACACTGTATTTGCATAAATTATTTGTGTTTAGTTGGTCTTGTCTTGCCTGCTGATACTTATTATCCGGAAAATTCAGGAGTCTTGTGCCTGGTTGAGCACATAGTTGATTATCATTTTTCAAGTGCAGGAAAATAATAGGAATGCTAACATTTGCTGAGTGGTCGTTTGTAAACCTTGCCAGGTAAGTCTGTTGCTTGAGTCATCCTACTTCCAATCACTCCTCTTTTTAAGTCATATGCTGTTACTCATAATAAGCTAGAGTGAGGAACCATTATCCGTCTAATTTAAATCTCAACTATGTCCCTTTTCCCTCATTTATATTTTCTTGTCAATGAAGAGACATCCCATTAGTTTGGCTTCAAGTGATTGGAATACTGGGACTCTTGGTATTTGTTACGGTTAAGGAGTATATGAGTGGCACCTGTTTAGTATTTTACAGGCTAGTTTCTGTCAGTTTATGCTGAATTCCCAAGCCTTGATGATCAGAAGCATATATTTCCTCCTCTCCAGAAATAATTGCCAGTGGTGATTCTCCTCACTCGGCCAAATTGTGTGGCTGGTAGTCATGCTTCTCTTTTTGTGCATGCCTGTTGATGGCGTTCTAATTCACAGGGCTGTAGCCTACACCTATCATGCAATTTCGCTGGTTAATTGGAACACTAACATAGATAGTATAGTTCATGCTGTGAGTATGTCCTTTTGGCTGATTAAACACATCATCTTGATATCCATTGAGCTCCTATATCAGTTAGTTACTTCTTATTTACCCCTTCGATATTTTCTTTGGTATTCTTGGCAGCTGGACCTGAAGCTTCAAGCTAGGTGGTCTTCTGTAGGCCTAGATCCTTTTGCTTGTAAAGGATTGAATGACAAATGATGTAAACTGATGAATAATATATCGATAATCTAAGGAATTTTTCTATTGACTAGACATGTGGAAGTGCCAGTGGTGCTTGTATATGCTGTAAGTGGAAGAGGAAGGTCAGGCTAGATTTAATTGTAGGACTACTTTTTTTGTAATATACTAAGACTGTATTTATACTAAATTTTAAATTATGATTTATAGATTATATGCTCCCTTGCCTTGCAAGATTATCTGAATTATCCCTTGGAATCAGCTCCGTGTTAATACTAATTTATTATTATGATAGTAATTACCTTTTTCAGGAAGAAGGTTACACCATGGACATATGACTTTCTATTTCTGACTATTTCATTTCACTTGAGTTTGCATATAAATATTTGTTGTCTTCTTTCTCAATTGTCCCTTGCAAATAAGTCCAATTAACCCGTAAATGATTCACTTTTCTTGAGTCTTTACTCTACATGTTGTGAATATGTTGAAGTTCTGCATGCAATGCGGGATTGTCACCCTGGGTGTTTAAATTGAATTTAAGATCCAAACAACTCTTTAGAATACACACTGATTTTCTTTCAAAGTGTTTTACCTGGATCTTGTTAAAAGATTATGTATGTATGATAAAGCTCTCCAGTTTCAAGTCGGTGTGTTTGAAATGGAATAAATTTGATAAATATAAATGGTTATTTGTTTTGTGTTAATTTCACATGTTTCTGTCATGGATGAATCTTTTCTTGCACATACATTGTAACTTTGGAATGGTGTTGCTTGATTGTTTTGAACTTTGTATTTTGTTACTGATATATTCACATGCCTTTTTTTCTTGCAGGTTGAGTTATTTGCTGGTCTAACTTAGCCATACTATCTATTTTGCCTCCTGAGATTGCTAGCGAGTCATGGGGCATAGACATTTATATAGCTCATCTCCAATGTTTGATGGTGAACCTGACCAGAACTGGAATCATATGCATACTGATCAACAATATGTGAACCTTGGTAGTGTTACTTGAAATGGCTTAGTTTTTGTTTTTATTTTGGTTTATTGGCCTTTTTTGTGGCACAATTTGTAGGCCAGTGTAAATTGTCATAGTCATATCAATTATATTGGATCTCTATTGCAGGTAGGAATACCACTTCCGACAATGGCTCTTTTATTTATCCTATGGAAAATATGTCAATAGATGGCATCTCTTTTCCATCTCATTGGAACACTGCTCCAAGGTCAAATGGGTATACCTCCACAAGTCTCAACATTGAAGCACCCTCTCATCAAACAGATATATCAGGCACTTCTCATGATCATTTTCTGCATCCATCAAGTGGTGGAATGTTTTATGCGGTGTCTGAAAATTATGTACACCAGCCTTCTAGTTCCAATTATGACAGACAATCATTTCCCGTTGCTGATGGGGGTTTTATTGATCTCACAATGGGAAATGGGCGAGGGCCTGGGCCTCACAAGCGGAAGAGCCCTGGAGTTCCTTCCGTCTGTGAGAGAGGAAGTACAAGCAGATGTTTTAATGCTGCAAGTGCAAATGCAGCTGATCGTCCTACATCTTCAGAATTGCGGCCTGAGAAGCCCACTATGGATTCACTATATATGCCTTGGGATCATGTTAATATGACACCTGATCATGTGAATATGACACCGTCATTTAGAGGTAGAGGCCTTTCAATACGGGGTGAGAGTTCTTTAAGGAATGTGAGGAGTCGTTCTACACTTGATTTGGAATCAAACTTGGCTCGGACCCATTTATCGAATACTCATTCACACAACTCATTCTCTACCGGTCCCCAAATGGACCATTCTAGCATGGTAGATCTTTCTACTCAAACTTCTGGATCTTTGACAAGGGATTGGAGCCAAATGAGTGTGTGTCCTGCTCATGGAAGGGTGCCATCATCAGGTTAGTTTGTAATTTAGTACCAACAGAAGGCATTCTAATCGCCTCTACTTTATATCTGAAGTGACCTTTTTTATTAAAATGCAGATGCAAATGCTTTTAATCATGAGGCAAGTCATTTCCTTGTTGGAAGTGGTTCTAGTAATGCTCCTGTAGATGTTGGAGGTTTTCATAATGAATTTGGAACTAGCAGAAATCCTACTGCTCCACAAAGTTTTCATAATAATTGTCCGGCTCAGCCTGCTAGAGGAGTTCGCAGTAACTACTCTCAAAGATCCACTCCAACTTTTAGGGCTTCTTCCAGCTTGCGCTTGGGTCGCATGGCACCTTCTGATGATGGATTGCATATGGTGGCTGAAAGTTACTCTTCTAGACATCCAAGGCCATTGACCACCATTGGCTGGCACAGCAATGATAGAAATGGAAGGTCAAGAATACATAGTGATAGATATCGAGCATTGGCTGATGAGGTTGGTCTCAATGATCAATTTAACTTTGAGGTATCTATGGCATCTTCTCTCAAGAGCTTTGTTCTTGTGAGTAATGATTGGAAACGCACATGCCATGTTTATTTTTTTACCCTGCCTCCATTATTGCTATATAACCTTGATTGAGATATGTGGTGAGCTAGCAAACTTCATTGGCATGTTGGTTTCAATAAATCCTTCGTGAAGTGGACTAGTTATTAACTTAGTATTAGCAAGACTGTAGTTTTGGGCTTTAGTTCCGCTGGGAGACTCAAATTTGTTCTTTCATTGAGGGTGTATGACTCAAGTTTGGTTTTATTGTTCTTACAGGGTTTCATGATTGTTGATCGCACTTCACTGTATGGTAGGAATATGATTGATCAGCATAGAGACATGAGGATGGACATAGACAACATGAGTTATGAGGTAATTATTGTTGTTTCGCTTCTTACAATTAATATCATGTACTGTAGAAAAAATTGTTAATCATTTGGATGTTTGGCTCGACCAGGAACTCCTTGCACTCGGAGAGAGAATAGGCCATGTGAGCACCGGATTGTCTGAGGATTTGATTTCCAAGTATTTGACAGAAACGATATACTGTTCATCCGAGCCAAGTCAAGAAGAAGAAGCTTGTGCAATCTGCCTGGTATGTTCCTTGTTCCATTCAGAATAGAATAATATAGTGACACTAAATAAATTTAGTTGATGACCACTTTTGAAATTTAAATGTCCATGTTGAAAATCGCAGGAAGAATACAAGAACGTGGACGATGTTGGAACGCTGAAAGCTTGTGGGCATGATTACCATGTGAGTTGCATTAGAAAGTGGTTATCTATGAAGAAAGTATGTCCTATCTGCAAAGCTTCTGCTTTGCCTGAGGAAACGAAGGATAAATAAACAACATATTCATTCTACTTTAGTTTAACGTATATCATTCTGTACATATATTTGGATATTCTTGAACTGAAGGAAACAGACTTCCTTTTGGATATGTTGTAATAGGAATGGTACTCTATCTCAATGGATTCGTTGCCTTTGGCTTCACTCTTAATTATGTGAAGCCTTGAAATTATGGTACTTCCATATTTGATTGATTGAACCTTCAACAGCTTTTCAAAGGTAGCAAAGAATCAAAGAAAAATGCAGATTTTGTTCGTATGATTGCGTTATACTAGATTACGTGTAAAGAGCTTTCGTTATTGATAGGGAAACTTACAGCAACAGTTTTTCGAATTTAACATAATTCTTTAAATATAAAAGTTGGAAAAGCGAGAGAGCGTGACAGATAACAGTTATAGCTGTTAGATCTTAGTCAGGAAATAATAATTGTCTTGTAAAGAAAAAATTAGACTGACCCAAAGTAAGCTGATAACTTCTTTTTTGTTGGGAAAGTTTTGTTGTTCCACCTATGATGTCTTTAATTAAATCGATTTGATTTATTGTAGTCTTGGTCAAAATTTAATATATAAGGTAGTTATTATTATTTAGATTCTCTGAAATAATGGTGTAAAAAAATTTGTTCAGTTATTGTATAACTTTAGAATCTAAATTTTTAACCAAACAAATAGGGCGCTAGAAATGAAATCAAGAGGAAAGAATGAAATAATGCTTCATTTTTTTTGGTTGCGTTTTTGTTTTTTTGTTTTTTATTATGACTAATAAAATAGTAATATGATGATTTTGATAATTATTAGAAAAAGTAATGGTTCTTATCGGGATCATTTATAAAAGACTTTTTCTTAACTCAATAAAAGAGTTTGAATTTATATGAGTGAATCTTAGAGAGTGTCTATTCCATGAAGTATATTATGTGTATCTATAGAGCCTTTTTGGACCTTGAATCCATATGATAAGAGAGTAATATTAACAATATAAATGCTTACCTCAAATAAGTATAATAACAGTTATGATATATTACTTGAAATAAGTATAATAAAGTTATATATTACCTGATATACTAAATATTTTGTTAATATTAGTATAACGGAATACTAGGATGCAATATGTTAATATTTAGTATTAGAACATGACTAAATTTTCGAGATTATTATGATTGCCATTAATAAATGAATATCTTTTTCAATAGGTGAATATGACATTATTATGTAATCATAAGGCTGATTGAGCCTTATTGTGCTACGCAGTTATTGGGTCGGGTAGGTATATAAGCCTTCAAGTCTTGGGAGTTTGATTAGTGTATGTATTGCGCTCGCTTTAGCCGAGCTGTGAATGACTTATAACGTTTTGTTGCAAAGGGACTGGCCTCGAGGTTGAGTTATGTTAGGTTGTTCTTGATCATGCAGGTGGATTACCCGATCTAGGTTGTTGCCTTGCATTGGGTGTACTGTCATCTTGTCAAATGAATTTCGTTCTATCAGACTGGACAAATTTCAAGTGAACTATGGAGTTGAGCATAATCTATCATATGCTATCAATTTGGACAAACTTTAGGACATGTTGTCGACCATGGCAGGCTTTAGTACGTGCTGCCAAATTGGACAGGCTTTGGTATGTGCTACTGAGTTGGGCTTAATTTGTGTTATCGTCTAGGTAACTCGGGTGTCACGTTTGTGGGCTTATGATTTCATCTAGGTAACGTTTGTCATGTTTGTGGGCTTTTGTTATTGTCTAAGTAACTCGGTGCCTCACTCCGGGGGACTTAATGGTCATCGTTACTAGTTTAAGTAACCTAGTGTCTCGCTTTGGAGGGCTTTATTTATGATTAAGGTGTCTCACTTTAGAAGGATTTTTTATTAAAGCACCTCAATTTGGAAGGCTTAATGTTACTAGTTTAAGTAACTCGGTACGTCTCTCTAAAGGGCTTTATGATTAAGGTGCCTTACTTTGGAGGACTTTTTGATTAAAGTGTCGTACTCTGGGAGGCTTTTTGATTAAAGTGCCTCACTTTGTATGGCTTAAGGTTATTAGTTTAAGTAACTCAATGTCTCTCTTTAGAGGGCTTTATGATTAAGATGCCTCATTTTGGAGGGCTTTTTGACTAAAGTGTCTCATTCTGGAGGGTTTTTTTTCTTAAGGTGTCTCGCTCTATAGAACTTTATGATTAAGGTGCCTTTCTTCGGAGGGATTTTCGATTAAAATGTCTCACTCTAGAGGGTTTAATGTTACTATTTCAAGTAACCCGGTGCCTCTCTCTTGAAGGCTTTATATTTAAGGTGCCTCACTCTAGAGGGCTTAATGTTACTAGTTCAAGTAATTTGGTGTCTCTCTCTGAAGGGCTTTATGATTAAGTGCCTAATTTTGAAGGGCTTTTTAATCAACATGAGATAAAAAAATAATGCAAATATGAATGGAAAAGAGGATTTTTATGAGAAAGTAAAGTGTGTCTCGTTAAAATCTTGCCTGACAAAAGCCAACTTGCGGACAAAATCCAAGTGAAGGAAAAAGAGTACACACATCCTCGTACCTTAGCAACAATACATCTTTAAATAGGTTGCATTCAATGTCCACCGAAAGAGGTTTTAATACATCTTTATATATGTTGTCGGAAGAGGCTTTAACTTGTTCTATTGACTTAGTTAGGCTTATGTGTTGCCATCTTAGACAAACTTGCTAATTGTGGATGTTTGTCCTTGCACGTCTCCAAGAGGAGCTTAGGGAAGGACCTCCCTTGCACTACCTGTATTTTTTGCTCTTGTAAGTCTTTTCGTCCTTCAACTTTCTTTTCTTTGGATTTCTTTCTTCATGGTTACTTTTTCTTTTTTAGGTTTGTTTGGGGACGACCTTGGTTATTAGCTTTCCATTGAGTTCTTCTAGCTTTCCTTCTTCTTTGAAGTCTTGAGCGTTGTCGAACTTCTTTGAACTAAGTCTTCCTTATGAAATGTTATTGCTTGAATTTGTGTATTATAACACCGGGTTTGCTATCTACTTAGACACTGCTTTGACTATGTCACCAAGTTTGATGTCTTGACAATTTTTTCGAGTTCATTGGGTTGTCCTTTGTTTGGCTATTATTTTCCTGATGTTGATTGTTAACTCAAGGATCTTCTTGTCGAGCTCTATAATAACGCCCATTTTCACCTCTTTTTTTAGTGTTTATTGTCACAAATAAATAAACTCTTTCTTAGCTTTTATCTTATTATATTCTCAAGTTTAGTGTGTTTTGTATTATTTTGTATTTTACCTCTAATCTCTCTTTTAAGCGTGTAAATAAATGAATATGAAGTAATCCTAGTGGAAGAAAACAAGCAAGAACCCAAGAGAACATGTTTTGGAAAACAAAAGTTTGATTTTGAGCCAAATACTCGTGTTGGATGCCACCGGAATCACGTCCAGTACTTCAAATACAGAATGTTGTCAAACTGCCAAAGACTGAGCGGTGGAAAACTAGGGCTGAGCGCCACAAGGCTGAGCGATGGAAAATGGGGCTGAGCGTCATTCCATTCGTAAAACCTGGCACTAAGCAGCTTTCACCCTAAATATCTGGGCTCAGACACCACAAAAACTTATTAAGTGAAAAACAACAAGTGCACCGGTCGTACATAACAAGTAATAAATACACCGTTCTCTCCATAGGGACTTGTGCAACACATGACAAATCTCACAATTCACAACTTAAATAGACAACAAAGCTCACAAAACCACAAAGAAACTCTTTTTGGTATTTTATCAAACAATTGGTGTGCAATAGAAATTTAACATAGATTATATAGAATTGTCAAGACTAGATTTCATTCACTTTATTCTCATGCATTCACAAACATCTCAATTCCAATTTCAAGTTAAAATCAACTCACAAGAATACTCAAATCCTATTCCTAGAGACTTTGAGTCTATGATAATTCATCAAGTTCCAATTTCTTGAATCCTCAATAAGTGAAATCATGCATTAAGTTCAAGAGTCTTAAGATTACTAATAAATTATGTTTTATCCCTATATACAAGCTCCATTAGGCATTCAATTTCAGTTCTAGGTTCAAAAAACATTTTCCAACACCTCAAGAACCACAAATCATGCATGTGTGGCCAAACCAAAGCAAGCATTAAGCATGGAAATCAAATACTAACATAGAAATGAAAAAAGCATATGGATTAACATCACACAATACACAAGAATTTAGTTCATTACATCTAATCTCAACAAATAGGCTTAACTCTCTATGGTGGGGAACCTAGGTTTTACAAATTGAAGAGATAGGAAAAAAATGGAAACGAAAGAGAAGATGCAAGCTCTCTTCCAAGGTTCTTGGCAACTGCTCCATGTTCCAATTGCGCCTCTTATTCACGTCTCCATCTCCAATTCGCAACCCATCTTCCTCTCCAATCCTAAAAAGGGGGAAAAACCACCATATGAATGAAGGAGAAGACCAAAGGAGGAGTGGGAGAGATTCCCAACACTCCTAACAACCTCCAAGAGGCTCTCCAAGCACCCAAAAGTGTTTCTTTATCATAAAAAATGAGGAATGGTCCAAACCCTTGTGAGAAACAAGATTAAAAACCCATTTTTTGACGCCACCGCTTAGCCTTGTCTCAACAATTCTTAGCGCCATGTTTTATGAATGGAATGACGCTCAATCCCACTTTCCACCACTCAACCTTATGGCGCTCAGCCCTAGTTTTCCACCGCTCAGCCTTAGACAATTTGACAACATTCTATATTTGAAGTATTGGGCATGATTCCAATGGCGTCCAACACGGGTATTTGGCTCAAAATCAAACTTTTGTTTTCCGAAACATGCTCCCTTGGGATTGCTCTATATTCATTTATTTACACATTTAAAAGAGAGATTAGAGGTAAAATAAGCATAAAATAGTTAAAACAAAAAATAATACAAAACACACTAAACTTGAGAATATAACAAAATAAAAGTTAGGAAATAGTTGATTTATTCCTGACAATAAACACATAAAAAGAGGTGAAAGTGGATATTATCACTCTACTGTATTTTGATATTGGAATTTTGAGTTATTCTTGCTTCTATACTCAAGTATTTGAACACCGAAATGCTCTTGTATTGGAAATTGGAGCGTTGAGTTCAATAAATTCTTTTTGTACCCAGGTATTAGAATATCGAGTTGTTACTGTACTCGAGCGTTGGAACGTTGAAGTGCTCTTGTACTTGGACATTGAATATCAAGGTGCTCTTATTAGTATTTAGTATTAGGATGTGATCAAATTGCCGAGAATATCATGATTGTCATTAATATATGGATATCTTCTTTAATAGATGAATCTGAGAATATTATGTGATAATGTTTTAAACTTAGGACTTTAATATTTTTCAGTCAATTCATTGTTAAGGGCACAACTTTTATATGTACATTTGTTTTACTTTTGGTTTAAATCCTTAATAATATTCCTTCTACGTTCTATGTGTAAGATTTTGACAGTTTGCCCCAAACAAATGTCTGATGTAATAGTTTCTTTTCTTACATAATTGAGTATTTTAATTTTTGTGTATACAACTCAGAAGTGTTCATGAATTCAAACCAACAAAAATATCTTCTTTCAAATGTTGTTATTTAGGTTGAACTCAACATAATACATTCTAACTTTAATCTTTCAGTTCACTAATGAGTTTTATTATTAAATTCAGAGATTTGATAACTTAATTTTTTAATACAATCACGTTGTCGCTGTGTTTGAATATCTGTTACGTTGACTTTAATAGAGTAATTTAAGCTTATTTATATTTTTAATCCAAGTTATAGATGAGGTATTAGTACTCAAAATTTGCAACTAATAATGAAAAAAATACATATCCAATAAATAAGTGTAATAACAGTGTTTGGCATGTTTTAGTAAGAGAAAATAAATGCAGAAAACATATTATGGAACTAGTTTTGAGCTATAAAACCAAATTTTTTTCTTCGGTAAACGTAAAATATAAAAATTCTCCCAATAAAGCCCACTTTACATAGTGGGTATCTATTTGATGTTTGACAATTTTTTCCTACACCTTCGTAATTATAGTACTTATCTTCCTGCGCCCCCATTTTTCATTCATGCACCACCTAAATTATGGAATGTCTGTTTAACCCTTAGAAATCTAAAATAAAATAGGATAAGTCTTCACTTCATCTTCTTCCTTCTACGCCTCCACCCAAACCTTTCTTCATCTTCATTCGTTCAGCCATTGTTGAGCCTTTCTTCATTGCCTTAGATCACCATTGAAGCTCTTTAACACCAATTGAATAAAAACATGGGTTTTATTTTCGATTTCATGTCGTCTATGGTGTCACTGGTAAGGGTGGGTAGTTTCAATTTGAAATATATTGCTGGATATGAAAATATATTCCAAAATAAACATTCTAAAATATATTTATTAGAAATTATTTTAGAATGACTCCCTAACCGCATGCTAGTAAAATTTTAAAATAATAATAATAATAATAATAAATATATATTTGAATGAGCTTTTCCTTTAAATTTTATATATATTCATAGTTTTTTTTTTAGTATAATAACCAAACTAGATCACAAAAACATATATAAGTTTATTAAATAATAATAAATTATCATTTTTTTATTATTAGGACTGGATCACTAACAAAAAAAAATACTAACGTTTGGTGATTAAAAAAAAAAAACTATTCAACACTTTGAATAACAAATAATTATATTTAGTTTCAATATGTTGATTGAAATAGATTCTAAATTCAATATCCGAGTATCTTGGTAAATAAAAGAAGGGAGTTAAATCTTGAGGCTGTAAGTTACCTAGGTTAACTGGACGAAATCATATTTGAAAAAAAAAATGTTAATTAATAGTTAAAAGAATAAGAATTCGAAATCTATAAAGTTGACAAGTTATTACAAAAGAAATTAACATAAAAACAATAATTAAGTAAATGATAGCGCATTAATTTTCACACTAGGTTAGGTTTTAAGCATCCTTCACCTTACGTGGATGCTTGGCAAGCACATATTCTATTTTATTTATTTTAAAATTTCATATATTATTGCTTAAAATTCAACTAAGAATATTTTCTTGTTAGCATCCCACACACACACATTATCTCTATACATTAAAATATAAAACACATAGCATCTACTTAATGTTAATGTCACCCATTATTCAAATCTTTTTTTTTTCAAACGTAAAGTGGTCGTCATGAAGTTCTGTCTAAATTAATTAAATTTGGTTTCATATATAAGTGATAATACAAACCTATGGTTCTTGGTTTTAATACATAAAGAATAAGGTATTATACTTTTACATATTTTATCATTTAAGTTTTTTTTTATATATATATAAATTTTACTGTCATATTTTGTAATCTTACATATTTCATCCATGAGTTAATATGTAACTGTCTGGTGCCAAGTAAAAAACAACGACCACATCATTTTACAAAGTCAAGTTATTTTATTATATTTTTTTTTTTAAATTTTCAGGGCAAGTCAGCACCAATGTTAGACATTAAACAAATTAATGTTGTGTGGAAAATAAAACTATGATAGCAAAATAAAACATATAATAACATTAGTAAAATAAAAACAGTTAAACTTTCAATTTTAGTCAAAGCAAGAAATTATTTTTATTCAGCCAAAAAGACAAAAAAGACTAAACTATTTATACGATTATTTGGTTAAGAGGTTAATATATTTACGCTATAAAATATTAAAAGTTTTTGGTTTGAATTGTTGTAATGAAAGTGGTCCACAAAGTTTTGGTTAAGATAAGTTTGCTTTTGCTTGAATCAATCGTATATTGACTAGAACACATAAAACAAAGTATCTAAATAAATATAAAGCCTCCGAAAATTAAGTATTATTGAATAAAGGACACCCACATGCACAAAACTTAACTTACACTGGAATTCTATAATATGGCAACCAAGTACATACATATCAATGCAAATATATATAAATATATATATATATATATATATATATATATATATATAAAATTTAATACAAATTTTCTCTTCATTTGGTTGAATTATTCAAATAATGTCATGTTAGACAACAATATGAATTTTAATATCTTCTGACACTTTAAAATCCATCAACATTTAACTGAATTATCTATCTATCCGTATTTAACAATATAATAATATAAAATTTGAACAAATCAAATTATCTTGTCTTGTATAATTTAAATATATCGTTTTCTAGATATATAAAAAATATATTTTTCGGCATAATAATATAAAATATAAATAAATTAAATTCAAAGAAATAATCACATGTGTTAAACATGCTAAACTGAATTATATAGAATAATATGATTTCTTTAGATTTTATTTTATTATACGGTTAAATATATCTTTAAGAAATAATATATCCAAATCGTGCAATGTAATTTGTGTTGTACACCATTTATATTTATTTTATTATTAAATATATTTCTGTATATTTACGTGACAAGTATGTATCTTTTATATTAATAAATTAGTCTCTAGATTAATTTAGAATCTAAATATTGGAAGTAGTTAAAATTTTGCAAGCAAATAAGAGACTAATTTGAATTTGAATTTATAAATTAATTATAATTTTTTATTAATAATATATATTATTTTAGATATTAATAATTTTTAATTATAAAATTTTGTTTAACTCATCAATATAATGATTAATTATTTTTACCTCCTTCATTATTATTTTGTATTGCATAGGTCGACAGCCAGCCAGACAACATTTACTACTAGAAATTTTCATATTACATGGAATTTTTCTTGCAAATTTGTTAAAAAAATTGTAAGAAAACACTTTTTTCTGCTATTTTTTCTAAGAATTTTAATTGGTAGGTGATTCCTGTGTGGGTAATCATTTCCTACAAAATTATAAAATTTGTAAGTATTTTTTACAAAATTTGTTGCACAAAGTGTTTTATACAAAATATTTTGCAAGAAAATTGGTAGCAGTTCCTTGCAATTTTTTTTTCACAACAAAATTTGTAAGTATTTTTTACGAAAAAAATTTCAAAACAAAATTGGCAGGAAATATGAGTTATTTTTAGTAGTGATTCGATTGACACGATCGAACCTTCGCTCAGTGCCAGCAATTGAACTGTCCCTAAGATTCCACTCTAGGGTCCATTTATGCAAGTTATGTGCAATAATGATCAACCGCTCAGTAGCATAGCAGTGCCTTCGCAATGCCAGTAATTGGACTACCCACAGAATTTCATCCTGGGGTTCATTTATGCAAGTTATGTTCAATAACAACCAGCTGCTCGGTAGCCAAACGGTGCCCCTGTAGTGTTAGTAGTTTCACTGCTACAGGATTCCTCCTTGGGGTTCGTTTATATAAGTTATGTGTAACAATGATTAGCCGTTCGGCTGCCGAACGACATCAGAGTGGGTAACTAATGCCGAAATTAGCATAAAAAGGTTAATAATCAGGTTTAAAAAGCATTTGGATCCTGATTAGTCCAACCTTAATCACAAGACTTGACAAATTGTTTGAGTAGACGCTTAGCCCCTACACCTGAAACATTTTGACATCCACTGTGGGGCTAAGCCTTTGTTTACCTATATTCTTACATGGTGGCCACAATAAACATGACGAGCAACGTAGTAGTGGAAGATGCCTTTGATGACCAAATGGATACAAGGGAAATGTTAATAAGAATGCAACAACGCATGGATGAGATGCAATAGAATTACAGGCAAAGATCAAAATTTTGAGTAAGGGAAGGAACCCATACCATGGCCTATCAAGCACTCAGGTGGAACCCACCAAGGAAAGAGAGGAACAACCACAACCTTCTCGAGTAGAGCCTATCACTCGAACTAGGAAGAGTGTACTCGCATTGTCCAAGAGAGTACAAGAACCAGCACAAGTTTTAATCTGTCCACCACAATAGTCCACGTTGAGGGGTTGTTCCCCTTCATACCTGTGATCTTAGAAATCCTACTTGCCTGAATGATGGAAGGTGCCTAACTTTGAGAAGTATGATGGAACGACAAATCCCAATCATCATTTGCACATCTTTTCGAACCAAATGATGTTCCACGCAATCAATGACCCTTTCTGGTGTAGGTCTTCTCGTCCTCCCTATGGGGAAAAGTATTGGAGTGGTTTTCTAAGCTCCCACTGACTAATATTGACAGTTTCGTGACATTGAAGGTGCGATTCGGCACGTAGTTCGTTGCCCTTTAGTCGGCAGCTCTGACCCTTATAACCCTAGTCAACGTTCAACCGGGCAAAGATGAAGCTTTGGGAAGCTTCGTGGATCACTTCAACAAAATGTTTGTGAATATGAAGAATCTGAGTGACGAGATGGCCAAACATCACTTCACCACCGACCTACAAAATAGTGTTTTTTCTAATAACATCAGTAGGAAGCCTCCAAAGACCATTAAGGAACCGAGGGAAAGAACGACCAAATTTATGCAAATGGAGGACATAAGGGACCTTCAAAAGTAGGTCTGTGCTGAACTATCTGTCTTAGAGAAGAGAGACTCAAATCAGGTCGGCAAACCCCCAATAGTAAAGGCCTTGAGCGGCCAAAAAGACCAAAGTTCAACAACTGCAACCCCTCAATATCTCAAAGGCCAAGATTTTGTAGGAAGTCTTCAACGCCAATACCCTGCACCCTCCCGGGAAGAAACCCTCACCACCTGATGTTGATGGGAGTAAGCACTATCTCTTCCAACACAGTATTGTCATATGACATAACAATGTCACACCCTCTCAGGCAAGATAAAGGAGCTCATTAGAGCTGGCCAACTAAAGTAATACATACAAAAGGATCGAGTGGAACGCAATCCTCCTTAAAGGAGGTGTCCTGTAAGATCCCCAAAGTGTTTTTATCAATCCGATCGCCAGAAGCAGGAGTCAGGATTGTCCCCTCAAAGAATACATCAATACCGTTTCGGGTGGCTTCACAGGCAATGGGTCCACCTCTTCCACCCAAAAGAGGCATATCTGGGTGCTCAAGTCTGTGCACCTAGTGTAGAAGAAGATTCAAAGCATGTCTTTGATCACCTTTACGGATGAAGACTATAAAGCTCCCAATCCCGATCAAGATGACCCCATGGTCATATCAATTGAGTTGGCCAACTACGACATCAACAAAGTATTGGTTGATCAAGGCAACTCAGTTAATATCTTGTATTGGAACACGTTTCAAAAGATGGATATCTCTGAGGATTAGATCGTCCCCTATAATAAACAGATTGTGGGTTTTTTTGGAAAACTAGTGGATACACGAGCGTACCTAGACCTGAGAATTCGCATCGACTCGAAGAAGAGCGATCGTGAGGTAAGGGTTCACTCTTTTTTGGTAGAAGCTAACACCTTGTAATGTTTTGATAGGTCGACTGTGTCTTAACGCGTTCAATGCCATCATCTCAACCCCGCACCTGATCATGAAATTCCTTGTACATAAGGGAGGGATATGCATCGTGCATGCCGATCAACAAATCACACAGGAATATTATGTTGTTGGATTGAAGAGTACCCTTTACTACCTTTCACGCAAGATGCACCCCTTGGAAGTGTCCATGGCAAACCTGGACTCTCGAACCAACACCGACAATTATTTTGGAGCCATTAGCGAACATGTCGAGCATTCACCTGGGTGTGATGTCGCATAGGCTAACAATCTTCAAAGAGGTCCGATCGATGGCTTAGAAGAAGCGTCGACTCAGAAAGGAGAGACAAAAGGCGAGTGTAGTAGAGGTTCAAAAGCTTATGGAAGTTGGGTTTATCCGGGAGATAAAGTACACCATGTGGCTTGCCAATGTGGTGTTGATGAAGAAATCCAACGACCAGTGGTAGATGTGTACTGACTTCACTGACCTCAACAATGCATGCCTAAAGGACGCCTACCATCTGCCTAACATTGACTAGTTGGTAGTTATTGCATATAACTTGCATAAATGGATCCAGGATGGAATTTTGGGGACAATCTAATTCTTGCCACTAGGCGAAGGTCCGATCATCAACCGTTTGTTGTTGACCACATGACTACAGACCTTCTTCGAAGTAATCTCATTTGATTGACGTTCGGTCGATCAACAGGCCCATGCAGTACACATGGTGAAATCCTAAGGACAATGCAATTACTGACATTGGGCGAAGATCCAATCGTCAATTGGTCGTTGTTGGCCATATGGCCACATACCTTCTTCAAAGTAATCTCACATGGTCAGCAATCGATTGAGCGACCAACTCATACAATGCATTATTTAATGATTTTCTTGTGCTTAAAACTATACAGTTACAAAATATCAAAATTTGAACACAAAATAATGGTCCTATTTTAGAATTTAACTATGTAAAAATCGAATTCCAACCTTAGTTTTTTATTCCTTTCACAGTAAAGGAGGAAAAATTAAAAGAAATAAAAATGTTAAATAAAAATAAATAATGATAAATGTACAATATTGTAGTATTTTATTTAGATTTTAAAAAATCAATTTTATTAGAATTAATTTAAATAATAAAATGTAAATAATTTAATATTAATTCTCTTGTTTAAATTTTATTTTTGATAAAAAAGAAGTTAGATTACTAAAAATGAATGATATAAAATTTTAACAAAAAATAAAAATATAGAAATTATTTTGACTACATTATAATGTGTTATACATATGTATAATTTTTGTTAATTAAGTTGAAAAATATTATTATAGACATCAAATAAAAAATACAATTAGTATTTTTTTTCTAATATCCAATTTTTTGTTCATGTAAAATAACATTAGATTTATAATGAATAAATATGAATTGGTGTAGTTTTAATATATTATTGTGAATGGATAATTACATATTTATATACTAAATTACATTTGTAAGTGATTGGAGTAATATAAAAAAATAATTTTAAAATATATAAAATATTATTTTAGGGCCAAACATTTAAATGTAAAAAGTGTTGTTATATCAAAGTTCAAAAGATCATGGTTTTGATTTTTACTTAAGCAAGTTAAGTATTACAAATATTTTTATGAGTATCAAATAAATGTCTAGTTTTGCGTAAGAGACGTAAGTTGTGTGACTAAAAAAATGTAAGAGTTGTTTGTTGTGCACTCTGTTTAACAAATGAAAGTGTTGTGTGTGCTCTTCATATAATAAGTTTTTTCTTGAACATATGCAAACAAATATGCTTTCTTTGATAATCTTTTTGTTTGGATATACAATAAATATACATTGTTTAACAGACACAAACCTTGAGCATTTGATATGAATTACCTACAAATCAATATCAACATTTCCATTGTCGTCTAGCGGTTAGGATATTTGGCTTTCATCTAAGAGACTCGGGTTTGATTCCCGGCAATGGAATTTTACTACTATCTTTGAATTTCTTTTTTAACTTTTTCTCATAGTGCACGTCAAACTTATAAAAAACTCTTTTAACATCAATATACACATGCTCTTGTTTCCTTTAGCTATCCTTAACCTTGTAGTTTTGAGGAAAAACATTATTTGTGTTCATTAGCTAACTAGAAGAGTGTGTAATCTTTCTTTTTTAACTTTTTCTCATAGTGCACGTCAAACTTATAAAAAACTCTTTTAACATCAATATACACATGCTCTTGTTTCCTTTAGCTATCCTTAACCTTGTAGTTTTGAGGAAAAACATTATTTGTGTTCATTAGCTAACTAGAAGAGTGTGTAATCTTTGTGTCTATTGTAAGACGTAACCTTTTTTTTCTAACGATAAACCTCATGATATTTTATATTACTTTCTTTGTATCTCATATAGTTTAGGCATGAATGGTGTTTTTGCAAATAATACCCAAGTTTTACAATTTATTATCAACATTTCCATTGTCGTCCAGCAATTAGGATATCTGGCTTTCACCCAGGAGACCCAGGTTAGATTCCTGGCAATGGAATTTTACTACTATCTTTAGCCATGAATGGTGTTTTTGCAAATAATACCCAAGTTTTACAGTTTATTATCAACATTTTCATTGTCGTCCAGCGGTGAGGATATTTGGTTTTCACTCTCGAGACTCGGGTTCGATTCCTGCTAATGGAATTTTACTATTTTTGGATTTCTTTTTTAACTTAACTCTTTTAACATGAATGTGCACATGCTCTTGTTTCCTTTAGCTATCCTTAACCTTGTAGTTTTGAGGAAAAACATTATTTGTGTTCATTAGCTAACTAGAAGAGTGTGTAATCTTTGTGTCTATTGTAAGACGTAACCTTTTTTTTCTAACGATAAACCTCATGATATTTTATATTACTTTCTTTGTATCTCATATAGTTTAGGCATGAATGGTGTTTTTGCAAATAATACCCAAGTTTTACAATTTATTATTAACATTTCTATTGTCGTCCAACGGTTAGGATATTTAGCTTTCACCCAGGAGACTCGGGTTCGATTCCCGGCAATGGAATTTTACTATTATCTTCAGCCATATATGGTGTTTTTGCAAATAATACCCAAGTTTTACAATTTAATATTAACATTTCCATTGTCGTATTAACATTTCCATTGTTGTCCAGCGGTTAGGATATTTTGCTTTCACTTAACAGACTCGGGTTCGA
>Ga0209589_1003215_pt1 | contig 28647 bp, 31 predicted proteins | sample CowpeawhiteBW_FD_187525 | JGI IMG/M metagenome (GOLD analysis project Ga0209589, IMG submission 187525) | Root nodule microbial communities of legume samples collected from California USA - Cow pea white BW (SPAdes) (version 2) | ecosystem: Host-associated > Plants > Roots > Nodule | place: USA...
CTCATTTTTTTTAAACTACAAGGCATTTGATTCAATGGCTTTTTCTAGTTATTGATTAACTAGTAGTTCTGGAATATAGAAGTTAATACTCTTAAGAAAAGCGTTTAGAAACTATTATGGATTTTTTCTGATTTTCAAGTGTGAGAATGTTGTAAAAACAACAAAACTTAAAAAAAAACAGCACTGTTTGACGTCTGGTAGAACCTTGACAGATGTTATTTGACGTCTGACTCTCCTGGACCCGACGCTAATTAACGTTTGACTCTCTTGGCCCCGACTTTAATTAACGTCTGACTCTCCTGGCCCCGACGTTAATTAACGTCTGCTCTGCTTTCCGACGTCAATTTTGACGGCAACCAATACGACGTCGGTGTTTGGGCAGACGTCAAAGACCGAAAATATCAGATGTTAAAAGCCTTTTTTGTATTAGTGAAATCACTGAAGTTCCTCAATGCCAAGCTCATTGTATAGTCATGGCAGCAAAGAGAGCTATAGAGAAAACTTGAAAATGTAGAACGTAAAAGTGTCTCTAGTTATTAGTCCTGATGTCGATATACAAACTAAATTTGAAATGAAAGCGAAGTAAACTAGATTAACACCTATACTAGACTACTAAAGTTTGACTAACTAAGAATCAATCTAAAAGTGATCTAAATAGAGTATTTTTTACCGCCTTTGCTTAACGTTCTATTTCTCTCTTGAATCTCATAAATCGTGTCTAGATTAATGAGGACATACTTTCCATTCTTTTAAAGATGATAATAAGATTGTTATACCTTTTTTTCCAATCTCCGTGTTAATTTTATGCTTTTAGAGAATTTTTTCATACATGCTTTTAGAGCAAAAGAAGTGTCGAACGAAGAAGCTTAAAAATTTCTCAAGTTCATTCAGCAAAGTGAGTATAAGCTTATTGATCAGTTGAATCATACTCCAACAAGGGTTTAACATCCTTCTCTATTGATGAACTCTGAAAGCCATAAAAAGTTGTTGATGAAGATTTTAAATGAAGCACATGTGTCACATGACATTATGTTGGACAAATTTAGGGGTATTATTAGTAATATCACTGCTAATAATTATCTCACCATCACAGATGATGAAATGCCAGCTGATGGAAGAGGACATAACAAAGCTTTGCATATCTTTATAAAATGTATGATCATGTCATAGTCAGAGTTTTTATAAACAATGTGATGCATTAGTCAACATTGGATCGACTATCGTTTAATTGATGTCTGGACACTGTTTTGGAATCTTAAACCAGAAGATTTCACACTATTGGTGTAGCGCTTGGCGGTGCTGAATGGATTGCCAAGCGATAGGTTACCCAAAGAAGTCCTTGGAGCGTGTGGTGCCCGACGGCGTGTTGGGATCGTTAGGCAATCTTCTATGACTTCGCCTGGCAGCGCTTAGGTTGTGCCAGGAAATAGTGAATGCAAGTGTGCATTATGGTGTGTTTTGTGTGCATGTGGTGATGGCCTTTGATCTGGGATATGCTTGCATGGATTACGAGTGGGGAGGTTCGTAATGGAGTTGGAAACGCATGATTAATATGGACAAAGAGATTCGTATTGGATGTACTCTTGTGTGGGGATACGAGTGGGGAGGTTCGTATGTTTTGTGCTCACACTTGAGGATGTTATGAGTAGGGAGGTTCATAATAGGATGTGTTCACGCGTGTTGGACTACGAGCGGGGAAGTTCGTAGAGTTGGGCTACGAGTAGGGGGGTTCGTAAAGGTTGGACTACGAGCGCGGAGGTTCGTAGAGTTAAACCACGAGTGGGCAGGTTCATGAAAGCATATTATACTCTTAAGGCCATGGATGAGTATGTGCACGATATGATTGGATGTGCTAATCTCATATAGGTTATGAGACTAGAGTTGTGCATATGTACTACGTGGTGTAAAGGTCTTTAAGAATGGGAACCCTGTTATGTTAAATTCATTGGGGTGAGGTGTTTTTGTTATGGTTTATGCTTGTTTATTCCTTTTTAAGCTTACCTTTTTTGTTTGTGTTTGGTAATGATTGTGTGACTTGTCCCACGGGAGCATATATGATTCCAAGTGTGGATGGCGATGCTTAGATGCAGAATTGTAAGGATATCTTGAGATTAGTTAGGGTTTATGTTTTGGAAAATTGTGTAATTTTCTTTTAAGCTAGTTTGGATTTTGAATTTGTAATAAATAAATTAGGAAGTAATGTTAGTTTATACGCTATTAAAGTTTTAAATATTTCCGAATTTTGGGAATAATAATAATAAAATTAGATGTTGGAATTCTATTTTGGTTATAATTTTTCTTTTATTAAGTAATATCCGACCAAAATGTTACAATGATGATCGTTACCTTGGTTTTGCTTTCTCTTTGCCGAGGGTCTTAATTAATCAAAGTAAAGTCTCGATTAATTTTCGTTAGAGTAAATACCTTTAACCAAAGTAAAGTCTCAATTATTGGTAAAAACTCATTTAATCACATGAAAGTTTCTAAATAAAATCAAAGTAAAGTCTCAATTAAATTTAAAAATCCTTGAACTCATATGATTAACATGCATATAGATTTAAAATCATTACTTTTTACGTGATTTAAAGATAAAAGACATAGATGAATGAAAACTTCAACAATAATAAAAAGATCAAAGAAATTATTTCATTCTAACCTCAGAATCCATAATGAAATTAGAATAGAATCAACCCAAGAAGTTTAGCACTCCATGAAACACAAAATAAAATAAAATTAGAAGAAGAAGAAAGGAGAGAGAAAGAAATTAGGCCCCCATATGGATTCCTAAATTCTGAAGTGCCGAACTTTTTCTTTTTTGCTTCTCCCTTGGTCTCTTTATATAGGATTTGGACTAGCTTTTCGGTTGTTAAAACCTCTCAAATATCTTTTAAATAAAGATAAAGATAAATATTCAAAAATATTTGGAGAGATAATCAGTTTTCAAAATATTTGACAAATATAGTTGGTTAATAATTTATGATATAATTAAATAAATTAATTATTTAAAAATATATGATAAATTATCACCAAATAATATTTGCATTAATTTTCTCAATAAGCCATTTTCAATCCTATAATCTAAATTTGCAGAGACATCCAAAAATATCATTATTTGCAGTTAAATTCCTCTCGTTTGACCAATCTTTGACCAGATTTGAATATTTGACCAGAGTTGATTATTTGACCAACTTTGACCAGTTTGACTGTGCAATAACAGGATGACACGTGGCAATGCACTTTCTCTCTCCAAAACTAGGGTTTCTTCCTCCTTCCTCCACCATGGTTCCTGCCGCAAGGACGTTTTCCGGCAAGGTTAATATGTTCTCTATTGATGGCACGATAGTTTCAGGTTTGCGTGGCTTCCATGGTTGAGTTGCAGCAAGTGCAGATTGTGCACGAATCTGTTCACGTTGCAGTGATGAAGTCGTGTTTTCTTCTCCGACGAAGGCTATAGTAGTGAGTGCGGTGCAACTGTGATGGAGATGCTTCGATGGTCTTGTGCTTTTTGTAACGTCCTAGCCGAAAATTACTTTTTAAAATAAAACAAATAAAAAAAACAATAAAACAACCTCATTTATTTTGTACGATTTCCCAAAACGTGGGAAAATTTAAATCTTTAAGTTCAACGTGCCAAACCAAAAATCTTTAAGTCCTAGAAAACTTCTCACCTCTGATACTGTTTGTGGTCGCTCCCAATTCATCACTGTCTCAATCTTTGTCGGGTCAACTGCAATACCTTGCGCAGAGATCACATGGCCAAGAAACTGAACTTCTTCTAGCCAAATCTCACATTTAGACAGTTTCCCATACAATTGGTGCTCTCTAAGTACATCCAGCATCACCCGCAGATGCTCAGCATGTTCCTCCCGGTTCTTGGAGTAAATAAGAATGTCGTCAATGAATACTACGACAAACTTATCTAACCACGGTCGAAAAATTCTATTCATGTAGTCCATGAATATTGTCGGGGCATTGGTCACTCAAAAGGGCATCACCACGTATTCATAGTGACCATAACACGATCTGAAAGCAGTCTTCTGGACATCTTCTGGTTTGACCAGGATCTGATGATACCTGGATCGTAGATCGATTTTAGAAAATACCCTTGCTCCCCTTAGCTGGTCTAGTAGGTCATCAATCCTGGAGTGGATATTTATTCTTGATCGTCAACTTATTTAGTTGACGGTAATCCACACATAGTCTGGAGCTCCCATCCTTCTTCTTGACTAGTAGTACTGGAGCTCCCTACGGCGACGCACTGGGTCTAATAAACCATTTTTCTAGTAGGTCTTCAATCTGCTTTTTCAGTTCAGCCAACTCCGTTGGTGCCATTCTATATGAGGCCATCGACACTAGCCAGACTCCAGTTACAAGATCAATGGTGAAGTCGATGTCCTTGCTCGGAGGTAACCCAAACATTTTATCTGGAAACACATCGGGATACTCATCTACTATCGGTATACTTCTGATATGATCCAATGTACTCTTTTTGTCCGACTGCACCATGATCATAATGTATGAAGATCTATCGACCTCCTCTTGTCTAACCTCGCGAGTAGAGATCAATGTCAACCCGTCAGCTCCTGGGAATACTATGTTGCACCGTCTACAATCAATTATGACGTGATTGTTTGACAGCCAATCCATGTCCAGTATCACATCCAGACCCTCTAATGGCAAGCAAATAAGGTTCACTTTGAACATGTGTCCTGCCACTTCAATAGAACAACCGACACAGACTAAGTTGGTAGATACTTGCCCTGATGCAAGTGTCGAGACTGTCAGTTTACACCCCAAATCACAGGCTACTAGTCCAAGCCTACTCACACATTCTTGGGAGATGAACGAGTGAGTAGCACCTGAGTCAAACAGAACTAGAACACTGTTATCAAACATTGAACATCGGTCCAGTATGAGGTTACCTGACTGAGTGGCCTTAGTCCTAGTCAATGCGAAGACTCTCCCAACAGCTCTAGGCTGATCGGTTAAGACCTTATGTTGTTTCTGCTACGGTAATGTTCCTCCAGCTGTCTTCTTAGTGGGACATTGACTCGCATAATGCCCAATCTGCTCGCATTTATAGCACTTCACGTGTTTTGTCTTACCACCTGAACTACCTGCGGCTCTAGTGTGAAGATGTTCACCCCCGTAGTTATAACATTTCAACCCAGGAGAGGACGACTGCGACCTACTATATGGTGTCTTTTGTGACTTAATCTTTGAAGTACTCTTATGCGTCTTCGTGACCCTACTGGGCCCTGTCTCTAACTCCTCCACGGTCTTGGCCTGCTCTACCAGAATGGGAAACTCTCTGATTCGCAGTGGCACAAGAAATCTACGCAGCTCATGCCTCAGACCTCCCTCAAATTTGAGGCAGCGCCACTCCTCCGTGATCGCCTTCGAGTAAAATCTTGCCAAATACTCGAAGCGATCAATATAAGCCTGCACAAGTTTGTTTCCTTGTTGTAAGGTGAGGAATTCCGCCTCCAGAGCATGTTTTGCTGAGTCTGGAAAATACTTCTCCAAGAATCTCGTCTTGAAGTTCACCCAGTTCACTCCAGTACTCGGAATATCTTCTCGCACTCCCTAAGTCAAGCATCGGCCTCATCAGGGGTAGCGTTGCCGCTGAACTTTGATGACTTGTGTTTTAGAACATCTTCCATAGTCACCGATCTAATGGGTGGCACCATGGCTCTCGGCTGTGCCGCAACAGGCTGCATGGCATCAACCATCCTGTGGATTGCTTATGCAATCTCATCAGCGCCTGTATCGTTTGTTCTCCTCCTATTTGCCATAGCCTGAATGCGCCACATATTCACTGATAAATCAAACAATTTATATTTCAATTTTATAGCAAGACAAAACAACACATACACACGTCAACACGATAGGCTCACTCCCCACAGACCCTATGAAATCATTGAAATCACGGCTCTGATACCAAATGTAACGTCCTAGCCGAAAATTACTTTTTAAAATAAAACAAAGAAAAAAAACCAATAAAACAACCTCATTTATTTTGTACGATTTCCCAAAACAAGGGAAAATTTAAATCTTTAAGTTCAACCCGCCAAACCAGAAAATATAGTTTGCGGCAATACAATATTACAAGTATAATTGTCTATAAAAAAATTACAATAGATCCATAGTCTGACAAAATATATCAGTGAAAATTCCCAAGAGATCCCCACTCCGTCTCTATGCATCATCCTGCTCACCTACATCAATATCTGCTCCCATGTAACAAGTTACATGATCATCGCCAAACACACAGAGATAGGGTGAGCTCATTTAAATAAACCAAACAAATAACATAATGAGTACATTATCACAACATTATAACCCAGGTTAGTGTTTTTCCCTTTTTACATAGTTCCTCACTTCTAGTATATGCATTATACGTCTATCATTTCTATACTCTTTAGGTGAGATCAACGATCAATCTTTGCTGTACGAGTGTCTACTCGCCCCTCCGATTACAGGCCACTACCTGATAGTCCACACGTGGGAATAACTTTGCCACAGCATCTCACCGTGACACCAAATGGAGTTCCCCAAAACAAACATAAGTTTGTAGTTGTTCCCAGACTACCAAAACTCTATCAGGTGCACTGAAGAGGGCAATCATCCGAAACTTCGTCGTACGAGCCACAACTCGCACACTCCACTAGACTTCCTAAACCACCAGGCTATAACCTAGAGTGGCCACGTGTTACCCCAATACAAGATGCACTCGTAACTAGGCCCCCAACCAAAGCATCGCATCGTAACCATCACCCAAAGAAGTGTAGAAACCCTTCCTAGCGCACTAACTCTGCACCATATTCGTCTGGCACGCCTCTTGCGTCGCTAGGCGGAACCTGGTTCCAGATCGCTTGGCGGGCCTCTCACATCGCCAGGCGCCAAGTGCCATCCAGGAGTTATGTTGTACCATTACCGCCTGGCAGACCCCAAGCTTGCCGCCAGGCGCCACGCTCCCTCTAGAGCTTCTGCTACACCTCTTCCACCTGGCGGAACCAATGCTACCGTTAGGTGCCTCGATCATACAGGGACCACTGCCACTATTTTAGGTTGATATCACCTGGCGGCTCACCCTCACCGCCAGGCGCCACACCAGTAGCGCAAATGCTACTGGTTTTGGCAATTAGAACAGGTCCCAATAGACCTCAATCACCCAACACACCAAATTATAGCACACTTATTGCACTCCAAATATAGTCCTATAACTAGATTACCAATCACACAATAAATCAAGCAAAACAATAATTTCCAATGTAACAAACACACCTTAAATAACTCAAACAGGGAAACATGCAATCTATTCCACTTCCAAGTATCAATCTCAATCACTAAAGCATATTTACAACATTCAAATTGCACATTCTATTTCATATTCGTTATTTTACTATTTGACCAAATCCATAATCATCCAATTACATCATATAGTGTCCAAATTACTGATTCCCATGTACATATAATCCTTTTCACGTTTCTACATACAATCCTTATTGAGTTTAATGCATATCTCCCCATTATCACATACTCGTACCCAACTCATTTCATACCTTTTAACAATTATAGTTCATTATCTCACCTGTCAAGCTTTATTCTCACACTCCATAATCACTTACACAATTTTACATACCATAGGTTCAATTATCTACATTCAAGAATCCCACGCGGGATAAATCCATGTGTTTCCACACAACAATTTTAGGTCCTGCCCAGATTTCCCCACACTCGTCATGACCACAATTACTCCCAAACCCAACATACAACATCATACGTATAAAATTCCATTGCACCCATCGTATAGAGTTCATACTTTGATCATATTGGCCTTATTTCCATAACACAGTCAATTTCATAATCTGAAAAATCAATGTTTATCCAAAACCACCCCAACATGAACCCTAACTCCCCAAACACATTCAACATTCATAATTCTTTCACTAATACACAATCACAAATAACAATTCATCATGCCCATTCCTACGCATACAATTGAAACCCAAAATTCAAGCACAAAAATTCTCAAAACGCAAGAAGGAAATAATTGGCCAAATCAGTAAGCGTGCCGCCAGGCAGTCCACAACAAAATACCTAGAATTAAGTTCTGCGACATGCGTTGCCTAGCGGTTCATTCGACGCTGCTAAGCGGTTTCTGGAAATTTCCTGAAAAACGGGGATTAAAGACGAACATGGCAGCACATCATCATACAATCATCTATTTTAAAGCACAATCATACAATTAATATTAGAAGACAAGTGGAACTCCCCTAACCTGGATTTCCTTGCCAAATTTGAGTATTCCTACACTTCCAAATCCTTAACAATTAGTCTCTCCTTGACTTCTTCCAATCTCCGTCTCAACTTGCTACCAATCTCTTCCCACTCTTTGTTTGCAGTGCTATAGGTGTGTTTTTGCAAAAAGGTTTCTCTACCTCTCTAATTTCTCTATTATTTCCATTCCAAGAGCTTAATTTTAATGGCCATTAAGAGAAAAACGAAAATGTACATTAATCTTGTGATTAATGATAAATCAATGGTCATTCCAATGGTTTCCTACTCCTTCCAGCTGCCTTCATAGACGGCTAGGGTTTCTCTACCTTTCCCATCCAAGCCAAAATTTAATTTAGCCAAAAGAAATCATTTTGCTTAAGCCAAGGTTTGAACCTCTCACCCCACAATTGCAATCCTAGTGCACAACCAACTCAACCAATCATGTTTCATGCTAATATTCATACATTAAAGATTATAACCTTACTCATCACGTTCTAGCATATAAAAAAATTACTAACTATTTAAATAACACACTATTGGCATACATAAGAGTTGAACCCAAGTCCTCTCACACAATAAAGTACTCGCAACCATTTGAGCTAGTACTTTTCCACATCATGAAGGTTAACATTAATTGCCATAAAGGCTTCCACTACCCTCATTTAATTAAATTCTTATTTATTTAATTGTTTAAAAATAGTGGGTCTTACACTTTTCGTGCAGGTTCACGTTCTCAGATTTGTGTTCGCTACTGTTGTGTGCGTCAATGGTGCAGGTGCAGTGGCTGCGAAACACTGGTGGCTCGTAGAACTGGTGGTGTTGCAACGGTGCGTGATTCATGGCTTCCAGCGACTTTGTTGCACTTTGAAACGTAGCTGCAATGGTAGCTGTTGTGCGCTGGTTCGCTCTCGTTACTCGCGGTGGAGACTCGCTGGTCATGGTGGTGTGCAGGTAGGCTATTGTTTTGATGTTGATGGCGTTGTGTGAGGCTGGCGGCAGCTACAAGTGCGTTATGATGGAAGGCTAGCGGCACGATAATGGTCGTTTCCATGGTTGCCTAGGGTTTCTGATGGGAGAGATGAAGATGATGATGTGGCAACATGCTATTTGCTTAGATTCTTTAGTGGAGATTAAGCCTATGTGGCTTGTGCTAGTTCGTCAATTTTAAAAGTTGAGGATTGCCACATGGCAGCATCTAAGTGCATCTATTTTATGAGTTGAAAAAGGGGTGCAAATAGACAAAGATAGGGGTGCAGAAGTAGGTTTTATGAGACCCATTTGGAAAGAGGGGAGTGTATAAGTAATGTATGGGGTACAAAAGTGATTTTTCCAGAACTTGCTAATTTTACCCTTATTTAAAGGTGGTTTGTAACTTCAATCAATTTATTTTCCCACCTTGAATGAGCTTAATCATAACTTCAGCTGCATCAACAAACATTAAAAAATCCAAGAAATAATTTATTCAGCTAAAAACCACTTCTTAAGACATTTTTATCACATAAGCTCAAATAGCCTAATTATCAGAACTGTCAATTAAATCACTCTTTAAGCCCACAAATTCAATTAAATACCCAAAATTAAACACTGAATGAGGGCAAAAATACGCACTCATCAATTCTCATAGAGGAAGTGATAACAAGATCAATAATATATAGTTTGACTCAAAGTGGGCAATGGAACAATATATGAGTTTTGGTTTTTATATTGTTAAAGATAAATAAAACTATATTTGAGAGAGATGATGCTGATAAAAATGTTGGGGTTGAACTTGGCCTCTTAACTCTACAGTATTACCTTTAATTATTTATATATCATGTTCTTTATTTCTATTCTTCATGGAAGTACGCTTAACTTGTAGATCAAACCACATGTTTGTGAGAGTGAACCTAAGGGTGTCAGACGCAGGATTTTCCAATCTAGGTGGAGGAACCCTTGCTTTAAGAACAAGACTTTTTAAACCAATTGATCCCACATATCCATGTCTGGTATATGCCAAGGAACATGAGACTTGATTGGATTTAAACGCTAAAACCAAATGTCTTTACATCTAATGCTGATGAGATGTGATGATTGACCAAATTACCACGGAGTGCAACTCAAATCAAGTAACCAACGCATAGAAGCAAGAACACAATAATAGATAACAAGATGCAATATGGAGAGAGTTTAAAAGTTACATTCAATCCCAACTATGGGTGAATTAGCTGCTCATGATGATAAATACAAGATCAACATGGAGAAGCATCCTTCCTTCCATAGCTTTTACAAATATTTACTACAAACTACACTAATATAAGTGTTTCTCTCTCTAGACTATACTATAGAACTACACTAGAATTAGTGTTCAAATTCGCATGAATATAACCTGCTGCTTTAGCTTCCAAATATTGAAGTTTAGCCATGGCGGTTTTCTTCCAAAGTGGGTTTCTTCTCAAGCTTAGGCATTCATCTTTTGCAGTTCAACAATGGAGGTTTCCCTGCCGTGGAGGTTTCCTATTCGTCCTTAACTTCAAATATGGAGCTTCACGTTTCTTTGTAGTGATGTTTTCTTAAAATGTGCTTAAGCGCCAAATTTTGTTGCTCACCTACATGCTTACAATTTAACTTTCTCAATTCATCTTTTGGCTTGAGCTGCAACTTTTGGGGCTCAACACCAACTTTATAGTTTACTTCATTTTACCTGCAAAACAACACAAAATACATTATTTTCCATTTTTTCTATTTTATCACTACCACATACTGTAATTATGTAAAATTAGGGCAGTTCTAATAATTTTTACAATGATTTATTGTAAGATAAGTGTCTAAATGATATGTAATTTAACTAATAACTGACACTTATCATGGGGTTAAGGATCGTGTGGAGCTTAAGGATCATGTGGGATTCAATTTTGTTGACAAGAGTGATCTTGAAGGATACATCATTAAAAGGTGTTCTGTTGTACCTAGAAATTGTAAGACCCGTGAAAAATTAAATAATTAAATAAATAAATAATTAATAAATGCGGGTAGTGGGAGCCTTTAAGACATTAATTATTTATTTATATGATGTGGAAAAGTATTAGCTTAAATGGTTGAGAGTACTTGATGGTGTTAGAGGACTTGAGTTCAAGTCCTATGTATGTCAATTGTGTGTTGTTTAATTTATTATTATTTTTAATAATATGCTTGATCATGTTGAGTGATTATATAATCACATAATTATATTAAATATCAAGAAACATGAATTGGTTTGATGGTTATGCATTGAATTGCCATAGACATGATTATGTGTTCGAACTTTGGTAATTCTAAATTAAACTTCTTTTTTTTGCTAAAATTAGTTTTGGCATGAAGGTGAAAGGGTGGAGAAAACCCTAGATGAATGAGCAGCCAAGGGAGGCTGGGAAAATAATCCATAAGTGACTTTGAATGACAATTAAAATTGATCTTAATGTCATTTTCGTTTTCCCTTCATTATTGTTAATTAATACACCATTAAAAGACAAATTGGGAGAGAATAAAGGGGTTTGGAGGCTAGATTTTTGAGAGCATGGTAAGGTGCACGAAATTAAGGAAAAATAATGATTAGTAAGTGAATTAGAGGAGCTAAATTGAGGTGGTGTAAGGAGACCATTGGTGATCAAAGGGGGAGCTCTAGCATTTGCGTTTTAAACAAGGAAACCAGGTTAGGGGAGCTTTACGCGTTAATTTTATTTTAAGTCTGAAATGCTAAATAGAGTAACTCTACGTGTTAATTTGATTTTAAGTCTAAAATGCTAAATAGAGTAACTCTACGTGTTAATTTGATTTTAAGTCTGAAATGCTAAATAGGGTAACTCTATGCGTTAATTTGATTTTAAGTCTGAAATGCTAAATAGAGTAACTCTACGCGTTAATTTGATTTTAAGTCTAAAATGCTAAATAGAGTAACTCTACGCGTTAATTTGATTTTATGTCTGTAATGCTAAATAGAGTAACTCTACGCGTTAATTTGATTTTAAGTCTGAAATGATAAATAAAGTAACTTTATGCGTTAATTTTACAATTATGTTTGATTGGCATGCTAAATTTAGTATGATTATGCCTGAGATTTTATTCCATTAAGTTAGTATTTCTGGAAATTTCCAGAAACTATCTGGCTGGCGATGAACTGTCGCTAGACGGTTGTTTCCTTTCTAGGCTATTCTAGGTTCGTGCAGAGGAACCGCATGCCAAAAATAGTGACACATAGTTTGTTTGACCAAGTCTTGCCCAGAGTTGACTGGTTGACCATTTTGACTCATAGGATTGCCCATTGAGAAGCAGACATGTGGCAGTGCACTTTCTCTCTCCAGAATTACGGTTTCCCATGTGTGTTTCTTCCATGGTTGACAGTCGCTGCGAGGAGGACTTCTCGGACTGCTACAGATGGTTCGCGATGACTTTGAAAGCACTTCCGATGAGGCTCACGATGACAGCGTGATGGTGTTCAGTCTGGTTCGAACTGATGCAGATCTGTGACGGTTAGAACTCGTGTGCAGATGCATGATTCTGTTTCATCTCTTCATATGTGTGATGGCAGTGTGAGAGGGAAGAGAGACTCATGTTGGTGAAGCATTGGTACTATTGCAGGCGCAAACTCATGGTGGCTTCGGGTGGGGGACGGAGCTCGTTGCAGCAAGGAAGAAGATGACTTTGCTAGTTCGTGCAAATGACGTTTCGTGTGGCTTCCGTGGCTGATAGCGTCGCGCAAGGTGGCTTCAGCGCATGGTGTCTTCAACGGGAGACGATGGTGGCGCGAGGACGACGCAGCGGAGCTTCGCGTTGGCTGTTGCAGGTCTGGGGATCTTTCATGGAGCAGCAATGGTGGTTTTCCGGCGCGACGTTAAACGGCAAGGAGCAGGTGGTGGTGGCAGCTTGACACGTCGGAGAAGACGGCGACGTAGGTGGTGCGCAGATGGAGCGGTAGAGTTTTGTTTTGGGATGCGGCGGAAGACTACGATGGCGCGGCGGAAAGGGGGCTGTTCTGGCAAGTCGCAGGTGTGGAGGGGGAAGCTGACGGCGATGCGGTGACAATTGGCCTTAGGCGCGACGACTGCAGCATGGTGAGGGTGAGAGAGGAGAAGAAATTAGGGTTTTGGTTATGTGAAGGAGATAGGGTGATGAGGTGTCACTCTATGATTGGTTATTTTAGTGAGTGGAGGATTGAGGACGTGGCATGTTTTAATTGTTGAACTTATTAAGTGAAGGATTGCCATGTGGCAAAATCTGGTGGACTAGATTTTAAGTGACATTAGGGGTGCAACTTAGTAAAAAGGAGGGGTGCAGAACAAAAATTGAAAGTTAAATTACAGAAATGGGTGTAAACCTGAAAACAGGGGGTGTAGTTGGCTCCAGAAATGTTTTTTTTTTCAGAAATAGATATTCCAATTGGAAAAAAGGGGTGTAAACATGAGAATTGGGGGTGCATTTAGTAACTGAACTATTTTTCTCCAAAATTCTTATTTTGGGACTTCTTTTATGACCTACAATATTCACTATTCATAGTCTCAAGGACTTAAACCAAATTCTAGTTGCGTTATTTGACTTAAGATTATCCAAACAAATATGATGCAACTAATATCATTTCTTAAGCACGAAAATAATGTTAAATTCCTAAAATTTAAATATTTAATGTGAACAAAGGTTCGACCCATCACACCCTCTAGGCGGTCTGGAAGCGCGTAGCGCCTAGTGGTACGTGTCCCCCGCTAGGCGATTTGACTACAGTAGTACTGGTGTTCTTATTCTTTATGTGCGTGATCTACAAAGCTTTAGTGATGCCTTAAAGGTCGACTTGCTGGTGTTCCTTGAGTAGTGGCTCGGAACGTATCCCTTGAGTTGTGGCTCGGGATAGGGGTTAAGCAAGTGGCATTCTCTGGGTTGTGGCCCGGAATGACGTCCCTTGAGTTGTGGCTCGGGATAGCGGATGCACACGAGGAACTCTTGAGTTGTGGCTCGGGTTGGCGAGTGTTGCCGGTGTGAGTGTGTTGGTTGTAGCCAGTACGGATGGGTCCAGATGGATTGCCCTCCTTAGTAATTAGTTGACGAGTTTGGTAGTCTTGGGACGTTACGAACTATCTTCGTATATGGGAAGTCCACCTGGCGTTACGGTGTATGATTCGTAGCATGGTTTCCTGCACGTGCTCTATCGGTTGTGGCCGATAGGTATAGCAGTAAGACATCTTGAGGAAATCGCTATAAGACGTAGAACACGATTATTATGGTAGTGGTCTTGTGGTATGGGATCAAAGGAATAAATTTCTTTGGTGTGATTGTGTGATATATATAATTGTGCAATATTTATATATGTGGAATTTGTTAGCTCACCCTATCTGCTTATGTTTGGCAATGATCGTGTACGCGGTACACGGGAGCAAATGATATTGCAGGTGGATCTGGTGAGGCCTAGAGACGGAGTGGGGCTAGTATTGGGAGAAGATTTTTTATTAGAGTTTTTATTATGTTTTGGAACAGTTGTAATATTTTATATTATTAAACTTGGTTTTTATTATGGATTTTATGTTTCAGTTATAGTAGAAGTTTTGAGATTATTTATTACTACTATACGGTTTTAATTTTCCCACGTTTTGGGAACATAAGTTATAATAAATGAAGTTTTATTATTTATTTCTTTATTTTATTATTTAAATCTGTAATATCCGGTTGGGATGTTACAGAAACCCAGAGATGACCCTTTCGCTTGTGCGAGGTAATGGAAAAGGGTTATCTTCGCCTGTGTGAGACAATGGAAGAGGATGGGTTCGGGTGTTGTAATCTCTTTCTTGTGTGAGCCAGTGAAGAGGGGAAAGATGTTTGACCTTAGTTTCGGCTCGTTGCTGAGTATAATGTTTGGTGTGAGATTCACCGAAGTTTTTACTCGTAAGTCCTAGAAGAGCAAGGGAGATAGGTCCAGTGTCGCAAGGCCAAGACGACTCAAACAATCAGGTTCTGAAAACTAAGGAAAATTGGTAAGGGAAGGGTGACGGCAAAACCAGACTGTGGTGGTGATTATCATGCTTAAGCATTTTACTTGGTTGGATGTGATATTTTATTTTGTTAAATTTATTTTATATATCGTGTTTTGTTGTTAGCTTACCCTTGTTTGTATTGTGTATTTGTTGTGTGTGCGATGATCGTATGACGTATGTGTTATACGGGAGCATATGATAATGTAGATATTTCTAGTGTGGAGTAGATTTACAAGAGGATGGGATGCACTCGAGATTTTATTAAGTTGTTTTAAAATAAATGTTAAAGACAATGTATTTTATTTTATTTGCTAGTGTTACTTGATTTCTTTTTTGGACAATTGATGTTTTGAACTACTTATTTAAAATTAAATTATAATCTCTTGCTTAAGTGCATTTTCGGAAAATAATCGTTTACGCTAAAATTTATATGATTTATATCTTTTCGTGGCATCCTAAATTGGGGTGTTACATTTTGGTACCAAAGTTAGGTTTTCGAGAAAAAAAAATTGATTATGGCAAGTGAGCTTGTGTAGTTGTTGTTTTGTGACTTTGAAATGTGTAAATGTTCTGTTTGATTCGGGTGCAACACATTCTTTTGTATCTATAAAGTGTTCAGAGAAGCTTAGCTTACCTATGCATGACCTTATGACTTGGTGGTTTCTACACCACCATCCCATCCTCTCATCAACCTACACTACGTCTGACACACATGTATTATCACTTACTCTTGTATAACACACATGTTATACGATCATCGCATAAATACATCAAACAAACAAATAGGGTAAGCTAACTATAAATAATGATATATAAAAGAGATTTAACAAAATAAGACATTACAAGAAATGATAAACATCACATCCAACAAAGTAAAGTACTTAAACGTCATAATCACAATCCCACTCTAGTTTTTCGCGTCTCCTATTTTCCACCACCTCATCTAGTTTTCTAGAACAACTAGTTTGAGTTGTCCTGACATCGCGACATCATACTTGTCTCCCCTACTCCTCAAGGACTTACAAAAATTGTTTCACGTTCCTGTGGGCCCCCTCCCAGTTACATCCTCATGAGATATACAACATTATATTACTGAAGGAAGAAAAGCACAATCCCTTTCCATTCCAAGACGCTACAACACCTACATCGTGGAACCACCATGCCACCACTATAACACTTCGGTAGTACTTGCACGTGGTAAAAGGAAGTAACTAATAAGTCTTGTATCTCTAGAGTTTTTCTTAGCTAATTGCATTGTTTTGGGTAGGTTAAAGTGTTAATTAAGAGTTTTTTTTGCTTAGATTTAGTCTAGCTAGGTTTCTAGTCTAATTTTGCAAAGGTAATTTAATTAGGTGTTTTTAATGCAATTTTCAGTGTATTCTTTAGGAGTACTCTTAGTATGGTCTAGCTTAGCATATAAGATAGGTTCATAAATAGGTAGTAGCATATTAGTTTGATCTTAGTTTAGATATATAGGCATAAGAGTAGAATTAGTCTAGTGCAGTCTAGTTTTAGGAGCTTTTAAGTAGAGTTAGTATGCTTCACATCAAAATTTGAGGTTTTTGAGTTTGATGCAGAAATAAAGATCAAGGGAGAATACAAATGTCCAGGGGAAGCCATGAGAGAAGTCTGATCCAACCAAATTGCTCAAAATGGCAGGGTTGACTTTTGTGTACAAATGTTGACCAAAGTTTGACCCAAAGTTGACTTTTTTAATTTTCAAATCCAAATGAGATGGCACTTGCGATAGAAGTTTCAAGACATTAAAATACACATGTTCTAACTCTGAGATGACTGAAAAGTGATCCATAGATGCATAACACTCTTAAATCTTATTTTTGCATGTTTAATTCTTTTAGATGAATTTTAGTCATAGCATAGTTTGATTTGGTGAATTCTATAATTTGCTTTCTTAGTTGTAAGTGTAGCTAAGGGTTCAAAAAGGAGCTGTTAAAACATAATTAGTTGTGAAAAGATGTTGTGATGAAGATTGAAGTAGAGCACAAGCCATACAAGCTAGCAGGTGAAGGACCATTAGATGAGTGAATTTAGAGCATCTTTTAGCCAACTGGATTCAGTCATCTATTGCAGCAGGTCATGAAGGCTGAAGCATCACCAAATACGAACAAGTGACCTAAAGTGAGCTATGACAGTTGTTGGGAAACCTGCCACCCAAGTTACAAGTTGGATTTGCAAAGTAGTTAGGAAAAATATGATAGTTTAGTTAGATAATGGAATTGGTAAAACTAGTTGCAGGTGCTAAATTTGTATTATTTGGCACCACTGCTTTCATTGAGACAGAGTTCAATCATAGCATATTCATACACACCATTCATGCACTCATCCATTCCCTACACTACGTGAATCGTACATTTTCTCTCCACAACTTACTTTTCTTCTTCACTGTTTTTTTGCATATTTTCCTACTGTTCTTGATGATTCTTGGAGTTGTTCAAAGGTGATTTGATCCATTTTCACTAAACCAATTATTCTAAGGATGTTCTTCTTAAATAGATTCATGTATTTAGTTGAGTGATATTAATCTACTTCAACACTGAAATTTGAAGTCTTCTTGAATTTTAGAAGATGCAATGTCATCATTACTTAGATATCAAATGTCTTTTTATATAGGATCAATCTAACATAAACCATGCATCTTGAATCACAAAGTTCAGTTTTGTAGAATGCACACTACCACACACTGTTTCATTCGTGTTTCAATTTTGGATTCTATAATTTCATGTTTTTCGTGCTTGATTCATGTTTGTATATTCATCGTGATGTCATACACGATGTCTCTTACGCATCCAATTCACCATTCGTTGCATTCAATTTCGCATCCATGCATAGTTCATTATTTTAGTTAATTAAGGTTCGTAGATTGGGAATTCAAGTTTTACTTAAATGTTTTGCATGATTCTTATTCATTTAGTTAATAGTGATCATTTAGAATCGTTCTATATCATTACATTTTTATTTCAAGCATTAGATTTCGCAATTCGATGTTGCCCTGTATATGCACATTAATACTCTCAGGAATTTTCCAGAATTGTGATTTTTGTGTTTATGAGTTCTAATTCATATCCAGTGGTTGATTCGAAATTCATTTAGGTATTAGAAGCATTCTGCATAGTCAAATTGTGTTTAGGATAATGCCATTGCATAACCATACATAGACACCACTTAGTTCATCTTGACATTTCATTTAACACTTTAGGTGTATTGTAGTTCATTTAGGCATTTTGTCGAACTGTTTGCATTTGCACATATTTATGGCATTTTAAGTTGATTTTAGTTTTAATAGATTTTATTAGATTTCCTCATGATGAATTCATATTTATGCCTTCATTTAATGTTTAATTTTAGGTATTTAATTGAATTTGTGTGCTTAAAGACTGATTTAATTAACCATTCTAATAATTAGGTTATTTAAGCTTGTGTGATAAAAATGTCTTAAACAATAATTTTTAGTTGCATAAATTATTTTTTGGTATTTTAATATTTGTTGATGAAGTTAAATTTGGTTCTTTAAATGTGTGAAATTTAATTCTTTCAAGTTACAAAATAAGGCCAAAGTTAGTAAATTCCAGAAAGAAATATACAAAAGAGTTGAATGCACCCCTAAATTACATATACAATCCCTTTTTTCAACAATGGACCACACAATCAACTTTTACTGTTGCACCTCCCTAAATTACTAACTTGCATGTGTGAATCCTTGTTTATCAAATCTAGCCAACCATCTGCTGACACATGTCACTATCCTTGCACACACACACCTACACCAATCAGAGAGTGACACCTCATCATCCTCAACGTTCTTCCAAATCAGAAACCCTGGTCACCATTGAAACCTTAAATGTCATCACCACCATCTTCTGCACTGTCACGACAACCATTGCACCTCCATCCTTCGTCACTACAACGTGAACAAATCTGAATCGTGAACTCGACACCACCATCTTTTGCATCGCAACAACAACAACTCCATTGAAGCCCTCACGCACCAGCCGACTCAGCACTTGTTCGCAACACACTAGATTGAAGCACCGAACACGAGGCCAGCGTTCGAACCAGCAACGCCGTCAGCATCCATGGTAGCCCGCTAGGAACAAATCGCTAAACCACCACCATGTGCCACCACTGACCACACATCTACAATAACTCATCGCACCGTCTACCTCCATCTTTGTGTAGCACTTATAAATACCAGTAGTAGAGCGAGAACATGACAACGTTTCAGCCACACAAAATAGCACCACGAACCACACACGCATCTCCACAAACCACCTCACCGGAAAGGATATCGAAATCGTCGCCGCCTACACCACAAAACCAAGCTCGTTGACATTCAAATGGCAACCACGATCTGGCACACATGGCCAGGAGATTCTTGTCAAAGTTGGTCAAATAATCAAACAAGAGGGGCAAATTGGAAATTAGACAGAAATTAAGTTGCTAAATAATTAACTTAGCATTTTTAATTAATTATCTTTGATATATCTCAAATTATCAACATAAAATCTTCCAAATATTTTAGAAACCGATAAAATCTGTTAATTATTTGAAAAATATTATATAAAAAGATAAAAGATTTTAGCAACAGAAAAGATAAAGTCAAAGTCCAATCAAGGCCTATATATATAAAGAGACGAAGGAAAAGCATAAAACGAAGAAGCTAGGCACTTCGGAGTTTAGAAACTCTTAGGGAGGCCTAATTTCGTTCTTTCTACCCACATTCTCTTTTTCTATTTATTTTATTTTATTTTGCATTCCATGGAGGGCTAAGCTTAAAGGGTTAGTTTCATTGTAATTTCTAAATTGGATTTTGAGGATACATCAATTAATTTGTTTGTTCTTTTCATTCTTGTTGAGATTTATTTTCATCTATGTCTTTTGGTTCTTAATCTAGTAAAAGTAATGATTTTTACATTATATCAAGTTAGCATAGTGTTAAATCTACATAATGTAACACCCCATTTAATTAATAACTGTAATTAAAGGAAATGTCACAACGAAATAGTATAATGGCGCAGTCTTAGAGTTTCCACATAACACCTTACAATGAACCAAGACATACAACGATGCCAAACTAAACTAGATACAAAAATTTAACTGAAATGAAATGGAAGTTTAAAGGACAGCCAATACATGGGCCGTGGCCCTAAAAGAAAGCCCAGAGTAGAAAATCCAGTCTAGATGGCTAAGCAGCGGAGTCACCATTCCCCCGTTGACCGCGAAACCTCTCGCATCTGCTCCCATCAATAAATTGATGATCATCGTAAAAGAGAGAAGAGCCATATACAAGACAACTAGACAAACAAACAGGGTAAGCTAGAGCCGTAAAGATTTCATCAATGCATTCATATATACTTTCGCAGTCCAATATACGTACATCACCCAAGCATATTATAACCTTCTAAATCAATACACTACGACTCGACTCGACTCATCCGGATACATATAACCTGGTCGGATTCAGCGGATGCTTACACTTGTGGTGGATACCTGTGCTCACCCTCGAGCTGCTCACCCCCGAGCTATGTGTTACAAGTGTTACAATGAATCAATTCCCTCACACACAAGGTTAGCCCTTAATGAGTTTCAGGCCTCCTGCTACTCTCACCACAAGAGTCAGTCCGCTCTAAGTGAGACTAACTGACTCCTTAGAGTGTCAAGATGCAATCCTTACCTTGAATCCTTACCAAGTTATATAGATGGGGCACCACCATGGACACCCACTAACAAGGGCCATGGAATTACATCCCGACCATTGAAGCACGACCCTGAAGTCTCACCTAGAGACTTCAAGGAATTACGTACTGACCAAATACCAAACATATACAAACAGCCAAGTAACATATACATATATCATGCATATGAACCTCACACCAGCATCCGTAACCAATCCTCATTTATCATATATTGAATCATTACCAACTCATTATTCCCAACCATGAGTAAAGTGCTTCCTCTCATACCAATACCATGCCACTGGATTACCAACTATCAATGTCCATCGTTGCTCATGTCAAATTCGTGACCATACATATACACACACACACACACACACACACATATATATATATATATATATATATATATATATATATATGTATATATATAGATATATATATATATACATATCCAACCTCTCATGTATAATTCATACAAAGATCATGCCAAACTCACAATTCACCACACATAACCCTCTCCTAATCATGCATAATCACCCCCATCATGCCATTATATAATAACCCAATCAATTGCATGCTAACCATCCAAGAACAGATAGAAAACCAACTCAAAATGTATCCTCGCCTAGCTCCTCGCTCAGGCTGAAGGGCCTCGCCCAGGCGAGAGAGACTCTCGCTCAGGCGAGCTCCCTTCGCCTAGGCGAGAGCTCGTGAATTTGGAACAGTGGCCTCTGCACATTCTCGCTTAGGCGAGACTCTCCTCGCCTGAGTGAGACGCTCACTTGCTCAAAACTGGTCGGGTCGCCTGGGCGACCATTCACGCAAGAAGGCATGGGTGAGCCTCTACTCACCTCGCCTATGCGAGACAAGCTCGCTTGGGCGAGATTATCAATCGCCGCCATTGTCCGTACCTGCAGCAGTTGTATTTTCACATACCAACGACAACACCAACCATTCCATGCATTCACAGCAACATATCAGTTCAAGAATCATAAAAATACAAGCAAAGCAACTCGCAATCGCATTAAACAAGGAGGTTCTAGCTTCCTCTACCTGGGAATAATCTAGCACAAGGCCTTGACGTCGAATGGAGGAACACCACAGCTCTAGGAGAGGATTATGGAGCCAGAAAAAGCATAGCAGTGGGTACGTTACGGGAACATTAACATTGGCTACACAATAAGACCAGAGATTGGAAGCTATGCGTTGGGGAATACTTACGTGAGTAGAACGAGGTTGAGCTAGGCTTGAATCTGGTTAAACGTTGAAACCCTAACAGAGTGATGGTTGCGACTTTAAGCACCAAGGGAGCAGATTCTGAAAGTGTAGAATGAGTGAATTAGGGCAGACTTTAAGGTGGTTTTATCCTTTGGGCCAGCCCTTAGGCCCAATAACTTAAAGGCAGCCCTTAAGACTTTAAGGCAGAAAACTGGGCCTTACACATAAGATAGCAATTGTATATGTCCAAGGTTTTTTAAATTTTAATTGAGAAGTTACTTTGATTAATTTAAGACATTTTCATATGATTGCATGGATATTTGCTAATAATTGAGAAGTTACTTTGATTAAAGCTGAAAATTTAGATTAAATTAATCAAGAAGTTACTTTGGTTAATTAGCATTTTACTAGATATAAGAGGTAAAAGAATGGACATGATTAGGATTAGTAATATTTAATTGAGAAGTTACTTTGGTTAAATTTACTATGATTAATCTATAAAGATCTTGCTTTTGATTGTGAAGTTACTCTGGTTAAAAGTAAGGACGACAACACATTAATTGAGAAGTTACATCGATTAATTTGAAGTTTTAAACAAGGAATCAATAACAATAATCTTTAGGAAACCAATAATTAATCTTATTTTGAAAAAGTATTGGAATCGACCTAATTTTCTTTACTATTATTTTTATTTTATTTTATCTTTTTATCTTTATCTCTTATATTTTTATTATTTTATTAAACTAACTCTTTTGTATAGTTTTTATAAGAACTAATTTGTTAGAAATCAATTTCGTGTTTGTTGGGAGATGACTTTGGGTTACTTTACCCTTTCTATTTTGTTGACTACTATCTTTACCCTTTTGTATAGTTTTTACAGTATTAATTTGATTGCGTCAACGACAGCATTATCACCTCCAATTTCACAACACAAGTTCAATAAATTATTCATTTGCCTTTGTCTATCATTCAGATTGATCCTAGATTGTTCACTTTACTACATTAGTTAGTTTTAAATGAAGAAATCGAGTTTTGATTAAATCTCTACGTTATAAGAGGTTTATTAGTAACATACAAGGCACAAAATCTCGTGAAAAGAACCCACCACCATACAACAATTCATGGCAAACTAATATTGAAGAGAACCAAAAGTGCACCACCTTGAGACCTAGCAAACTCGTGCATGCATTTCTGACAAAGGGGCGAAAACTGCATCCCTCATGCGCGATGCCTAAACCACAACTAGACTCATGCTCTCGTTGAACCACTAATTTAGCAAACCACATGTAATAGTAGGAGCCCTCAACACCAGAAACAAAACAACAACACTAAATAAGGTGGAACGGGCCCAACAACCTTGACGGGCCCGACGACACGGATGGGCCTGATGACCCGGATGGGCCCAACGACATAGATGGGCCCGCAGATCACGACGGGCCCGACGACCTAAGTGGAGCTGACAATCTGGACGAGCCCGACGACCCGGATGGGCCCAACGACCCGAATGGACCCAGCGAACCAGACGCGCCCGACGACATGGACGGGCCTAATCGGGTCGTTGCGCCTGTCTGGATCAACGAGCTTGTCCGATTCGTCGGGTTTTTCCAGGTCGTCCGTCCCGTCCAGGTGGTCGGGTCTATTCAGGTCGTTGGTCCTGTCTAGATCATCGAGACTGTCTAGGTCATTGGGCGGTTTAGGTCGTCGGGCCCATTTGGGTCGTCGGGCTCATTTGAGTCGTTAGGCCTGTCTGGATAATCAAGCCCGTTCGAGTTGAGGGGCTCGTCCGAGTGGTCGGGCACATCTGAGTCGTCGAGCCCGTTCGAATTTTCGGGCCCATTCAGGTTGTCGGCCAATCTCTGTCATTGGGCCTGTTCGGGACGTCAGGCATGTTCGGGTCGTCGAGCCCGTCCGGGTTGTCGTGCCCATTTAGGTCGTCGGGCTCATCCGGGTCGTTAGGTCCGTTTGGGTTGTCGGACTCGTACGTCTCGTCAGACCCGTCTGGGTCCTCGGGCCTATCTGGGTCGTAGGGCTCATTTGGGTCATCGTGTCCATACGGATCGTCGGACCGGTTTTGGTCATCGGACCTGTTCGGGTGGTCGATCCCGTTCGGGTCGTCGGGCCCGTTCGGATCGTTGGGCCTGTCTGGGTCGTCTAGGTCGTATGGCCCGTTAGGGACGTCGGGCCCGTTCGGATCGTGGGGCCCGTCTGGGTCGTCTAGGTCGTATGGCCCATTTGGGTCGTCGGTCCCATCCGGCTCGTCAGACCCGTTTGGGTTGTTGGGACCGTCTGGGTCCTCGAGCCCGTCCAGGTTGTCGAGCTCGTCTAGGTCGTCGGGCCCATCCATGTTGTTGGGCCCGTCCGGGTCGTCGGGCCCGTTCATGTTGTCGGGCTAATCCGAGTCATCGAGTTCGTCCAGGTTGTCTTGGCAATTCAGGTCGTCGGTCCCATTCGGGTCGTCGAGCACGTACGTGTCGTCGGGCCTGTCTGGGTCGTCGGGCCTGTCCGGGTCGTCGGACCCATACGAGTCGTCGGGCCCGTCTAGGTCGTATGGCACGTCTGGGTCGTTAGGCTTGTTCGGGTCGTCTGGCCCATCCAGCTCGTCGGGTCCATCCGGCTCGTCGGGCCCGTCTGGGTTGTTGGGTCCGTCCGGGTCGTTGAGCCTATTCGGGTCGTCGGGCCCATCCATGTCGTCGGGCTCGTCCGTGTTGTCGGGCCCGTCGGGCCCGTTTAGTTCGTTGGGCCTATTTGGATCATCGGGCTCGTTTGAGTCATCGTACTTGTCGAGGTTGTCGGGCATGTCCGGGTCGTTCGACCTATTCGGGTCGTCGTGCTTGTTCGGTTCGTTGGGCCTTTCCCACAGATAATAATGTATTTTAAAATATAATATATTTTTCAAGTGGAAGATGAAAGCCCATGGGTTAGCCCTGACCCACAGGACTTTTGTAGGGTTTTTGGCCCTGTGAAATTATTTGTTGAGGGTTTTTTTTCAATGTGGATTTTTTTGGTCCCAGCCCACACATGGACAAGGACCAAACCCTGTGGTCTGAGCCAAATTGACACCTTTGGTGGAACCAGTAAGTTTTCATACAGCCACGGGCTCAAATAACCACTAACGCATGCAGGAAAATTATGAGCGAACATAGGGTTGTACCTCAACCCACGATAAATGGCCTTCAAATCTACTAGGAACAGCCCCAATATACGTATAGCATACTTTTGGCAACAATAGTAACTTAACCACCAAACCAGAAACTGCTCTATATAAACAAATAAGGGAAGCGAGAGACCACAACAGAAACCCGTATTAATCATAATTAGGTATATTCTCCGTTAATGCATTTTAATTAACTTCCCTTAATCATGTGATAAAAAATCCATAAACGAAAGGGAAGCAAACCTACGTATACCACTAACCAACAAGCTATATGGTTTCACATGATATAGTGCGCACCATAATTTTACACATGTATTCCATATTTCATAAATAAATCAAATAATTAAAATAAACTTAAATCACTTAATTAATTATTCCATGTTTCATAATTCAATAAAATAATTAATTTAAATAAATCAATAATCTTAATCAAATCATCAATTTTTTTTCATGTATTTCTCTTTATTCTAATTTTTTCCATGATCTTCCACATACTTAAGTTATTATGATTAAAAGATGTGGTAACTCATTTGATTAGAACTTGTTAGTAGAGAAGACCTTGATTCAACCCTTATTTAGAGAATTTATTAGTTATTATTTTAACACTAAAAGGCATGTTGGGTTTTGAGGAAGATTAAGAGCGAGTTGGAAGTGGACTAGGAAGTGTACGTGTATTGGAAAACTAAACACAAATAAGGATAAGATGGAAACAAATCTTTATTTAGTAGAAAAATAAAAGGTTGATAAGTTTATATTAAAATTTTAGGAATAAGTAGAATGCCTAAATGAGTCATGTACTTTATTTAGTTTGAGTAATAGCTAACATGTTATTCGTTTCAATTTACAGATATAGTACTATTGTTTTTATCGTGCAAATAAAATTGGTTAGTAGAAAAGTGGCATAACTTAGTGTGCAGTGAGGCTGATGCAGTGAGGATTGCAAAACAATAAATGTCATTTCTTAGAAAAAAATGTATTAAAATATTTATAAAAAAATTAGGGCTCATTGAATTGGAAGGATGTATGAATTTAGACTTTGTCCTTGAGGATTAGGAAATGTGGATTTCACCTGATGGGAATTTGAGGGTTGGTTTCCTAGTACAAGTTCATAAGAGATAAATCTTGGATTTCTAGCGCAATTAATTTGGTGCTATAGTGAAATTTAATTAAATATAAACATTTGAATTGAATTTGGACTTGTTCTTGGTGCATCTACGTTGAAGTTATAGGTTATGTTGAATTCGGATGATGTAGGCTTCTGGATGTAGAGAGGGGTACAGTAATAGATATTTGGATTTAAAAGAGAACTAGTGCAATAAGGAGTTAATGTGAATCAAGTTTTGGTGCAGCACTTTAACGTCAAAAATAAACGGTTTAGAGGTTTTAATTTCAAGTTAACATGATGGTTTGCAGTTTTAAGCATGACATACATTGAATATGGATAGTATAATGAGTTTGGAAATTTTCAGTAGGCTGGTGCGAAATTAAGAGAAAGAATATGTCAAAATAAAGAAAGACTGAAGGATTCCTCAAGAAATATAACGGACCAATTACATCTTAATGAATAACGCGCCATTCCATTTCTATTTTGACTTTATTTTTTGTCATATACAACATTCTCTTTGTTATATATATATATATACCGTTTGGGTTACCTTTGTAATTGTATTTTTTTCAGAAATAAAGAAACTCTTTACTTTTTTTTTTTTTCTTCTTCTTCACCATGGATATGTTTCTCTGCATTTTCTCTGTGATGATAGCTTTTCCAGTTTCAAACGTTTCCAAGAAAGTTTAAGATGGTATCAGAGCACTTCTCTTGAAGTGCTTGCTGCGCATCTCTGTTTTCGCTCTTCTTGATTTCTATTATTGTTTCTTGGTTCTCTTTTGCAACATTAGTAAGGAATCATCCATGCCTGCTTTGGATTCAACAAAATCGCTTTCTGAAGGAACTGATCCCAATGAGAGTCCTGCTACCGCGTTTGTCTCACCCGTGCTTGATGTAAGCAACTACAACTCATGGAGTAGATCCATGGTGACGGCTCTGAGCACAAAGAACAAGCTCGATTTTGTTGACAGAACGACTTCAGAACCTAACAAGAATGAAGCCACTTATCATGCCTGGAAGCGTTGTAACAACATGGTGGTTTCCTGGATTGTACATTCGGTATCGCCATCAATCGGTCAAAGCATCTTGTGGATGAATAGGGCTGATGAAATCTGGAATGATCTCAGAACAAGATATTTTCAAGGAAACCTCATGCGCATATCAGATTTACAGTTGGAGCTTCCTCCATCAAACAAGGAGAACTAACGGTAACAAAATATTTCACAAAACTATGCATTATTTAGGATGAGATCGAGAACTTTAGACCCGATCCTATTTGTTCGCGTGATATTAGATGCTCTTGTGGAGTTTTGAAATTGATTGATCAAAGAAAGATAGAAGATCATGCTCTGCAATTCCTTAGAGGGTTGAATGAGCAGCACAACAATGTGAAGTCCCATGTCCTCTTGATGGACCACATTCCTTCCATCAACAAAATCTTCTCGTACGTAGCCCAACAAGAGATACAAGTCATGGGTAGCAATCTTCTCAATGATCACTAGTGCAAAATAAGCTTTTTATACCTACATTATTATACCTGTTCAAATCCATCAGGTATAAAATAAGAGGCGGATAAGAATTTTGTAAATAATATGAGATTTTTTATGCCAATTATACTTTCAATCGGTATAAAAATTAATGCGATGACATTTTTGTAATATTGAAAAAGACTTTTATACCGGTTATAACTAAAATTGGTATAAATTTCGTATATATAAAAATATATATTATTTTTTTTAATTTTTGAAAGAGTTACTATACTCGTTGACCTTGTAACCGGCACAATATGTTTCCCATTTCCCATTTCTTTTGATAATTTCTTTTCCTTCACATGGCTCTTCGTTTCCAACGTAGTTGATTGTTTTGTCGCTCCCACTTCCCGACACCCACCGTCACTGTGTGAACTTGCCGCCACCGTGCGAAGCCGCTACCACCGTGCGAAGTGCCGTCACCGTTCCCGACACCCACCGTCACTGTGCGAACTCGCCGCCACCGTGTGAAGCCACTACCACCGTGCGAAGCCGCTACCACCGTGCGAAGTGCCGTCACCGTGCGCGAAGTCGTCGTCACCGTGCGCGAAGTCGCCGCCACCGTGCGAAGTCGCCTACGAAGTCTCCGTCACCGTCGCGTGTTGTTTCTGTGCTCTTCGTCTGCTAGCATCACTGGTGCGAAGTCGCCTACGAAGTCACTCCTAGTCTGTGTCGCCCTCACTGTCCATCT